>Ga0210043_1000256_pt1 | contig 57551 bp, 64 predicted proteins | sample CryGeymet201501t_FD_183990 | JGI IMG/M metagenome (GOLD analysis project Ga0210043, IMG submission 183990) | Groundwater microbial communities from Crystal Geyser aquifers in Utah, USA - Crystal Geyser metaG 2015-01t (SPAdes) (version 2) | ecosystem: Environmental > Aquatic > Deep subsurface >... | reverse complement strand
TGGGTGCGCGGAGCCCCGGTGTTCGAGAGTTCTCATTTTTGCTCAGGATCGCTTTGTCGTGGGGCCGAAACCGTTTCGGTGATCCCCTATCAGCGCCGAAACCGTTTTGGCGTTCCCGTAATCACTTGATCTTGCAGAGAAACCCCCGATGTCCAGGGTGATCCCCTCACAGGGGGTGCCCCGAAACCGTTTTGGACATGACCCCCGAAACCGTTTTGGTCGAGGTCGACATCCAGGGGAAAACGGGCTTCGGGGAGCGGCCAAAACGGTTTCGGTCGCTTCAGTCATTTCCAGGATTTCTAGAAACGCTGGAACACCTGTCCCACCACCTGTCCCACCCACCTGTCCCACCTGTTTTCCGTTAATTTTCAATGGTTTACCCTCTAAGTGGGACAGGTGGGACAGGTATTTTGCTATATAGAGTCGTTGAAGGTTGATGAAAATCACGGAATCCTAGCGTTGCCACGGTTTGTGGTCCAGAAATCGCGAAAAACAGGGGTCAGAGGGAGGGATATATATGGTATAGCAAAATACCTGTCCCACCTGTCCCACTTGCGCGTAAGTCACTGAAAATGTTGAATATCAGGTGGGACAGGTGGGTGGGACAGGTCCCGGACAGGTCCCCGAACCCGTCCCACGTTTTCAGCGTTTCTAGGATTTCCTGGAAATCTGGATTTTTCAGCCGTTTCCAGGATTTCTGGAGTTTCTGGAAACGGCTGAAAACGAGCGGTCGAGTCGGATGGGAACGCCCCGTAGCCCCGGTCAGGAAAACCTGAACCGGGTCAGAGGATGTCTTCCAGATCGCCGTCTTCGACCTCGACAACCCTGTAGCCGTTCGCGATCTCGTAAGGAGTGGCGTCAGCGCGGACATAGGCCCGCTGACGGCCATATTCGCCCATGGTCAACTGGTGCCCAGCCCCTTGGGTATACTCGGAATACTTGACCCAGCCAGGGAGGCGCTTCATCACGCGGCCCACCACCTGCGACCAAGCGTTCTGGTGCTGGGTGCTGCGGGGGCTCTCTTTCAGGGCCTCGTGAACAAGCTGTTCGGCACAGGTCTTGACCCGGATCACCTTCATGTCGGGCATGTCCAGATCGGCGAAGTCCTCGCCGTCCAGCGATCCGATGTCGATGGGGGTGTCCAGGAAGTGCTCGATCCGCGCCCGCGTCTGGTCTTCGGTGCTCTCGACCCGAGCCCCTTCCTGACGTTGCTCGGCCTCGGCCAGAGCCTCGCCAGACAGGCCGAACGGAATCCGGCGGTAGTCATGCCGGGAGATCAGTTCCTTGTAGAGCGCGACGGCTTCGGCCCAGACCTGATCCATCTCACCCCTGAGCTTGTCGGTGTCGATGCTCTGGACCGTGACCTCCACCGGCCAGAACCGGCGGTTCTTGTCATCCTTCAGATACTCGTATTCGTTCGTGGTGCCCATGAAGAGGCACTGACGAGGGAAGGTCGACATGCGCTTGTCATAGGCCAAGCGGACGCGATCCTCGCGCCGGGAGATGAAGCCCTTCTGGCTCTCGATCTCGGATCGCCGCAGCGACACGAGTTCGCCTAGCTCCAAAATCCACTTCCCAAGCATCTGTTCGACGGCATCCTTGTCGCCGCTCATATCGACGGTCAGTTCTCCTGCCCATTTGCTGAAGGCCAGGGTCTCGACGAAGGTTGACTTCCTGACGCCCTGTTCACCGGCCAGCACCGGCACATAGTCGAACTTGTGCCCAGGGCTGAACACGCGAGCGACGCAGCCCAGGAGGAACTGTTTCGCAGTCTCCCGGTGGTAGGGCGTGTCTGGCGTCCCGAGGTAGTTCACGAAAAGGGTCTCGACCCGCTTCTTGCCATCCCAGGGGAGCCGAATCAGTCTGTCGATGATCGGGTGGTATTCCCATCGCTTGGCGACGAGGATGATGGCGTCCTTGATGTCTCGGTCGGAGACCTTCAGACCGTAGCCGGGTTGACCTTGACCCGAGGGAGCCTCCAAGATCATACGGATCGAGGCATCATGCGCGTCAGTCCACTCCAGGCCATCTTCTCGGTCAGGAACCGTGATGCTCGGCACCAGCGCCATCTTGCTCTTGATCGGACGCCTGGAGCAAATCCGGCCCGAGAACACGTTGCGGGCGATGCTGCCGTGGAGGCGCGGATCGTTCGCGATGATGGTGGCGATGTTGAAGACGGTCGCCTTGATCTTGCCGTCGTTCGTTACCTCCAGTTCCCGCGTCCAGCCCTTCTTCGGCTTCTTCGGAACCTCGGAGCCCGGATAGGGCGGCAGGCCATTGCGGGTCAGGTCTTCGCCTTCGTCACCCAGGATCGCCCTGATCTCGGCGTCGAGGTCTTCGCCGGTCTCGTAGGCGTCGCGGGTCTCTTCGACCTCTTCGTCATCCATGTCCGAGATGTCGTCGAACATCGCTTCGATGTCGATCTCGTCCTCGACCATCTCCTTCTGGACGGCACGATCCTCCTGGGCGAACTTGAACATCGCCTTGAAGGACGGGTGCTCGGTCACGGCCTTGTCTTCGAGGTCCTTGCCCTCGTCGAGATCGCCGAACTTGTGCAGGCGCACCATGTCGAACGAGTTGCAGAGCGTGTCGGAACACGGGTCGGTGCCGTGGTGCGAATAGATGAAGCGGCCATCGTCCTCGACCACCACGCCGTTCGTCGTCGAGCCCTGGGTGTAGCTGTAGCGGGGCTTGCCCGAGTTCATGTCCCCAGGGACGTAGATGTCGGGCAGGAACTTGGCGATGGCTTCCTGGATCGGATAGGCGCGGCAGAACGCGCCGATGGGGCCGCGTTTCTCGAACGGGTCTTCGGCCTTGTCAGCGGTCGGGCGTTTCTTGCCACGCGAATCACTGAAGGGCAGGTTGTTGAAATCGCGCCAGTCTCCCGGCCAGGACTCCAGAAGCTCTTCCGGGTCCAGCAGGCGGCCCTTGTTCACCCAGGTCTTGTATTCCTGGTCCTTGGAGCACGACGGCATGAACATCATCTGGGCGACGCGGAATGACACGTCGTCCACGGCGTCCATGCTCTGGTCGATCTTGTGGGCCAGAATCCGGCTCACGGCGTCGTATTCGTCGCGCTTCACCGGATGGGTGAGCGGGAAGTTCAGACGGACCCTGGGGGCCTTCGGCTGGTGCTTCCGCGTGGTGTGGGCCACGAACTCGAAGTTGGCGATCTCCAGGATGCCGTCCTCGATCAGCGAGAACAGTTCCGGGGCGCAATCGTCGATGTCGATGGTAATCAGGTCGCGTTCAGCGATGGAGTTCTTCCGGCGGCGGCCACCCTGGATGGGACCCCCCAGATACCAGCCGTCCATCGCCTTGAGTCGGTCTTGCTCCGTCTTCGGGAGCTTGAAATATGCCTTCTGTTTTTCGTTCGTTCTAGGTGGAGACGAGAAGAGAGCGCAGAAGCTCTTCCATGTCATCACCTGATTCTTCGCCTTACCGAGATTGAACCCGCGCCCCCTGGCGATACGGACTTCTCGGCTGGCGTTCGGCCATGCCGTCGCCATACCGGGCTTCAGACGTAGACGTAGGGATGGAAGTCGTCGAGGGACACTTCACCTTTGGAGACATCAACGATCTTCGCGGCGAGTTGCGGCGTGACCTTCCCTTTGCGAATCACCTTGTAGAGACCCTGCGGCGTGTATTCGATGGCCGAAGCCAGGATGGGGATCGAGCGCATGTTGCTCTCGCTCGGCGGGCAAGCCTTCAGCAGCAGATCGTGCAAAGGCCCCAAGTTGGTCATTCGGATCGTATCGGACATTGATCTCTTCTCCAGGGTGGTCCAGGGGGTATGATCGGAACATAAAGCATCAACTGCCTGTTGACAAGTGTAATCGGAGCGTTCATTTTAGGGTCTCCGACAACCGGGACCAGAGAAAGGACCATCCCCATGAGCTTGGAAGCGAAGATCGAAGCCCTGACCAGTGCGGTCGAGGCGCTGACCGAACAGGTCAAGACCCAGAACGCCACCGTCGCAAAGGCGCTGGGCGCAAAGGGCACGGCTCCTGCCGCTGCCGAGAAGCCCGCCGCGAAACCCGCTGCCGCCGAGAAGCCCGCCGCCAAGCCCGCCGCCAAGCCCGCCGCCAAGCCCTCGGCCAAGGCCAAGGTCCCGACCGCCGAAGACATTCGCGGCCTGTTCGGCCCGTATCTGGCCGGTGCCTCCGACAAGGCCACCAAGAAGCGCCTGATCGAAACCACCAAGCCGCTCCTGGAGCACTTCGGCGTCGACAAGATCACCGAGGTCGCCGAGGAACAGCGCGCCGAGGCCCTGAAATACGGCCAGATGCTGGTGGATGCCTTCGAGGAAGACGGGATCGACGGTGCCGAAGCGGTCAAGTTCCCGTTCTCGGAAGATGACGGCGACGACGGCGACGACGACGGCGACGAAGACGACGACGACGGTGACGACGACGGCGACGAAGACGACGACGGCGTTCTCTGATCCATGGGCACTCCCGTCGAACATAGTTCTCTCGGCCCTTCGTCTTGGAGCCGCTGGATTCGGTGCCCCGGCAGCGTTCAGGCGCAGGCCGGGATACCGGACAAGGCCCGATTCGAGGCCGCCGAGGGAACTGTGTTCCACGAACTCGTGGCCGACTGTCTGGAGATGGGCTTCGAGCCCGAGGATTATGTCGGCGGCGGGAGGGGCCTGGAGGTCGATGGCTTCTTCGTCGAATACAACGAAGAGATGTGCGCTGCGGCGCGCGACGGCCTGGACTTCGTTCGGAACGTGGCCGCTGAACCCGGCTGGGAACTCTACGTCGAGACCCGCGTGGACATCTCGAAGTGGACCCTGCCGGGTCAGTTCGGCACCGCCGACGTGATCCTGGTCAACGTCGCCAAGAAGCTGGTGATCGTGTTCGACTGGAAATACGGCAAGGAGCCGGTTTACCCCCAGGAGAACGAGCAAGCCCAGGGCTACTGCCTCGGTGCGTGGCAGACGATCTTCGGCAAGCTGTTCGATTGGGACCCGTCCGGGGTCAAGGTGACGATCATCATCGAACAGCCCAGGGTTCCGGGCGGCGGCGGCCCGTGGGAAACCACGATGCAGCGCGTCCTGGAGTTCGGGCAACATGCGAAGCGGCAGGCCGTGCTGACCACGGCCAAGAACCCGCCTCGCAAGGCCGGTGTGAAGCAATGCCGGTGGTGTCGAGCGAAGGACTATTGTGGCACCTTCGCCGAATGGAACATGGAGATGATCGGGCTGGAGTTCGACGATCTCGACATGGCGGACGAGACCGGGTTCCTGCCCGAACTCGAAGCGCCGGAAGAGGTCACGCCCGAGCGCCGCACGATCCTGTTGCGGCTGAAGCCGATCTTGAACCAGTGGATGGAGGCGCTGCACAAGGCCGCCTACCACGACGCCCAGGTGGGGAACCCGGTTCCGGGGATGAAGTTGGTCGAGGGCAAGCGCCCCGCCCGTAAGTATCACGAGAACGCGACCCACAAGGCCGAAACCGTTTTGAGGAAGGAACTCGGCGACGAGGCTTACCATCCTCCCGAACTTCTCTCGCCCGCACAGGCAGAGAAGAAGCTGGGCAAAGCCCGGTATGCGAAGCTCTTGGACCGATTCGTCGACCAGGGGACTCCGCAACCTATCCTGGTGCCGGAAGAAGACAACCGGCCCCGGATAGAATCAGCGGTCGATATGTTTGACGACCTTGATGCAACCGATGAAAACCTATGAAGAGGAAAATCCAATGACTGAAGAGAAGAAGAAGGTCGCTGGCCGGATCAAGCTGGAGGGCGTTCGCCTCTCCTTCGCCGACATCTGGCGTCCCAAGGTGATCAAGCGTCAGGACGGGACGGAGTCCCCTCCGAAGTTCTCGGCCAACTTTCTGATCCCCAAGGAAGGCTCCGAACTGACTGCCATCGTCGATGGCAAGCGGGTGCCGATCATGGTCGGTCTGAAGAAAGCCAAGATCGCGGCCATCGCCAAGAAACTCGGTGAGGAAAAGGCGAAGACGCTGAAGATCAAGTCCTCGGCCTATGCGGTCAAGGACGGCGACGAGGAAAACTACGACGGCTACGAAGGCCAGTGGTATGTCTCGGCGAACAACGCGAAACAGCCGAAGATCATCGGGCGCGACAAGCGCGTGTTGAAGGAAGCTGACGGCGTGGTCTACAGCGGGTGCTATGTGAACGCGATCATCACCCTCTGGTATCAGCCTGCCGGGGTGAAGAACGACAACCCGGTCCCCCATGCGGTCTATGCGTCGCTGGAGGCCGTGCAGTTCGTCAAGGACGGTGAAGCGTTCGGTGCTCCGGGCGTCGATGTCGACGAAGACTTCGACGATCTCACGGACGACGACGACGATCTGGACGACGACGACGTGGACGGCGACGACGAAGACGACGTTCTCTAAGGCCAGTGAGGGGCGGGAAACCGCCCCTCCATCCCCTCTTGCTTCATTCCACTGTCCATGATACGTTTCATTTTATGAGTGAAACGTGGCGGCAGATTCCAGGGTTCGAGGGGCGATACGAGGTCAGCGATCTCGGGCGCGTCCGATCTCTTGATCGCGCGGTCCAGACCTCGAACGGTCAAGTTAGACGCTACAAGGGGATGCTCTTATCTCCTGGCCGCCAAAACGATTTTGGTCACGTCACGGTAATGCTGGGCCGAGACGGAGGGAGTCGTTGCGTCCACGAATTGGTGCTTCTGGCTTTCGTCGGACCTCCTGGGGAGGGACAAGAGTGCAGGCACTTGGATGGAGACGGAGCGAACAATCGGCTGGGGAACTTGTGCTGGGGATCGAAGTCGCAGAACGGCAAAGACGTAACACGCATGAACCGGCGTCGGTTCACCTACGAACAGGCGAAAGAAATGCGTAGCAAGAAGAAAAAAGGTGCCCTGTTGCGTGAGATCGCGGCGGAATACAGGTGCAGCGTTTCGCTCGCCCACCAGATCGTGACGGGGTTTCGGTATGCACCTGATTAAGCCGAGGCCGAAGCGTCTGCATCACGATTTTGAAACTTTTTCGCTCGCGGACGTAACGAAGGTCGGGGCGTCTCGTTATGCGCGCGACCCGTCGACCGAACCCCTCATGCTCGCCTATGCCTTCGACGACGAGGCCGTGAAGCAATGGGTTCCGGCGGAAGGGCAACCCATGCCCGCCGAGGTCGAGGACGCGATGCTCGACGATAGGGTCAAGAAGTTCGCCTGGAACAAGAACTTCGAGTGGAACATCTGGAAGCACTCCCTCGGGATCGACACGCCGCACTCGGCATGGCGCGACCCCATGGTCATGGCCCTTTCCCTGTCTCTGCCGGGGAAGCTGGCGAAGTGCGGTCAGGTCCTCCGGCTCGACGAGAAGTATCTGAAGGAGGACGGGCACCGGCTTATCAACTGGTTCTGCAAGCCCAGGCCCGCGACCAAGACGCGCCCGGAGCGCCGAGTCCACTTCCACGAGAAATACGATAAGTGGTTGGAGTTCCTTCAGTATAACCGCATGGACACGGTGTCCGAGCGCAAGATTTACCGCATCCTGCGGAAATACGATCTCCCGGAGCACGAGTGGGAGCTTTGGGCGCTGGACCAGGAGATCAATGATCGCGGCATCCCCGTGAACATGGAGATGTGCCGCAACGTGATCGAGGTTCGAGACGAACTGGTCGCTGACCGGATCGAGGAACTGGAAGAGATCACCCAACTCGAAAACCCGAACGCCCAGGCCCAGCTTCTCGGCTGGCTCCAGAACGAAGGATACCCCTTCAACGACCTGAAGGCGGGCCACATCCGGCGGGCGATTGAGAAGTATGACCAGATGGTCGAGCGCGGTCAGCGCCCGAACCAGAGCGAGGAATACCGCCGGGTGCTGGAGCTTCGGTCGGAGGTCTCCCGGACCTCGACCAAGAAGTTCGACGCCGTGGCCTCGCACGTCGACGAAGACGGCAACCTCCGAAACTGTTTCCAGTTCAGCGGAGCGGGTCGGACGTGGCGCTGGGCGGGCCGAGTCTTCCAGCCCCAGAACCTTGCGAAGCCGACCAAGGACCTGGAGGGTCTGACCTGGGGTGAGACGCCGCAAGGCTACAAGTTCGTGACCGGCGGCACCCAAATCGAAGCCGCGATGCTTCTTCAGACGCTGACCTCGGAAGGCGTCGACATGCTGTTCTCTCGCCCGATGGACGCGATCTCCGGCGCTGTTCGGACGGTGGTGCAAGCCCCTCCAGGCTATGTGTTCATCGACGCCGACCTTGCGGCCATCGAGAACGTCGTCCTCGGCTGGCTGGCGAATGACCCGAAGATTCTGCGCGTCTTCAAGAAGGGACTGGACCCCTACATCGACTTCGCCACCTACCTCTACGGCAAGACCTACGAAGAGCTTTGGGCCGAGTTCAAGGGCGGCAACAAAGGCAAGCGGACCATCGCGAAGCCGGGTGTATTGGGGTGCTTGAAGGGCGACACTCCGGTTCTGACGGACAAAGGCTGGAAGGCCATCGTGGAGGTCAATAGTGATGATTGGCTTCACGATGGCGAGAAGTGGGTTCGTCACGAGGGCGTGGTTTTCAAAGGCCACCAAGAAGTCTTGTGTGGGTCTGGGATACATGCTACTTCTGACCATCGGTTTTTGACTGAAGAAGGATGGCATGAGTGGCAATCGGCGTCCCTGCAACAGATGTTCAAGTCGGCTCTCGTTATGGGGAATGGCGTGTTCTTGGAGAAGCGGGGTCCTCTCGCAGCACGGGAAAAGTCTTTCTATGCCGATGCAAATGTGGTCGAGAACGAAAGATACCAAGATCAAACCTCGTGCGCGGATTATCCACACGTTGCACCGGCTGCGCTTCGGCTGACCGTCGCTCCGATGTTGGAAAGCGAGTCGGCGCAGTCCTTTACGACTTACTCGCAAATCGTTTCTATGCTGCGCGAGCGCGTTGCGAAAACCCGGAGAACCGTGCCTACCGTTATTACGGGGAGCGCGGAATATGTTGCCTATTCGGTTCCGCTGACGAGTGGGTGTCCTATGTCGCGGGAACTCTCGGGGCTGATGGAACCCTCGAAATCGACCGAATCGACAACGACGGGCATTACGAGCCAGGGAACCTTCGGCTCGCAACTCGATCAGAACAGAACTCAAACAGCAGACACTTGGGACATCCTGAATACCGGGGATTATGCCCGGTTCGCGGTCCTGACGGAAAGTGGGTGCGTCGTGGCCCATAACTGCGGATACATGCTCGGCGCTGGCAAGCAATACGAGAACCGGCAGACCGGCGAGATCGAGGCAACCGGCCTCCTGGGCTATGCCTGGAACATGGGGGTCAAGCTCACCCCGGAAGAGGCCGAGCGTTCGGTTCGGGTCTGGAGGGAGACCTTCAAGGAAGCTGTCCAGTTCTGGTATGACCTCCAGCGGGCCGCCTTCAGGACCATGCAGACGAAGAAGGAGACGGCCTGCGGGCATGTCAGCTTCGACCGCAAAGGCCCGTTCCTGCGGATGAACCTGCCCAGCGGGCGTTCGCTGCACTACCTGCGCCCGAAGCTGGAAGAGGTCCTGGCACCGTGGGGCGATTTCAAGATGTCCCTCACCTATGAGGGCCAGAACGACAAATACCAGTGGGATCGGATCAGCACCCACCCCGGCAAGCTGACCGAGAACGCGGACCAAGCCATCGCTAGGGACCTACTGGCTTCCGGGATGATGAAAGCGGCCAAGGCAGGGATTCCTATCGTCATGCACATCCACGACCAGATCGTGGGGCTCGTCCGGGAAGAGAACGCCGACGACGCCCTGACCACGCTGATCCAGTGCATGACAGACCGCGACCGCTGGATGGGGGACATGCCGCTGAAGGTGGCCGGTCACATCTCCAGGTGGTTCGTGAAGGATTGAGAAATGAGTTTACACGACAAGCCAGCCTACAACCATGAAGCCATCCGAAGAGCGTTGGTTGCTCACTGCCTTCCGGTAGACACTCCTTCGTAGACGGCAGATGCTTTCCGGCTGGGCTGGACCGCAGCTTTAGATGCTGTTCGCGGTCTAGACAGGGTTCCCGCTGTCGGCTCCCTTGATGACGGAGTTCCGAACATCACCAATCCAACTAAACGGGGATTTTCTCCAAAATGATCGAAGAACAGATCGAACTCGAGGTTGTCGCCAAGGCCGAGATGGCTGGATACGAGGTCCGAAAGGTCCAGTGGATCGGACGGCGCGGGGCTATGGATCGCGTGTTCTTCGGCCATGGCAAGTGCATCTGGATCGAGTTCAAGGCCCCCGGCAAGGAGCCCAAGGGGCAGCAGGCGCGCGAGGTCAAGCGGTTGAAGAAGAAGTATTCGGACATCCATGTCTGCGACAACGTGGCCGACGCCCTCCGAATCCTGGGGATCGCAGCATGAGCAAGATGGACACGCGGCTCTACCTGCAAGCTGGCGCTGAAGAGGTCCTGAACGGCTTCCCTGTGACGCTGACGGAGAAGGACTTCGAGGAATACCAGTGGTGGATGTCCGACCTCCTTCAGAAGAACGAAATCGTTTTGCTCGGGGCCTTCATGGGTTCTGGCAAGACGGCGACCGCACTTCATGCCTTCTGGAAGCTCTGGTCCACCGGAAAGGCTCGAAAGGCCCTGGTGATCGCTCCCAAGAACGTCGCGGCGGACACTTGGCCTGACGAGATCATGTGCTGGGACTTCGCCCGAGAGCTTCACTATGCCTGCGTCGTGGGTGACGAGGAAACCCGTCTGGCCGCGCTTCAGGAAGAGGCAGATGTCGTCATCATCAATCGGGAGAACCTTCGCTGGCTCTACGAACAGAAGGGTATCCGCTGGTTCCGCCAGTTCGACGTGATGATCTATGACGAGGCATCGCGGCTGAAGGCTGGCAACAAGCGCACGACGCCGAACGTCCGCAAGGATGGGTCTGTCAGCCAGCGGCGGTTGTCCGAGTTCGGCTACGTCGGGAAGATCAGGCTCCAGTTCAAGTGGGTCTGGGAACTCGCGGGCACCCCGAATCCGAACGGCATCATCGACCTCTGGGGTCCGCTCTACATCCTCGACAAAGGCCAGCGGCTCGGGACCAGCAGGACGAAGTTCCTGGAACGCTGGTTCCGCTACAACGCCTATTCCAAGACCCACGAGCCCTTCGATCACTCCGAGGCCGAGGTCATGGGGCGGCTGAAGGACGTGTTCTTCTGCCTGAAGGAAGAGGACTATCTGAAGCTGCCGCCGCTCCAGGTGGTGGATCGCTGGGTCAATCTGACGCCTCGGCACATGCAGATGTATCGGGAGTTCGAGCGCACCCTGGCGCTGGAAGAATACGACGTGGAGGCCCCGACGAACGCGGTGCTCTGCAACAAGCTCCTGCAATTCGCGAACGGCTCGATCTACGCGCCCGAGGACGAAGAGGACGGCGAGTGGAACCCGAACCGGAAGCCGGTGGCGAAACACATCCACAACCGCAAGCTGGACGAACTGGAGTCGATTTTCTCCGAGGCAGCGGGGCGTCCGGTCCTGATCGCCTACAGCTTCAAGTTCGACATCCACGCGATCAAGAAGCGGTTCCCCTGGGTCCGCGCATACGGCGAGACGCCGAACGATCTGCGCGACTGGAACACCGGAAAGCTGAAGGCGATGATCCTTCATCCGGCCTCGGCAGGTCACGGTCTGAACTTCCAACACGGGGGCAACATCGCCGTCTGGTATGGACTCAACTGGTCGCTTGAACTATACCAGCAGTTTAATAAGCGTCTTCATCGGAGGGGGCAGAAGGGATCGTTCGTCAGGCTCTATCGCATCCTTGCGCGTGGCACCAATGACGCCAGAGTGGCGGAAAACCTCGCGCAGAAAGCGATCACCCAAGACAGGATCACCGACACCGTTCGCGTCCGCATGGAAGACATTCGGAGGATGGCGGCGTGACGGCCTATGACGATGACATCGAAGCGATCCTGGGCGGCGCGGCCAAGCCGAAGCCCCACGGTGGCCTTCAGCCTGCCCCGTCTCGCGCTCAGAAACGGGCGGCCCTGGCGATCAAGCAACAGGCGGACCTGAAGGCGTCGACCTCCAGGGACGGGAACCTGAGTTCCGTCAGCATCAAGAACGGGGTCACGGTCAACTGGCTCGCGGCGGTCTTCGGCAAGACGACCGAATGGGTGCGGAACAAGCTGGTCGACTGCCCCCCCATGTCCCAGCACGGCAAGAGCTTCCGCTATGACATCAAGGTCGCGGCGCAGTATCTGGTCACGCCCAAAATGGACATCGGCACATATCTGCGGGACCTGAAGGCCACCGATCTCCCGGCATCGCTTCAGAAGGAAATCTGGGATGCCCGCCTGAAGCGCCAGAAGTGGGAGGCCCTGGCTGGCGATCTTTGGCATACACAGGACGTGATGGCCGTGCTGTCGTCCACCTTCGCCATCATCAAGTCGACGGTCCAGCTTTGGCCCGACACGGTGGAGCGGCAGGAAGGGTTGACCGACGCCCAGCGAGACCTCTTGGTCCGCCTCGGGGACACCCTCCAGGACGAGATTTACCAGGGGTTGGTCGATGCCGCGCGCGAGCGCAGCACCAAGCCTTCGCTCTTCGATGTGGACGAGGACGAGACCTCGACCGAAATCGTTTTGGGCGACGATGACGATCTGGAGGATGTCTTGTAATGCCGAAATACGAATTGATTCAAGCCGACTGCCTCGAAGCGATGAAAGAGATCACGCCAGGTTCTGTTGATCTTGTTCTTACTGACCCGCCTTACGGAACGACTCAGTGCAAGTGGGACGCTGTGATTCCATTCGAGCCGATGTGGGAACAGGTTCGACGAGCTTTGAAGCCGAACGGCGCAGCAGTATTCACCGCAAGTCAACCGTTTACTTCTGCACTTGTTATGTCGAATCCGAAGGCTTTTAAGTGTTCTTGGGTTTGGGAAAAATCAAAGTGTGGCTCCCCCGGAATAGCGGCTATTATGCCTATGCGGTTCCACGAAGATGTTCTTGTATTCTCCGCTAATTCAAGAGAGAAAACTTCGTATTTCCCTCAAATGGAGAAAGGTGGGACTCCTTACAAAAGATTTCATAAGGCTTCAAAGACTCACGAAAAAAACGAACACGGGACTGGATTTTCAGGAGGGGCCTATTCTGAGAGTAAGGGGGAGAGATACCCCCGGTCAGTTCAATTTTTCGCACAGAATTGGAGGCGGCAAGATCAAGTGCATCCAACTCAGAAGCCCGTCGCACTCATGGAATACCTGATCCGAACTTACACGCGCTTCGGCGAAACGGTTTTGGACTTCACGATGGGTTCTGGAACCACTGGAGTCGCGGCCATGAACACCGGGCGCAATTTCATTGGCATCGAGCGCGAACCGAAATACTTCGAGATCGCCAAGAAACGGATCGAGGACGCCGCTAGAGAAGCCGAAGAGTGGGAGGATGTCCTGTGAGCTTTCCCTTCGGTTCCCTCGAAGACATCGTGGTCGCGGCAGCGGAAGCCGTTCGGCCACCGGAGCGGCTGACCGTATCCCAGGCTGCGGAGAAATACCGCAAGCTGAACAACAAGGGAGCTTACGTCGGTCCCTGGAAGAATAGCATGGTCCCGTATCTGATCGAGCCCATGAACGTCCTGACCAGTATGCGCTATACCGCGATGGTCTTCGTCGGCCCGTCTCAGTGCGGCAAGACTGAAATCTACCTGAACTGGCACACCTACACCGTGGTCTGTGACCCCACCGACATGATGCTCGTCGAGGCCAGCCAAAGCCGCGCGGCTGACTTCTCGAAGCGCCGGATCGACCGACTTCATCGGGACACCAGCGAGGTCAAGGATCGCCTGATCCGAGGCCGGAACTATGACAACACCTTCGACAAGCGGTATCGCAGCGGCGCGATGGTCACGCTCTCCTGGCCCACGGTCAACGAACTCTCGGGCAAGCCGATCCCCCGACTCTTCCTGACAGACTATGACCGGATGGATCAGAACGTCGAAGGCGAAGGCTCGCCCTTCCTTCTGGCCCAGGCGCGCTCGACCTCGTTCCGCCGCTACGGCATGACGGTGGCAGAGTCTTCGCCGTCGTTCCCCATCAAGGACCCCCGCTGGACTCCGGCCACCCCGCACGAGGCCCCGCCGACTGACGGCATCCTTTCGCTCTACAACGAGGGCGACCGGCGGCGGTTCTACTGGCCCTGCTATAGCTGCGGCAACGCTTTCGAGCCCGACTTCCCCCTCCTGAAATGGGACACGGTGGACGGCAATCTGTCCAAGACCGCGAAGACCGTTCGCCTGGAGTGTCCGCATTGCGGGGCTCGCTACCACGAGAGCGGCGGCGAGATGCCGGGGAAGCATGAGATGAACATGCGGGGCTTCTGGCTGAAGGACGGCGAGAAGATCACGCCTGACGGAGAGATTGTCAGCGAAGCAATCGAGACCGACGCCCGCACGGCCAGCTTCTGGCTGAAAGGCGTCTGCGCGGCCTTCTCCGAGTGGGATGGCCTTGTCTTGAAATACTTCAACGCCCAGCGGACCTATGAGCGGACAGGCTCGGAAGAGGGCCTTCAGACGGTGATGAACACCGGGTTCTCGCTGCCCTATCTGCCGAAGGCCATGGAGAGCGACCGCGTTCCCGAGAAGCTGAAGGAGAGGGCCTACGACTATGGCTACAAGGTGGTGCCTGCGCCCGTCCGTTTCCTGGTTGCGGCGGTCGACGTTCAGAAGAGTCGCTTCGTTGTCCAGGTCATGGGCATCGGCCAGGGCGGCGACATCTGGATCATCGACCGATTCGACATCCGGCACTCCCGGCGCGAGGACGAAGAGCGCAAAGGACAGGTCCACAATGTCAAGCCCTTCACCTTCCGGGAAGACTGGCGACTCCTCATGCCAGAGGTCCTTCTGAAGACCTATCCGCTGGGAGACAACTCTGGTCGCCACATGCGGATCAAGGCTGTCGTGAACGACATGGGCGGTATGAACCAAGCGACCTCGAACGCCTATGAGTTCTGGCGCTGGTTGAAGAACGGCCCGAGTGATGACGAGCCGGATCACGAACACTGGAACAAGCTCTGGGTGCCGGGTCTTCATGCCCGCTACCAGCTTTACCAGGGGGTTCCGAGCAAGCCCGCGCAACCGAAGCCTCGGGTCAAGATCGCCTATCCAGATTCTGGCCGGAACGACCGCTCTGCCGGTGCGCGCGGTGAGATTCCGGTCATGCAGGTCAACACCACGCCGATCAAAAACCAGATCGACGCCATGCTGGAACGAGACAAGACCTTCTCCGGGAAGATCAACTTCGCCCACTGGCTGGACATCAACTTCTACAAGGAACTCTGCGTCGAAGTGAAGGATCACACCGGGGTCTGGCAGAACCCGAAGAGCTTCAGGAACGAGTCCTGGGACCTTCTGGTCATGGCCCAAGCCCTCCTGATCGAGCGCCGTCACGTCGGCATCGAACGGATCGACTGGAGCGATCCGCCTGCCTGGGCCGGAGAATGGGACGAGAACGATCTTGTCTTCGATCCCTCGACGGACAAGGAACCGTTTGCGAAAAAGAAGACGAACGACTATGATCTTGCACAACTGGCACAAACTCTGGGGTAACGCGACATGGCTCACCTGACCATTGCCGAAAAACTGGTCGAGGCCGAAACGGCCCTTCACGAACTTCTCACCGGCACCAGCGCCCGCGTCGTCGTCGACCAGAACGGCGAGCGCGTCGAATACACGGCGGCGAACGCCCCGCGTCTGCGCGCCTACATCGAAGAACTGAAGCGGACCCTCTCGGCTCCGAACCTGGGCTCGAACGGCCCGCTGCGGGCGGTGTTCTGATATGCGGACGTTCCACGATCCCGATCAAGAGGCCGCCTACATCCTTGGCCTCCCCGTCGCGGCTGAGACGCGCCCTGGCACCCCCCAGATGATGGGCGGTGCCTACGAGGCGGCCAGCCAGTTCGACCGTTCGCTTGCGACGTGGCACCCCGCCATCCAGAGCGCCGACGCCGACATCCTGCCTGACAAGGACCTGACGGACGCGCGGGCCATCGACATGACCCGCAACGACGCCTTCGCGCTGTCGGGCGTCAGCCTGCACCGAGACAACATCGTCGGCTCGCAGTTCATGCTGAACTCGAAGCCGAAGCTGAAGGCTCTCGGGATGGACGAGACCTGGGGGACCGAGTTCTCCGAAGAGGTCGAGGCCAAGTTCAGTCTCTGGGCCGAGAGCTTCAACAACTGGCCTGACGCGGCTCGCAGGAACACGTTGACCTCCATGGTCCGTCTGGCAGTCGGGGTCTATCTGAAGGGCGGCGAGCTTCTGGCGACCGCCGAATGGTCTCGGGACACTGACCGGCCCTATCGCACCGCGATCCAGATGATCGCCCTCGACCGCCTGTCGAACCCGTCCGATCAGGTCTATGACATGGAGCGGACCCGTGGCGGCGTCCGCCTGAACGCTGCCGGTGCCCCGCTCGGATACTACATCCGCAACGCTTCGCGCGGCGGAATGTGGGACTGGAAGCAATCGGTCTCCTGGAGCTATGTGCGCGCCCGAAACAGTTTCGGTCGCCCGCAGGTGATCCACATCATGGAACAGGATCGCCCTGGGCAGACCCGAGGCGTGTCCCAACTGAGCGCCGCTCTGAAGGAAATGCGGATCACCAAGCGGTTCCGGGACATCACGCTTCAGAACGCCGTGGTCAACGCCTCCTTCGCGGCGGCCATTGAGTCGGAACTCCCCTCGGCCCAGGTCTTCGAGGCCCTGGGTGGCGGCGACGTGGGCTCCAGCATCGTCAACTATGCCCAGCAGTTCCTCGGCGCGATCTCGGCCTATGCTGGGAACGCCCGGAACATGCAGATCGACGGCGTGAAGATTCCGCATCTCATGCCGGGGACCAAGCTGAACATGCTGCCGATGGGCAGCCCCGGCGGCGTGGGCGGCGAGTTCGAGCAATCGCTTCTGCGTTATCTGGCCGCCGACCTCGGCGTCAGCTACGAGCAACTGTCCAAGGACTACAGCGAGACGAACTATTCCAGCGCCCGTGCAGGCATGACCGAGACCTGGAAGTTCATGCAGAGCCGCAAGCGCATGGTCGCGGATCGGTTCGCCACCATGGTCTTTCGGCTCTGGTTCGAGGAAGCGGTCAACATGGGCGAGATCACGACCATGAACGCCCGCTCGGTGCCGAATATGTATGACGGCCTGAACATGGAAGCCTTCTGCGAGTGCGACTGGATCGGCGCGAGCCGGGGTCAGATCGACGAACTGAAGGAGACCCAGGCGGCCATCCTGCGGATCAAGAACCGCCTTTCGACCTACGAGGAAGAGATCGGTCGCATGGGCAAGGACTGGCGGCCCATGTTCCAGCAGATCGCCCGCGAACAGGGCGTGATGAAGGAACTGGAGATCGAGACCGAAGAGACCAATGCCATGAACGCCGTGTCTGGCGAGACCCGCGAGGCCGGAGACGGCACGGTCGACGACACGGCCTCTGACGAGAGGAAGAAAGATGTCTGATCCCATCCCCACCCAGGTTCCCGAAATCGTTTCGAGTCGCAACGGCGAGGCTTTCGTCCGTCGCGTGATCGACGGTCCCGTGCTGGTGGCCGACACCCAGATCGAAACCTTTGCGGCAAACCTCCGGGAACTCGTCGGCCATGCGGACTTCGCCAAGCTGACGTCGGCGATGGTCGGCAGCGATGACGAAGAGTTCTGGAACTCGGACGATTACATGGCCCAGAACTACCGGCCCTATCGGGTCAAGGGCGGCGTGTTGACGATCCCCGTCATGGGCTCCCTGGTGAACCGGATGTCCTATCAGATGGACCGCTATGCCACGGGCTACGAATACATCCAGCGCGCGGTCGAGCGCGGGATGATGGACCCCGGCGTCAAGTCGATCATGTTCCACGTCGATTCCCCTGGCGGTCAGGCCGCCGGGAACTTCGAGCTTGTGAAGTTCATCGCCGATCAGCGCGGCAAGAAGCCGATGATGGCGATGGTCCAGGACTACGCCCTGTCGGGCGGCTATTCCATCGCAACGGCGGCGGACGAGATCGTGGTCACAAGCTCCGGCGCGACGGGCTCGGTGGGCGTCGTCGTGATGCACGTTGACTTTTCCGAGCTATTGGCTGATTTTGGCATCAAGGTCACTTTCATCAAGGCCGGGAAGCACAAGGTCGACGGGAACAGTTTCGAGCCTCTGTCTGAAGACGCCAAAGCGCGCATCCAGGCAGGGGTTGACAAGTTCTACGGCATGTTCGTCTCGACTGTTGCGGCAAACCGCAGTATGTCGGATGATGCAGTCCGCAAGACGGAAGCCCTGGTCTACGATGCCGACGAGTCGGTGGAAGTAGGCTTCGCTGACCGGATCGGAGAGTTCCGAACGGAAATGGCCGCCCTGGCGGCGAGAGAAAACGGAGAGAACGTGATGACGAATCAGACCCAGACTGCCCCCGAAGTGGACGCGACCAAGATCGCGGCTGACGCCCGCGACGACGAGCGCAAGCGTTTTGCCGAGGTCCAGGGTTCCGAGCACTATGCGGGACGTGAAGCCCTTGCAACCAAGTTCCTGGCCGAGACGGACATGCCCGCCTCCCAGATCATCGGTTTCCTGAAGGACGCACCCAAGGCCGAGGCCAAACCGGCGACCCCGGAGACCGAGGACAAGGGCCAGAAGCGCAACCACTTTGCCGAGCGCATGGGCAAGGAAGGTGGCCCCCAGGTGGGCGGCGTGGACGGCGAAGAGGATGACCAGGGTGCGGACGTGTCCGCCGATGGCCGTCCGAAGGCGTCGATGTCCATCCTGGCCGCCTATCGTGCCAGCGGTGGCCGCGTTCGCGATCAGAAGGCGTCGTAACCCGACGCCTTCTACCATCAACTCCTGAGAGAAGGACATCACCATGACGAACATCCCCTTCACCACGCCGAACCTCGCGGGCTCCAGCACCGAAGCGTTCACGCAATTCGACTTCCTCCTGTCGGATTCGCCGGTCTTCTTCACCGAGGACTTCGAGGTCGCGGCGTCCCAGAACCTGACGGTCTATCAGGTGGTCGGCCTGGACATCAGCGGTCGCATCATCCCGGCGGTGCTCGGCACCACGGCGGCCATCGGCATCACGACGGCACCCATTGTGACCGGCGCGGGCCAGAACCCCAAGCTCCAGATCATCCGGGGCGGTCACTTCAACGGCGATATGCTGGCGTGGCACAGCACCTACGATACGGACGCGAAGAAGATCGCCGCGTTCCGTGGGGCCGCCACCCCGACGAACATCGTCGTCGCCTTCAACAAGTATAACCGGGCGTCGTAAGACGCTCGGGAACCCGATCTGAGAGAAAGGAACCTCGCATGACTATCACTCGCACGGTCTTCAACACCGAAGAACTCCTGGGCGTCTACCGCGACCTGGAGCCGGTTCAGGAGTTCTGGCTGTCCTTCTTCCCCGGCCTGTTCACGTCCACGACGGAACGGATCGAATGGTCGAAGATCACCAACTACCGGCATCTCGCGCCGCTGGTTCTGCCGACGCAGCAAGGTCGCCCGACCTTCCGCGCGGAAGAGAACCTGACCTCGGTGAAACCCGGCTACCTGAAGCCGAAGGACGCGGTGCAAGACGCCGCCATGCTGACCCGTCGCGCCGGTCTCGGTGAGATCGGTCAGGCTCGGCCCCTGTCGCCGTCCGAACGCTATCTGGCGACCACCGCTGCCGTGCTCCAGAAGCACCGTGGCGACATCGAACGGCGCTGGGAATGGATGGCCGCCCAGGCGATCCTCTACGGCTCGATCACCCTGGTCGATGACGGCTACCCCACGGCCACGGTCGACTTCAACCGCAACTCGGGTCACACCGTCACGCTGGGCTCCGGCTCGCGCTGGGGTGAACCGGGCGTGAATGCCGTCGACCTTCTGGACCAGTGGAACGACACCATGGCCGACGCCAAGTTCGGCGGCCCCGCCACCGATGTCATCATGGGCACGTCGGCGTGGCGCGTCTTCAAGGAAGATGCCAAGGTGCAGCGCCTCCTGGAGATGGACATCCGCAACACCAGCGGCACGTCCCTCGACCTGGGCATGGGCAACGGCGACAAAGTGCAGTTCAAGGGGAACATCTCCCGGAACCACCGCGTCTGGGTCTACTCGGACTATTACGAGGCCCCGGACGGCACCGTCATGCCCTACATGGACCCGCGCGACGTGCTGATGATCGGCCAGAACGTGATGGGCGTGAAAGCGTTCGGCGCGATCCTGGACAAGAAGGCGTCCTTCCAGCCCCTCCCGGTCTTCCCGAAGATGTGGGACGAGGACGATCCCTCGGCGACGATCTTGATGACCCAGAGCGCCCCGCTCATGGTCCCGATCAACCCGAACAACACGTTCCGGGCGCGCGTCGTCGCGTAAGCCTGAACGGCAAGGCAGGCGGCTCCTGGGCCGCCTGTCTCTCTTCAACCCGCCACCAAGGAGACCACCATGTCGGGAACCACCAGACAACGCGCCGTCCATGAGATTCGCCTGAAGCCCAACAAGGACGGGACGCCCAACATCGTCAAGCCGAAGGAACTGTTCGACTGCCCGGATGAAGACCTGAAATGGCTTCAGGCTCAGGGCGCTTGCGTCGACTCCGACGAACCTGAGCCCGAGAAGAAGGCCGTCAAGGCCAAGGCCGCCGCTGCCGCCGAGAAGCCTGCCTCGACCGGCAAGGCCGCCAAGGCTGCGAAGGAACCCGCGCCCGCCCCGGCTCCGGCCACGACCGAAACCAAGCCGGAAGCCGACGAAGGTGCCGGTGAGGGCGACGGCGGTGAAGATGGCGACGACGGCGAGGACGACTTTCTGTGAGCCGTCACCGGGCCATCAAGGATAAGGCAAGGGCTCGACTCCATGATCGCATGAGGGTCGAGTCCTATTGCTACGTCGGTGGCCCGGACACCGCTCCCACCACGGTCTGGCTGCGCGTGAACTCGAAGGACGAAGCCCTCGGCGATCTGGCCGGGACGAGCCTTGCCTACGCCGAGCGCCGCGAGACCGTCCCCAAGCTGATTTTCCTGGCAGAAGAACACGATCCCCAGCGCGGCAGCGTCTACGCGGTCGGTCCCGAGGAAGCCTACAAGGTTGACACGGTGGACCCCCGAGACGGCATCACCGTGACCGTGATCGCGTCGCGACTGACCAAGAAGGAAGCGGCCCTCTACGAATATCCGGGGTGCTGACATGCTCCAGTTCGTTGTCGCCGTTGAAGGGATCGAGACGCTGAGAGAGATTCGCGAACTCGGCCCCAAGATCAAGTTCGCTGCGGTGCAGGCCATCAACAAGGTCGCCCGCGATCAGCGCGCCGAAGCGGCTCGCAGGATCACCGACCAGATCAACGTGCCCAAGAGCTATGTGTCCCCCGCTGGCGGGCGACTGGTGGTCTCCCAGCAGGCCCAGCGGACTTCCCTGGAGGCCCGCATCACGGCGCGCGGCAGGCCCACGTCCCTCGCACGGTTCTCCCGTGGCACCCCCGGAAAAGCGGGCGTTACGGTCGAGGTAAAGCCGGGGCAATCCTCTTTCATGCGGCGGGCCTTCTTGATCCGCTTGCCCCAGGGATCGGCCTTGACCGACACTCGGTTCAACCTCGGTCTGGCGATCCGGCTCCGGCCTGGAGAGCGGCTTCAGAACAAAGTGCGGCAGGTGAAGCTGGACAACGGGCTCTACCTTCTCTACGGGCCAAGCGTTCAGCAGGTTTTCCTTGACAACCAAGGCCGTGGCGTCGCCGATGATCTGGCGGAACCCACCGCCGATTACCTGGAGGCCGAGTTCGCTCGGTTGCTTGCGATATGACCTTGAACGCCGCCTTCCCTCTGGTCTTCCCTGATCCCCTGCCGTTCCGGCTGCGGGTGCAGAAGAGCCTGACCGCTGCGCTGAAACAGATCACGCCTGCGAACGGCTACTATTCGGACATGGCCGACTTCACCGAGAAGGGGAAGACGATCAGCCGAGTCTACCGGGGTCGGACCCTGTTCGGTGAGGATGACCCCCTCCCCATGATCTCGATCCTGGAAGAGCCCATCGCGCCGGAGACCGATCTGGCTCCGACTGCCGGAACTGCGGGACGAGGCCCCTACGATCTCATGGTCCAGGGCTTCGTCGACAACGATTCCAACAACCCCACCGATCCCGCCCACATGCTCATGGCGGACGTGAAGAAGCGTCTGATCGAACTGAAGCAAGACGAGCACCTGTCGAATCGCGTCTTTCGTTTTGGCCCCAAAGCGAATACAGTCGTCGGTGTCTCGTTCGGTGGAGGGGTTGTGAGACCTGCGGACGAGGTTAGCGCGGTAGCCTACTTTTGGCTTCGCGTGAGCTTCGACCTTGCGGAAGACCACCTTAACCCGTTCGGATGAACACCCTGAGAGAAAGGACATCACATGGCCCTGAATACGAACGCCACCCCCAACTACACGCTCGGTCGCGGCAAGGTCTACTTTGCCCGCTTCGTGAGCGGTCAGACCCCCGGCCCGTTCCGCTACATCGGCAACACGCCCGAGTTCAACCTGACCATCGAATCGGAAACCCTGGACCACTTCTCGTCCGACTCGGGTATCCGCGAGAAGGATGACTCGGTGTCGCTGGAAGTGACCCGCACCGGCTCGCTGATCTGCGACGACATCAACGCCGAGAACGTGGCGCTGTTCTTCTTCGGTTCGACCCAGACGCTGACCCAGGTGGCGGCCACCGGCCAGACCGAGAATTTCAACGACGTGAACCCGGAAGATGTCTTCCAACTCGGCCTGACGACCAACAACCGCGTCGGGACGCGCGGCGTCTCTGCCGTGGTGGTCACGTCGAACCCCGTCGGCACCACCTACGTCCTCGGCACCGACTACACCGTGGACGCGGATCGCGGCATGATCGCCATCATGCGCGGCGGGGCCATCGCTGCGGGCTCGAACATCACCGTCGCCTTCGCTATCGACGCGGCGTCCTCGGTTCGGGTGCTGTCCGGTTCGGAGCCGGTCGAAGGGGCCATGCGCTTCATCGAAGACAACCCGAAGGGCGACGACCGCGACATCTTCCTCCCCTACGTCAAGATCACGCCGAACGGCGATCTGGCGCTGAAGGGCGACGAGTGGCGGCAGATTCCCTTCAGCATCGAGGCGCTGAAGCCGTCCTCGGGCGAAGCCATCTACGTCGACGGCCAGCCCGTTCGCTCGTAACCAAAACCGTTTCGGGCCGGGGCCGCCGGGGCCTCGGCCCGATCCTATCAACCGCCAGGAGGAATACAGCCCATGGGCTCGCTCGCCGACATCAAAATCCCGACCGTCGAGGTCGAGGTCGCGAAGGGGATCACCGTCACCGTTCGCGGTCTTTCGTTCCTTGACGTGTCCACCATTTTCCAGGATCACGCTGCCGTCCTGGACAAGCTCTACCGTGAGCACATCATCGAACGGCGCGAGATGCCGCCTGCCGACCAGCTTGCCAAAGCCTTGATGACCGAGGCCCCCGACGTGGTGGCCCACATCATCGCTCGCGCGAACGACGAGCCTGAGAGCTTCGAGAAGGTCGCCAAGCTCCCCGGCATCACCCAGATCAATGCGCTGATCGCGGTCGCCCAACTCACCTTCCATTCGGAGGACGAGGTAAAAAAACTCCTGGAGACCGTGATCCAGGGGGCGGGGGTCTTGAGCAATTTGCTCGGGATCGCCAAAGGACCGAGTCTCCCGAAAGCCTGAAGGCGTTTATGTGGGCTCTCAGGGGCAGCGTGAGCTTGCTCCTGGACCACGGCCACCCCCTGGCCCGCCTCTACCCCCTCGGCATGATGATGGACGAAGCGTCCATTGTTATCCGAAGGATCAATAATGGACACGTCACCCAGGCCACTCTTCTCCAAGGTGCCGTGTCTGGTGTATTGTCCAAGAAGGCGAACAAGGAGTTCCAAAAGCAAATCAGTCGCCTCCTGGAGTGATGCAACATGGCCCGTCGTGATGTCGATCTGGTAATCCGCGCCCGAGACGAGGCAAGGAACGCCCTTAACGCGATCAACCAGACCCTCGACAAGTTCGTGGGGACGCAGAAGGACGTTCAAGACGAATCGCAGCGAACGGACTCCCAGCTTGATCGTCTCGGCGCGGCCATCAACGAACTCCAGAAGAACCTGAAGGGGCTGACCGGCGGCGGCGCGGTCGCCCAGGAACTGGAGAAGGCTCGCTCGGCCATGGATCGAGTCCAGGCCGCCACCCAGGCTGCGGCTGGTGAGGCCATTGGATACGAGCGCGAGGCACGGCAAGCGGCCAGGGCGACGGCAGAGCTTCGCACCGAGTCCGAACGGCTCGCGGCCAGCATCAAGCAACAGGAAGCCTCGGTGTCCCAGGCTCGCTCGGCGCAGCGGGAACTGGCACGTTCGACGCAAGCGGGGGCCACGGCCCAGCAGCAGTATGCCGCCGCGCAGGAAAAGCTGGGCCGCGAGATCGCGGAACAGAGCCTGAATCTGGCGAACTATCGCAACCGCTTCCGGGAACTTCAGATCGCCATCACTCAGGTCGCCCAGCCCACGGCGGGCCTGTCTCGGGAGTTCGACCGAACCTACCGGAACATCGAACGGACCCAGGCGAAGATCGCCGACCTGTCGGAGACTCAGCGGCTGATCGCGACCGAGACGGATCGGGCCACGCGCGCAGTCGAGCGGTCGCGGGACATCTACGGTCAGCAGGCCGCGTCGGTCGGTCGGGCGGAAGCCGCTCTGGCGGGGCTCCGAGACCAACAGGTCAAGACCAACACGGCTCTCGCGTCGTCGGCCAGCCAGCAGAACCGCCTGGAGGCCGCTGCCGAGAAAGCTGCCGGTGCCCTTCGCTCCCAGGACCAAGCCCTGGAGCGCGCTGCCGAGAACTATAAGGGCGTCCAGATCGCAGCGAACGAAACCGAAGCCGCGATCTTCGGCCTGGAAGAACAGGTCCGAGGCGGGCTTCTTCGCGCTTTCGGCCAGCAGCGCGCCCAACTGAAGGCAACGGAGCAAGCCTTCGCTGCGAACAGCGCGGAAGCCCGGCGACTGGCCCGTGAGCTTCGGTCTGTCGACGAGCCGAGCAAGGAGCTTGCGGCGGCCTTCGAGGCTACCAGGGCGGCAGCGGCACGAGGGCGGCAGGAGGTCCGGGCGCAGCAGGAAGCCTTGCAGCGTCTGCGCGGCGTCCTGCGGGAGTCGGGCGGCGATCTGGACGAGTTCTTGTCGCGCCAAAACCGTTTCGCCACCATCATCGACCGCGCGTCGAAAGGCTTCGCCGAATACGGTCAGGAGGCCCGCAAAGCGGCAGCAGCGAATGACCGGCTGGTCCAGTCGCAGAACCTTGCGGACAGTTCGGCTCGCAGGCTGGTGGGGACCACTCGCGATCTCGCTCGTGCCAAGGCGGACGGGGCGCGCAGCACGGGCATCTTCTCGAACGCTATCCGGGAGTTCTACGGCGAAACCCGATCTGCGCTGTCGTTCACCCAGCGTCTGCGCGGTGAAGTCCTGTCGCTGGTCGCAGCTTATGGGGGCTTCTTCGCGGTCATCGACCTCGTTCGGAACGTGGTCAATTCCTTCCAGACTCTGGAGGCTGCGACGAACAGGCTGAACGTCGTGTTCCAGGGCGATGACCTCGCGGTCACGAACGAACTTGACTTCCTCCGGCGCAACGCGGAACGGCTCGGGATCGAGTTCGGGGCCTTGGCCCAGGAATACACCAAGTTCGCCATCGCCACCCAGGGGACGAACCTGGAGGGAGCGGAGACCCGTCGCATCTTCATCTCGGTCGCCGAGGCCGCCCGCGTCAACAACCTGACGCTGGACCAGCTTCAGGGCACCTTCGTCGCCCTTACCCAGATCGTGTCGAAGGGCTCGGTCTCCATGGAAGAGCTTCGCCAGCAGCTTGGCGACCGCCTCCCCGGTGCGATCCAGATCATGGCGGCGGGTCTGAACGTCGGCACCGACGAGCTTATCAAGATGATCGAGCAAGGGCAGGTGTCGTCTGACGCCCTGTCCAACTTCGCTGACGAACTCGACCGTCGTTTCGCTGACGCGCTCCCTGAAGCCTTGGAGACCACGAACGCCGCCCTGGGTCGGTTCCAGAACGCTCTGTTCCAGACTTTCCTTCGCATCGGCGAGGGCGGGGCAATCCGGGGCTTCACCGATCTGTTGCGCGATCTGACCGAGACCCTGGACTCCGCGCAGTTCCGGGACTTCGCGGATCGCGTCGGCGCGGCTCTTGGGACCCTGTTCGATGTCCTCGGCTCGCTTGCCCAGAACTTCGATCTGGTCATCATCGCGGCCACCACCTTCATCGGCTTGAAGATCGCACCGTTCGTTGTGGCGATCCTTGTCGTGCTGCGGCAACTTCCGCTGACCATCGCCACGGTTCGCGGCAGCTTCGTAGCGCTGCAAGCCTCCATGCTTGCCACCACCGGCACTCTCACGGGAACGGCAGCGGCGGTCACGCGGCTGCGCGGGGCACTGACCCTTCTCATGTCGAGCACCGGGATCGGGCTCCTGGTGGCGCTGATCGGCACGGGGATCGGGCTCTGGATCACCAGGACGGAAGATGCCACCGAGGCGCTGCGCCAACACGAACAGCTTCTCGATCAGGTCCGCAACGCCTATGACGAGGCTGGCGGGTCGGTCGAGGCTTGGCGGCAGCAGATCGAAAACCTGACCACCACCCAGGCGCGGTCGAACCTTCAGTCGCTCCAGGTCGAGCTTCGCGCCCTGCAACAGCAGTTCCGGGACGCGATTCCTCGTAACGTCCTGGGCGGCGCTGTCGGCGCGGGCGGGGGGTTCTTTACCGAGGTCGACGCGCTTTTTAATCAGTTCCGCACGGGGACCATCGACGCTGACGCTTTTGTCAGTCAACTCGACGAACTGAACGAACGGTTTCGTGAACTGTTCCCGGTCAACGAACAGTTCGCCGAGACCTTTGACGAGATCGCTCGTCAGATCGCCGTGGCGTCTGGCCGCGTTGAAGAGGCCGACCTGATCCTGGTAGCCCTCACCGGGACGGAAGCCGAGGCTCGTGAAGCTCTTCGGCGACTGTCGGGGCAGATCGAGACCACCGGGGACGCGGCGCGTTCGGGCACCGAAGACCTGGATCAGTGGCGGGAAGCCATCGGCAAGCTGCGGGAGCAGGTGCCCAGCCTCGCCGACGAGATCGAAGACCTGGATCGCCGGTCGGAACTGGAGAACGCCTACCAACAGACGCTGCGCCTCGCGCGGACGTGGGGTCAGGTCCTGGAAGCCTTCCGGCTCTACCAAACTGCCTTGAACGACTTCGACGTGGAAGACTTCATCTCGAATCTCCAGGGGGTCGGCGGTGGCACGGCGGGGCTCGCTGCCCAGATGATTCGGGGCTTCGAGGGGTTCCGCGAGACTCCTTACTACGATGTCAACGCCTTCCGCATCGGCTATGGTTCGGACACGGTTACGCTTTCGGACGGAACGATCCGGGCCGTGACCGAAGGTATGCGGATCACGCGGGCGGACGCTGACCGAGACCTCGTTCGGCGGATCATGCAGGAGTTCACTCCTGCGGTTGAACGCGCCGTGGGCTCCGAACGGTTCGCGGGGCTCGATCCTCGCCAGCAAGCCGTGCTGACCTCTCTGGCCTACAACTTTGGTGCAGGAGCCTTCCAGCCCGGAGAATCGCTCGCGGGGGTGGCCGAGGCAGTCCGAAACGGTTCTGCGGAAGGTGTGGCGGACGCGATCCGGGCACTCGGTTCGTCTCAATTCGAGCCGACCTCGGAAACGGGCCAAGGTCTTATCCGGCGTCGGAACCAGGAAGCGGCACTCTTCGAGTCGGGTGGCGAACTCGATCTGAGCGGGTATGTAGCCGCGCAAGAGGAGTCGGCTCGTCTCGCTGAAGAAGAGGCCGAGGCTCGGGCACGGGCGGCGGAAGCGACTGCCGAGACGGTCGACAATCAGCGGTTCCAGATCGCCCAGCAGGAGTTGATTGCGGCTGGTCAGGAGCGCGAGGCGGCGGTCCTGGAAGCCCAGCGGCAAGCGCGGCAACAGAACGCCGACATTACCGAGGACGAGCTTCGCCTGATCGGCGAGCAAGCTGGTCGGCTGTTCGATCTTCAGAACGCGGATCGGCTTCGCAATGCCGAGCGGGAGCGGGCCTTGGCCCAAGAAGAACGGGTCAACGAGCTTCTGCAACTGCGGCAGCAGCTTCAGGCTGAACTCGACGCGGCCCAGGCTTCCGGCGCGAATGAAGAAGCCCTCTCGGGCATCCAGGACCAGATGGCCGAGGTCAATCGGCTGTTGCAGGAAGCTATCGAGAACGCACTGAACTTCGCCATCGCCATGGGCTCCAGCGACCCGCAAATCCAGGCGCTGATCTCCCGTCTTCGCGCGCTTCAGTTCCAGGGCGTCGAGTCCGGGAACCGGATCAGGCTGACCTACGAACAGGTCGAACAAGCTCTGGCCGGATCGCTGGTCAACGCGGCCAACACGTTCGCGCAGTCGCTGGCCGAGGGCAAGAGCGTGACCGAGAGCCTGCGGGACGCCTTCCTCCAGTTCGCTTCGGACTTCCTGCGGCAGATCGCCCAGATGATCCTCCAGCAGCTTGCGCTGAACGCGGCTAAGGGCATCCTCGGTGCGTTCGGCTTCGGCGAGGGGCAGGCTATCGTTCTGCACTCTGGCGGCGTTGTCGGCGCGCGGGGGACGGCTCGCTCGGTCGACGCCGGAGCCTTTATGAACGCCATGCGCTACCACTCGGGCGGCATCGCGGGCCTTGCTCCTGGCGAGGTCCCTTCGATCCTGAAGCGGGGAGAAGAGGTCTTGACCCAGGATGATCCGCGCCACGCTTTCAACGGTGGCGGGGCCACGGGGTCGCCGCAGTCGGCTCGGATCAAGATCGTCAACGCCATCGACGGTGGGCAGGTGGTGTCCGAGGGGCTGAACACGGCAGCAGGCGAAGAAGCCATCCTGAACTTCATCCGCGCGAACGCTTCGTCCGTCCGCGCCGCAATCGAGAGCTAAGGGATGTTCGTCTGGCCGCACCCCCCGAACTGGTCGCAGGGATTCGAGGTAACGCTTCGGTTCCTGACGGACATCAACGTGTCTAGGAACGGCAAGCAACAGCGGATCGCCCAGCGGTTCGAGCCCCGGCTTGCGTTCGAGTTCACGTCCCTGGCGAAACGGAGCAACTTCACCCAGGTCCAGAGAGAGCTTTTCCTGGAGCTTCGCAACGAGATCGTGATGCCGTTCTGGCCGGATCGGCGCTACCTTGCGAGCGCCGCCAGCGGCACCACGGTCTCCGTCACCGAGGTTCGCCCTTGGATGGAGCCCGGAGCGACGCTCTGCATCGTCCAGGACGGCCACGGCGAGGCAGGGACCATCGCCAGCCGCACCGGCACCACGATCACCCTCTCTGCCGCGCTGACGGGCTCCTGGGCCGCCGGAGCGAGCGTCCTGGAGGGGTTCAAGGGTCGCATGGACCAGAAGACCACCCAGCGGGGATACACCAGCGAAGTCAACGCCGTGAGCGTGGCGTTCGAGGTCACGCCAGGGTCCGAGCCTGACTATGACTTCGGGACCCCTGTGTCGACGTTCGACGGGCTGGAGGTCTTCGATTTCCCGGTGAATTGGGCGGCAGCGCCTCGGGTCGAGATTGAAGACCCGCGCTTGATGCTGGACTACAGCTATGGGGTCCACCGGGTCTACCACCCCTTCGACTTCCCGACCGTGATCCGGCGCTTCCAGCTTCTCCGAAACGGTTTCGGTGCAGCCAAGGATGTCGAGAACTTCTTCCGGCGGCATCGCGGTCGGCAGAGGGAGTTCTACATCCCGAACCTTCAGCGGGACCTTCGGGCAATCGCTGGCTTGACGGCAGGCTCCAACACCCTGTCGGTCGAGGACTCGGAGGTCGCGGCATACCTGACTGGCAACACGGTCCATCGGGCAATCGCAGTCAAGACCCCCCTCGGGTGGCGCTACAACCAGATCGTGAGCGCCGTCGCGGGGTCGGGCTCGACCATCATCACCATGCGGAACAACTGGCCGGAGACGGTGCCCCGGTCGAGCGTCGGCATGGTGGCCTTCCTGAACGTGGCAAACTTCGCGTCTGACGCCTTCTCCTTGGAGTGGGTCTCTGATAACGTGGCGACCACCGTAGTCACCATTTCCACCCTGGAAGACTTCTGGAGCGCCGCATGACCACCTATGATTCGATCACCAGCAGCAAGCAAAACGCCGCGCCCGTCAACCTCTTCACCTTTTCCGGTGCAGCGGACTCCGAGTTCGTGGCCGAACGACTGATCCGCTCGGTCTGCCTGATCCCCGGCACGACGGAGTTCGGATATGGCACCACCACGGTCAGAAAGACCGATGGCGGCATCCATGAGAACTCCTATGCAGGCGGCGAGATCACCGACTTCGTTCGTTCGATGGAACAGCTTCTGGAACGAGCCCCGAACCTTGTCCATGTGTCCGTCGTGGTCGCGTGGCACGGGGATGATCTTCGGATCGGGAACTGCCAGATCAAACCCAAGGTCGACCGTGCGGACAAGCCCACAACGCCCTACGTCTGGCAGGTAGGGCCGACGACTCGGGGCACGGCAGAAGTGGTCAGCTACATCTCGGGGAACCCGGCAGCGGGCGGGGCTCCTTCGGATCGGAGCGTCTACGAGTGCATCGTATGGCTGAAGAGCAAGGGGATCGCCGTCACGGTCTACCCCTTCATTCTTATGGACGTGCCGCCGGGAAACTCGCTGCCGAACCCCTACGGCGGGACCGGCCAGCCCGCCTATCCCTGGCGGGGCCGGATCACCTGCTACCCCGCGCCAGGGGTTCCCGGTTCTGTCGATCAGACGGCAACCGCTGCCACCCAGGTCGCGAACTTCTTCGGCACGGTGGATGCCATCGACTTCGGCTGGAACGGCACGAGCAAGACTGTCACCTATTCGGGTCCCGCCGGAGAGTGGAGCTTCCGGCGTCACATTCTGCATCTGGCAACCATCGCGGACGCGGCGGGAGCCGATGACTTCCTGATCGGGACCGAGATGGTCGAGATGAACCGCATCCGCTCGGCGCGGTCCACCTTCCCTGCGGTGACGCAACTGATCTCCCTCCTGGGCGAGTGCCGCGCGATCCTGGGCTCCGGGGTCAAGATCAGCTATGCGGCTGACTGGTCGGAGTGGAACGGCTACCGGCCTGGAGACGGCACGGGAGACATCCACTTCCATCTGGACGCTCTCTGGGCACACCCCGACATCGACTACATCGGGATCGACAACTACATGAAGCTCTCCGACTGGCGCGCCGGTGTGGACCACATCGACGCGGAAGCCGGGTGGTCTTCGATCTACGACCTGAACTACCTTCGGTCCAATGTCGAGGGCGGGGAGGACTACGACTTCTTCTACGCCAGCCAGTCGAATCGGAACAACCAGATCAGGACCCCGATCAGTGATGGCGGATACAACAAGCCCTGGGCCTACCGGCAGAAGGACATTCGCAACTGGTGGAAGAACACCCACATCCACCGGATCGACGGCGTGGAGACGACGGCCTCGGCCTGGGTGCCCGAGTCGAAAGCGATCACCTTCACCGAGCTTGGGTGCTCGGCCACCAATCGCGGAGCGAACCAGCCGAACGTGTTCGTCGACCCCAAGTCTTCGGAGAACGGCTTCCCCTACTATTCGCTGGAGGTCCGGGACGATCTCATGCAGCGCGCTTTCCTGGAGGCCGAGCTTTCCTATTGGGAGGCCAACAACGAGCCGGGAATGATCGACCTTGACCGAATCTCGATCTGGGCTTGGGACTCGCGCCCCTACCCTGATTTCCCGAACGCCAGCGACTTCTGGGGCGACGCGGAGAATTGGGAATACGGGCATTGGCTGAACGGCAGGCTCCAGATTCCGAACCCTGTCGCGGGCACCATGGAGACCTTCCGCTATACGAACGCGGCCAAGCCCATCGAATATGGCGGGTTCACCTACACCCCGATCCCGATCAAGCCCGGAAGGACCAAGACGGACGGCTCGCTGGAGCGGTCCAGCTTCGAGGTCATGGTCCCTCGGGACGGCGAGCTTGCCTCCATGTTCCGCCAGTTCCGGCCTGCCCACCCCATGGTGCTGACGATCCTCCAAGGCCACATGACGGACGGGACCATGCTCTTCGTCCCGCGCTGGCATGGGCGGATCACGTCGACCAAGCGCCGGGGTGAAGAACTGATCGTGCAAGGCATCCCCAGCGCCGCTGCACTGGCGCGCGCAGGGCTGACCCGGAACTATCAGGTCGGATGCCCCCACGTCCTCTACGGCCCGCTCTGCCGAGCGGACAGGGACGCGGCGACGGTGATCGGCACCGTGGTAGGGATCAGCGGCACGGACCTCACCTTGGCAAGCTCCTGGAACACCTTCCCCGTGGCGAAGTATGTCACCGGCTATGTCGAATGGACTCGGGCTGGATCGCAGATCGAGCGTCGCCGCATCCTGGCGGCCACGTCGACCGTGCTCACCCTCTCGGGGCCTGCCACCGAACTTTCGGTATCCGACACGGTGAAAGTGGTGCTAGGCTGCGGACAGACCGTCCAAGACTGCCGCGACCTTCACCAGAACATCCAGAACTGCGGCGCTTGCCCGACGATCCCCACCAAGAACCCCATGGGGTCCAACACGAACAACTTCTACTAGGGTCGCATCATGGCTTTCAACTTCCTCGTCCAGCTTCTGATCGGCCTCGCGCTCTCGTTCATCTCGTATCTCCTGGCCCCCAGGCCGAAGACCTCGAAGCCGAACGAAGTGCAGGACCTGGAGAGCCCGACCGCTGAAGCCGGGAGGCCGATCCCGGTTGTGTTCGGCACGGTCCTGATCGAGAGCCCGAACGTGCTCTGGTATGGGGACAAGAGAACCGAATCGAGGAAGTTGTGATGGCCGACAAGCTCACCATCCACGATCTGCGGGCCGCCGGTTTCTGTGTCACCGGCATCAAGGATCACTACGAGAAAATGGGTCTTGACCAGGACTTCCGCTCGTTCGTTCGCAACGGCCTGGACATCGAGTCCGCTCGGCTGATCGACGACGCGCATGTTCAGCGCGGGATCGAGAAGGCCGAAGAGCGGATCGCGGCCAAGAAGGGGGCCGAGTAATGGGCGGCGGTGGCGGCGAGAAGGGCGGTGGCGGCGAGTATTTCCGATACTACCTGTCGCTTCAGGCTGGGATCGCCCAGCAGATGGACGAGATCACTCAGATCATCCTGGGAGATCGCGCGATCTGGACTGGCAGCGTGACGCAATCGAAGGTCTTCAACGTCAACAAGGAAGACCTGTTCGGTGGCCCGAAGCGCGAAGGCGGCGTCCTTGGTGCGATCACCGTTATGATGGGCGAAGACCACCAGTTCATGCCGCCCTATCTCCTGGCGAAGTTCGGCGCGGTCGCAGACCTGATCCCGAGCTATCGGGGCACCACGACTCTGTTCTTCCATGAGTCGGTCAAGGCCGAATACGACGGCGCGCTCCTGGGGGATATGTATGACGTGGGGCAGGACTCCGCGTTCGACATCACCGTGGCGCAAGCTCCCGGCTTCTTCAACCTGACGTTCCCGATCCTGGGGCTCGGCACGACGACGACGGGCGGGGCGGGCTTCTACTTCCAGGCCAACAACCCCTATCTCCGGGAACTGAAGGTTGTCGGTTCGCGCCGACCGAAGGGCCTCACCAGGAAGTTCGCCGGGATCACTCGCTCGGGCACGGTCAAGGACGCGAACCCGGCACACATCATCTACGAGCTTCAGACGGATCGAGACTTCGGTGCCGGTCTGCCGATCTCGCGGGTCAACGTCGAATCGTTCGAGCTTGCCGCGCAGACCCTGTTCAACGAAGGCTTTGGTATCTCGCTGAAATGGATCAGCCAAGGCAAGGTCAAAGACATGATCCTGGAAATCCTGGATCACATCAACGCTCTTGTCTACGAGGACCCTCGGTCGGGCCTCACCACCCTGAAGCTGCTGCGGGGCGACTATGTGGTGGACGATCTGCCGGTGGCGGATTACTCGAACTGCACCGTGACCAGCTTCCAGCGGAAGCAAGAGGAACTGGTGAACGAGATCGTCGTGACATACACGAACCCGGACACCTACGAGGAAGCCTCGGTCACGGTCCAGGACCTCGCCGGGATCGCTGCCGAGGGCGGCGTGATCTCGACGGGCCGGAACTATTACGCCGTCCACAACCCGAACCTCGCCAAGACGCTCGGGGAGAGGGACCTTCGTGCCGAGAGCTACCCCCTGGCGACTGCCGAGGTCGAGTTCCTGCGCGAGTTCTGGGACATCGTTCCCGGCATGGTGCTGAAGCTGGACTCGCCGGAAGACAGTGACGCCATGGTCATCATGCGCGTGATGAAGGTGGACGACGACACCACGGGAACTGGCCCCATCAAGGCCAGCTTGGTCGAGGATGTCTTCTCCCTGGCCGCCGCTCCGATCTTCAGCAGCCCGGACCCCATCATCGACTATGACGACGGCGACGCTGAAGAGGCCGCCCACGTCCAGGCGTTCACCATGCCCTACACCATCTCGGTTCGGGCGGGGCTGATCGTGCCCGGAACGGACAACTACCCCACGGCGCACCTGGGCGTCCTGGCCTCCACCAGCCAGTCCGGGATCGACTTCTTCGAGATCGCGGGGGACGTGCAGGGTGCGCTGGGATCGTCGGAGTTCCGGGTCATCTCGACGGCAACGATCATCCCGCGCGGCATCTTGTCCAGCACCATGGTCCAGGAGGTCAGCAGCGTGATAAGTCTGCCCGCGCTGTCGAACGGATCGACCCCGCAGGTGGAGCACTTCGCCATCATCGGCTCGGGTGACGACGGTGACATGGAGATCGCCGGGATCACGGCCAAGGACGCTGGGGCAGGCACGATCACGCTCCGGCGCGGCATCCTGGACACGACCCCCAAGACGTGGCCCCCTGGCACCCCGATCTGGTTCGTCAGTTCATCGTCCACCTTGTGGGATTTCACGAACCGTTCGGCCTTCGAGGATGTGGGGTTCAAGGTGCTGCCGGTCGCCGTGGGCGGGTCCCTAAGCATCAACGATGCCGTGCTGCGGAACTTCGAGCTTACCGAGCGGCCTCATGCGCCCTTCCGGCCCGCGAACGTGATGCTGGAGGGCACCGCCTTCGGAACCTATGTGGCGCTCGACCGCGAGGCCAAGAGCGTCACCTGGGCGAACCGTTACCGGCAGGGGGAGGATGCTGTCATCCTCGCCTGGAACGCGGCCACGGTCGCGCCGGAGAGCGGACAGACGACGGAAGTGGATGTGCTGAGAGCCAGTGACCGCGCGGTCCTGAACAGCTATACCGGGATCACCGGGACCAGCTTCTCCATACCGAAGACGGCCTGGGATGGTGAGACGCAGGTGATCGTGAAGGTCTATTCGGCCCGAGGCGGCATCCGCTCTATCCAGGCGCACGAGATCAACATGACGCTGCCGCCTCCCGGCTACGGCAAGAGCTACGGGACCTCCTGGGGAGGCTGATAGGAGAACGAGATATGGCTTCGAGAACCCTTCCTGGACTTGGACTCCAAGGCTTCTGGGCATACGAGGAAGACGGCTGGCACGGCGATCCCGGCATGGACGGGAACCTCCGGCGGTTGTCTGCCTTGGCCCAGCTTTCGGTGATCGACAAGGACCTGACGACCGCGCCGGGGTCTCCGAGCAACGGGGACATCTACATCGTGGGGCAAGGCGCGACCGGCACCTGGGCGACCCAGGACGGCAAGATCGCGGTGCGCGACAACGGGGCGTGGGTCTACCTGGACGCGCTGACGGGCCTGATCGCCTACGTCGAGGACGAGGGGGTCTACTACCGCTACGACACGGGCTGGGCGCTTCTCCTGGAGACGATCTCGGCTCCCGGCAACACCAAGTTCCAGGCGTTCCTGAACTACCGATTCGTCATCTCGGCAGCGGACACCTGGACGACGGTTCCGTTCAACAACGCCGTCCACAACGACCAGGGTGACTTCGCCGCCGGAACGGGGGCCTTCACGGCACCCACCACGGGCTACTACACGTTCAACGCGGCCTGGGTTATGAGCGTGGAGGGAGCCGTCCTTCCCGACTGGATCGGTGTCGGTTTCGGGGTCAACGGCGCGGCTCCTGCCAACAACGCCCATCATCGGATGGGTTCGACGTTCGGCGACTTCGCCTCGGTTTCCTGCACCGCAGTCTTGAAGCTGACGGCAGGTGACATCGTTCGCGTTCAGGCTTATGCTGCGACGAAAATCTGCGCCGTGACGGCGGACGTTAACCACTTCAACGGCTTCATGGTGCCGTAAGCGAAAGACGAAACCGTTTTGATGTCGCAGTTAATCATCTAGAGGTTGTGTCATCTGGTCCCGATGCACTACTGTCAGCACAGGAGGACTCAATGGAACTCAATCCCCAGGACTTCAGAGGCCGTGCCGAACGGATCGACGACCTCGACATACCCCGGATCGGATCGGTCATCGGCGTCGGCGAAGATGAAGTCCACGCCCTCATGGAAGTGGAGGCGGGCGGCTCGGGCTTCGACGCCCAGGGTCGCCCCAAGATGCTCTTCGAGCCGCACGTCTTCTACCGGAACCTGTCCGGTGCGGATCGGGATCACGCGGTCGCCCGGGGGCTGGCCTATCCGAAGTGGCGCTCTGGCAACTATCCGACCGACTCCTACCCCCGGCTGCGGCAGGCCATGGTCATCAATGCCGAGGCGGCTCTGAAGGCCGCGTCCTGGGGTCGCGGACAAATCCTCGGCGAGAACTTCAGCATCTGCAACTTCGCCTCCGTCTTCGAGATGGTCCAGGCGTTCATGGATGACGAGGCGCTGCACATCCAGGCGATGATCGACTTCATCATTGCCAACAACATCGACGACGATCTGCGGGCGCACCGCTGGGAGACCGTGGCGCGGGTCTACAATGGCCCCGGCTATGCGGTCCACAACTATCACGGTCGCCTGGAGGCCGCCTATCGCAAGTGGCGGGGCATCCGGGATACGGCCTGGGTCCCCGATGGCGTGAACGTCCTCTACCCCGTCCTGCGTCGCGGGCACTCCGGCTTCTTGGTGCAGCATCTCCAGGAACTTCTTCACGCTGCGAACTACCCCGTGGGGCGGATCGACGGTGACTTCGGTGGGGCGACTGCCGCTGCCGTGCTCTCGTTCCAGGAAGACCATGGCCTCGGTGTGACGGGGCTTGTGGACCAGCCGACCTGGACGGCGCTCCTGTCGGGCGGCAACAACAACCCCGTCGCCGAGGCCCGCGCCGACGAAACCGTTTCGGACCTTCGCGAGCGAGGTTCCCGCACCGTGAAAGAAGCCGACGCCACCCAGGTCGGTGGAGGCATCCTCGCTGCCGGTGGCGCGGTCGGGACGGTCGCGGAAGTCCTGGACGCTGCCGATTCGGCTGCGGGCCAGGGAGAGCGCGCCGTGGGGCTTCTGGAGCGGTTCCGGGAAGTCCTCGACCCCTTCGCCAGCTTCATGCAGGAATACTGGTTCTTGGCGCTCCTGGGGGTCGGTGCCCTTGTGGTCTGGCGTTCTGGGATCATCAAGAAGATTCGCCTGGACGATCATCGTTCCGGTGCGAACAGGGGGCGGTGATGAACCTCGTCGCCGCACTGGCTTCCCCCGTGGTCCGCTACATCCTGATCGGTGTGGCGGTCCTCGGCTTCATCTCCTGGCAGCGGCATGACGCTGCCGAGGATGCTCGCCGGATCGCGGAAGCTCAGTGCGTCGAAGATGCCCAAGCCGCTGCCGCCGCAGAACGTGATCGACTCCAGAGGGCGATGCAGGAAACCTTGGCCGAGGCCGAGCGTTCCCGTGCTGAAGCCGAACGAGAGATCGCCCAACTCAGGGAGATGGCCGATGGGCTTCTTGAACAGATCAGCGATTCGGGGCAGTCTTGCCCTATCCCTGGCGATGTTCTGCGCCGCTTGCGCGACATCGAATAGGAACCTCCCGGAAGCTGAACGCCCCAGCTTCCCGGACTTGCCGAGACAGATGGAGGACGGATGCCCGCCGCTGCCTATCAACCCGGATGCCTTGGTCGCTTTGGTCGAGCATCGTCAAGCCCTGGCCGAATGTCGTCGCTTGCAGCGTCGCACGGCGGCCTTCTACACCACCGCCACAGGCAACGCGGAGAACCTGAATTGATGGACTGGCCTGCGATCTTGACTGCCTTCACGGGCATCCTCGTGGCCTTCGGCGGGGGCATCAAATGGATGCTCTCCCGGATGGACCTGCATGAACAACGCGAACGCGAATGGCAAACCCAGGAGCGGACGAAGCTGGAGGCGCAGTTCGTCGAGCGCATCTCGGCTCTGGAGAATCGCTTGCTCCGTCAAGAGCAAGAGCTAGAGACGACAAGGACGGAGCTTCGCGCCTACGTTCGGCACGTCGGGGTCTTGGAAGGTCTCCTGAAAGCCCATAGCGTGGAAATCCCTCCCCTGGAGCTTCCGCGCCATGGCTGATGATACGTTCCGGCGGCTTCTGAACCGCTTCATGTGGATCGCCGGGGCGGCCTTTGTCCTCTCGGCAGTCCTTTTGGTCTTGACTTGGCTGTAACGATTGATCCTTCGAGGTCTCTCGGATAGTATCGCCTTCAGGACCGAGCACCCTGGAGCGACCCCATCGTCCTGGACGGTGCTCGCCGGGTTCAGGTCCGCAATGGCGGGCCGATCCTGGTCTGCACCGAGACCCCGGAGCACGAGGACGACGGTTTTCTGATCCTGGACGGAGAGTCCCGCGTGTTCATCCCCAGCCCCGCCTACCCCTCGATCTGGATCAAGTCCAGGGTCGAGGGGCGCGAGTCGGATGTCTACATCGGCGGCGAGACGCTGTTCGGCTAGGCCCGCTGCCGCCGCGCGTCTTCTCGGTGGATCGCCCGCATAACGGTCGACGGTTGAACGTGGGCTCTGCGGGCGATCTCTCGCATGGACTGGCCGGTTCCGCCCTTGTGAAGATCAAACCACTCGGCGTCGCGCTTGGCGATGTCGGTATCCGTCTCATGGTGCAAACTGTATCCCGCACCCCAGAGGGTCTTGATCTTGTAGCCCTTGGGTTCGATCTTTGCCCGCAGCTTGCAGATGAACACGTCGACGATCTTCAGGTCAGGAACCTCGTCGATCTGCCGAGCGTCGTAGAGGCGGGTCAGAATCTGATCCTTGCTCACGACCGAACCCTTGGCCCTCTCCAGGATCAGAAAGAGCTTGGCTTCTTTCTGCGTTGCACCGAACCGCTGCATGACCTCGCCCTGGTCTATGAGGCTGTCCCCCGTGATGTATTCGACCGTGGCCTTCATCTCTTCGACGCTCTCGGAAACATCCGGGTCACACCAGAAGGTGCCTCGGGTCTCTTCCAGGGAGTGCAGGAGGACGCTCAGGATCGCCTTGGCCGAGCGAGCGGGCCATCCCCGGCGCTCTTCGATCTTCTCCAGCGGTTCGCCCTGGATGATGATCTCGTGGAGGACCCCGAACAGCGTCGGCGCGAGGCGGAAGCGGTTCGGGTCTTGGTAAAAGGCAAGGGCCGTGACAGTCTGTTGCTCAGTCAGGAAGCGGATGGCGCGAAGCCGGTGGACGTTTTGCATTGCATGTTACCCCCCCCCAGGGGCGTATCTACTGGCTGAAGAGCTTGCGAGCTTTCTCCAGCGGGGTCAAGGTTGAACCGGCGCAGTCGGGGCAGGTGTGCCACCATCCTCCTTGGCCGTCAGGCTTGATGCTCCAGCCCTCGGCCTTCGCGTGAGCGACCATGGCCGAGAACTCTGACTTCGGGAACGACTCGCCAAGCTCGTCCTGGCACTCGTCGCAGATCAGGGTCTGTTCCCCGTGCTGGCGCTCGATCACAGCGTTTCCTCGACGTTTATTGAGACCGTGATCCCTTTGTGCGAGAACACGACCATGCCTTCCCGGAAAGACACTTCGACTTGATCCATCTGACTGAATCGGAGTCCGAAGTGGGCTAGGGCTCCCTTCAGATAATCGTAAAGCTGTTGCCCGTTCATTCTGGCTCTCCCTTGTAAGCTCTGGGCGGCTCGGCGCGGCGACCGTCCTCCAGGTTCCAGTGGACGTTGTGGGCCAGCACCGCCGCGTTCCAGAGGATGTGGTCGGTGTGCAGCAGGCCGGAGTCCTTGTCGCGCTCTTCGCCCCGGAGATAGGCGAAGGCGTGACGCAGCAGCGACCCCAGAAGCTGGACGCGGGCTAGGCCCTTGCTCCAGTTCCAGGGCGCATACTTGATCGCGCCGAACTCGGCCACGCGCACAAAGGCGTCGGTGATCCCCTGGTAGGGGATCAGGTCATAGGGCAGCGCGTTCAGCTTCTCGCGCTTGGCCCCCGAGGCCGCTTCAGGGTGCCCCGGAGGCTTGTCGTTCCATTCCTCCGAGGTCATCATTCCACGTCCACCCCTTTCAGGACAAACTCCTTCCAGGCCGCGAAGGTGTTGGGGAACTCGTCCTTGACGAGCCCCGCGATGGCCTTGGCGATCTCGACCGCCTCGTCCTGGGCACCGTGGGCCTTGGATCGCACCGGGACCATGTGCAGGATGGTGCGGAGCGGGGCGTTGAAATAGAGCTTGGAGCGGGTCATGCCTTCCGGCATCACCACGCGGGCAACCTCCTTCGCGATCCCCTTCTCCAGCGCCTGCCGGTAGGTCTCGACGGCAAGCCCCCAGACGCGCCCCTGGGCCTGATCCCACCACGTCTGGAGTTCCAGATCGTCGCTCGGGATGCTGGCTTGCCGGTTCGTCGGGTGCTGCGTCCGGGCTTCCCGGTAGACGGGATCGCCCAGCAACGTCACATCCTGATACCGCTGGCTGAACTCCTGCGGGCGCATGGTCCAGTGCCGCAGGAACTGTCGCCCGATGTCGCGCGTCGTGTTGACCTCGAAACAGACGTTGACCATCTCGAAGGGCGACCAGTGGCCGTGCTCCATGAGGTAGCGGATCAGGCGCGGAGCCGGTTCGTCTTGCTTCGCGGGGTTCGAGACCTTGGCGATGTAGGTCAGGAGGTCTTCCCCGTTCGGGGTCGCCCAGATCAAGCGAACCAGGGGGATCGGGTTCTCGGTGGGGGGCATCACAGGACTCCTTCGATGCTCGGGTGATAGCTGACGGCAGATTCGGTATTCGCCACCAAGGTCGGGCCGTCGCCGTGGTGGAACTGGTCGAAGAGATACCATGCTGCGTTGTCGAAGCCGGTGTTCTTGGTCCCTGCCATCCACTTCACACGGCCTGCCGAAACGATTTTGGGGCAATGCGGAGCGAACGACTCGAAGTAGCGGTTGTGCATGAAGTCCGCCGAGAGGATCAACCACGTCGGTCGGATCGCCATGAGATGCTGGATGATCTGGATCGTCGGGGTCCCCTCGGGCTGGCCGCCTCGCATGTTGGACGGCCAAGGCCACGGCGGGTTCGAGATGATGGCGTCGCAGCCTTTGAAGTCCTTGGCCTGGAGCATGAGCACGTCGTAGACGCCAGCCCTGCCGACCATCTCCCCTTGCGGTTCGATGTCCCAGGCGGCGGTGCAACGCCAGCCCAAGGGCTCCAGGGTTCGGGGGATCGCGCCATCGCCGCACATGGGCTCGGCAAAGGTCTCGATCTCGCCGATGTGTGGCAAGAGCTTCAGGATCGCGGCCTCGGGGGTCGCGTAGAAATCTCGCGCAGCGCGAGCATACTGTCCAGCGGTGCGCTTGGTCATGTCAGTATGCCCCCGTGCAGCGAACGCAGTCGGCGGTCTCTTCTTGCTCGTCATAGCGGGCCAGGACGCGCTGTTCCTCCAGCTTCCCGTTCACCATCGCCATGTGGTCGAGGTAGACCGGGACCTTCACGGTCACGGTGCGGAGCGGCGAGCCGCAGCGGTGGCATCTCGATTCGTGTTGTTCGGTCATCCCAGCACATCCTCCAGGTCATCGTCGGTGTCGTCTTCGACGAGATCGAAGGCGGCCTTGTATCGGGGGCCGAGAAGGTCGGCCCACTCTCCATTGTAGCCGGGTCCCACGGCCTCCAGGATAGCCTGGATCATGTCGGCCTTGATCGCGACCGAATAAGCCTTGCCCCCTTCAACCTTGCAGGACGCCTGCCAGTTCCCGTCAGAGGTCTTGACGACGCTCAGGTGGGAGAGATGGCCGCGTTCCCCCAGGCGGGCCAGAAGCTCGCCCAGGGGCACAGGGAACCGCCTCGGATCGGTGAGGGGGAACCCGGCCATGTCAGTTCATCCCGAGAGCGGTCAGATACATCTCCAGGATCGCCTCTTCCTCGTCGCGCTCGTCCTTGGGCTTCTTACGGATCGCGATCACCTTCCGCAGAATCTTGGTGTCGTAACCCTTGCCCTTGGCGGCCTTGTAGAACTCGGAGATGTCATCCGAGATCGCCTTCTTCTCTTCTTCCAGATGCTCGATCTGTTCGATGATCTGGCGAAGTTCCTGGGCCGCAGCAGTCGACTCGTTGTCGCCCCCCTGAAGCCCAGCCGTGCCGAGCACGTCTTCCAGATCGTCTTCGTCCTTGCGCTTCTTGGTCACAGGACATCCTCCAGGTCATCGTCCTCCGGCTCCGAAACGGTTTCGGTCGGGGGCGCGGGTTGCGTGGTGGCACCGGGCTTCCAGTCCCAGGACAGGCCGTTCTCGGCCAGCAGGCGGTCCAGGACCTTCATGGTGTCGGTGGAGACGCCCTTGACCGCAGCGATGTCCGCTCGGGACTGCACGGCAAGTTGGGCGATGCTGTAGACGCCCATGCGATCCAGGGGGGCCGCAGCCCGCCCGCTGACGCCGAGGGCGCGGAGATTGGGGGACGTGTCCCCCACGGGGGCCACAGGGGCGCTGGCGACGCCCACAGCCCCGCCCAGGGCCGTCACGAGGGCATCGGCATGTGCAACGGCCATGTCGGCCAGATCGTCATAGCTGATCTCCCCATGGTTCGGGTTCGCCAGGAGGCCCTGGAGGGCCATCGCGGCAATGGTGGTTCGGTCGGTCATTTCTTCTCCTTCTCCTTGACGGCAGGCCCACCGGCCTTGATTCGACGGCGATCTTCTTCAGAGATCAGGGTCCACATGAACTTGCATGTGAACTCCAGATCGGGGTCGGGCTGGATCGCCATGGTCAGAACTTCCGCCCACCGTGCCGGTAGCCGCGCGTCCGATTGAACGCGAGCTTGGCCGAGATGGCGTCTTCCAGCCGGAGCTTGGTGTGCTCGGCGAAGTCGGCCAGCCGGATCATAAGGTCGGCGGCCTCTTCTTCCAGGAGCGTGAAGTCGGGAATCTTGTCCGACATCTTGGGCGCCCCGGTGGCCGGGTCGGGCTTGCGGATGGCCTCCAGCATCTCCGAGGCTTCGGAGTGCATGAGGGCGATCATCTCGCCCAGGTTCCGCTCGGCGTCATACCAGCCATTGCGGCGGCTTTCCTCGTGAGCGGTGCGGCAGAGTTCCTTGACGTGCATTGCGGCGGTCCTTTCAGGTTTCAGCGGTCACTTCTTGGATACGGGAGAGGAAATCGTCATCGTCGGGTTCCTCCGGCTCTTCGAGGTCATCGTGGTCCGACTCCTCGGCGTCGCCTTGTTCCGCCAGAGCGATCTTGGCCTCTTCATATTCAGCCAGCGCGGTCTGGTATTCGTCGTGGGCGGTCTCCCACTCGTCGACGATCTCTTCGATCTGGTCTGCGGCGGCCTCGCAGGCTTCGGCGCGCTCTCGGATCATCTGGCCGGTGTCGCCCTCCTGGAGCCCTTCCGGCATGTTGTCCAGCTTCTCCTGTTGCTCTTGGCCCAGGTCGCGGAACTGTTCCGCGATGTCACGAGCCTCGCCGATGTCGGTCAAGGCCGCGAGCGAGTCTTCGATGTCGTAAAGCTGGCTCAGGTATTCCGAGGACGTGAGTTGCGACCGCGTGAACGGGGTCTTGGACCGAAGCTCTCTCGACGAATAGGGGCCGGTCTTGATCTTGGTGTAGTAATACATCTCCCCGGCCAGGATACCGGCCTGGGGATAGTCTTTGCGCGCTTTGCGGTGATGGACGCGGGCCATGTCAGAAGGTCTCCAGCGAGGCCGTAGCGGGCTTGGCGGCGGGTTTCGGCGCAGCGGGCTTGGCGGCGGCCTGGAAGGCTTCCCAGCGGCCCGTGGGCATCGTGAACTGGACGATCATGTCTGCGTCTTCCTCCGGGTGCTCCGACGTGAGGAACGACATCATCTCCAGGAAGAGGTCCTTGTAATTCGCCCGCTTCGGTGCGGCCTTCCGGGGGGTGGCGTGTTTCGGGGTGGCCTTGGTCTTGCCGTCAGCCTGAGCGGTCTTGATTGCCTCGACGACCTGTTCCTCGACCTCGTTCGCGTCCTTGGCCTTGGACTGGATACGCTGCACCAGGGTCGACGTGATCTCCCCCTTCTTGATGTGCTCGCGAACGGTGGGGGTCACGGCGTCGAGCTTGGCGATCTGCGCCACGCGCTCGGGGGTCATGCCGACCTTCGCCGCGATGTCCTTGTTCGTCATGCCCAGGCCGATCAAGCGGGCGAAGACACGGGCGTTTTCGATGGGGGTGAAGGGCTTCCCGGAGTTGCGAATGATCTGGGAGAGGATGTGGTCGGTCTCGGTGGCGTGACGCGGCTCGGGCTGGACCGGCACGGTCGCGACGGCGTGGCCTTCGGAGATCAGCTTCAGGACGGCGCGCAGGCGGCTCTCGCCGTTCGTCAGGATGAACTCGCCTTCCTCGTGATAGCCTGCCAGGGGCTCCTTGACGCCGACTTCGCGAATCGACTCCGCAAGCTGGTCGACGTGGGCTTGGTTCTCGGGAAGCTCGAAGTCCCGGCTGTTCCAGCCGTGGCGGATGACGATCTTCCGGGGGTCCATGTGAAACAGGTCGGTGCGACCTTGTGCGATGGCGGCGAGGCCGGTCTTTGCCATGGTGAGTCCTCCTTCGGGGCAGAGTTGTCGCGTGACCCCAGATATAAGCAACTGCGAGTTTACTGTCAACTGGTCGACCGAAATAGTTTCGCCGGAGTCGTGGGACCCCGGCGAAACCGTTTCGTCAGATCAGCCGCACTTGGAGTGGCCGCAGTCCTGGCACGTCTCGCAGCCGCTTTCCCGCTTGATGTTGAAGCTGAAGCACTTCGGGCAGGACGCGCCGGAGCCGAAGGTCGACTGCACGGCCAGGGCGGGATCGGCGAGGCCGGTGGTGTTGTCAGGCATCGCCAAGCCCATGGAACCCTGGAACGAACCGTAGCCGATCTCGCGCATGTGGTCTTCGATCACCTGACCGATGGCGGCCACCACCGAGGGCCGGTAAGCCCCGCGCCAGAACCCGCCACCCTTGGGGTCGAAGACGCTCTTCAGTTCCTCGACGACGAAGCTGGCGTCGTGGGGGCGACGGAAGATCGCGGAGATCATCATCGTGAGCGCGGTGCTCCAGGCGATGTGCTCCGGGTTCTTGGTGTTGATGAAGACCTCGAACGGGCGTCGCGAATCGCCCTGCACGATGTCGTTGATCGTGATGTAGAAGGCCGGAGCGCCACCCAGCTTGACCTTGTAGGTCTTGCCCTCCAGGGTCTCGGAGCGCACGGTCAGAGCGAAGCCGTCATCCTGCGAAACCGTTTCGACGGGCTTCTCTTCGACCGAGATCACAGAGCCGGTGACATCGTTCGGGCGGTAGGTGGTGCATCCCTTGCACCCCAGGCGATAGGCTTCCAGGTAGACGTGCTCGAAGACCGCGAACGGGATGTCCTTCGGCACGTTGATCGTCTTGGAGATCGACGTGTCCACCCACTTCTGGACGGCGGCCTGCATCCGAACATGGGCGAGCGGTTCGAGGTCCTGTGCGGTGACGAAGTAGCTCGGCAAGTCCTCGTCGGGCTCCAGGTCGAACGCGGTGTGGTAAGCCATGACCGCGTAGTCCTGGACGCGCTGTTCGGTCTTGGACCCATCCTTCTGCGTCACCTTGCGCTTGTAATCGAGCGCGAAGATCGGCTCGATCCCCGAGGACACGTTGCCTGCCACGAGCGAGATCGTGCCGGTGGGGGCGATGGAGGCCAGGTGGGAGTTGCGTATGCCGTGCTCGCGGATCAGGGTCTTCAGGTAGTCCGGGAGGCGCGAGGCGAAGGTCTCGTTCGCCAGATACTTCTCGGCGTCGAACGCGGGGAAGGCACCCTTCTCCTTGGCGAGTTCGACCGAGGCTTCGTAGGCCGCCAGGGTGATCCGGCGCATGATCCCTTCGGCCACCTTGATCGCTTCCGGCGAGTCGTAGGGGACGCAGAGCATCGCCAGGGCGTCGGCCAGACCAGTCACACCCAGGCCGATCCTGCGCTTCAGGCGGCTCTCTTCGGCTTGTTGCGGCAGCGGGAACTTGGACACGTCGTTCACGTTGTCCATCATCCGCACGGCGATCTTGACGGCACGGTCGAGTTCGTCGCCCATGATCCGGGCGTAGTCGCCCTTGGCCCCCTTGACCGGAGCCTTGAACGGACTGCGGATGAAGCGGGTCAGGTTGATCGAGCCCAGCAGGCAGGCACCGTAGGGGGGCAACGGTTGCTCGCCGCAAGGATTGGTAGCCGCGATATTTTCCATATAATTCAAGTTGTTATCGCGGTTGATACGGTCGATAAAGATCACACCGGGCTCGGCATAATCGTAGGTCGAGCGCATGATCTTTTCCCAGAGGTCCACCGCTTTCACGACGCGGTGAACATAGCGCGGCAAGCCCTTGGTCCGCCCGTCGTCGCCTTCGTTGTCCAGGATCGTCAGTTCATTCTTGTCCTTGTGGGCAGGGGGCTCGACGTGGACCAGATACCAATCGCGGTTCTCCTGGACGGCCCGCATGAAGGCATCCGTCACCAGCACCGAGAGGTTGAACATCCGCAGGCGGGTGCTCTCTTGCTTCGCGGTGATGAAGTCCAGCACGTCGGGGTGATCGCAGCGCATGGTCGCCATCATCGCCCCGCGCCGGGAGCCCGCCGACATGACGGTGCGGCACATCGCATCCCAGACATCCATGAAGGTCAGCGGCCCGGAGGCGTCAGCGGCCACGCCCTTGACCGGCGAGCTTTTGGGCCGGAGCGGGCTGAAGTCATATCCGATCCCGCCGCCCTGTTGCATGGTCAGAGCGGCTTCCTTCAGAGCGTCGAAGATGCCGTTCATGGAGTCCGGGATCGTGCCCATGACGTAGCAGTTGAACAGGGTGACGTTCCGTTCGGTGCCCGCGCCGGAGATGATCCGGCCAGCAGGCAGGAACTTGAAGTCGCTCAGGACCTCGAAGAACTGTTCTTCCCAAAGGATCGGGTCGGTTTCACATGCGGCCAGGGCTCGGGCGATCCGTCTCCAGGTGTCCTGGATCGAGATGTCCCGGATCGTGCCGTCGAGTTCCTTCAGGCGGTATTTCATGTCCCAGATTTCCTCCGAAATCGGGGCGTCGAAAGGCGTGTTCATGCAGTCTCTCCTGACTAGATGTTGGGGGTCGGCCCTTATTGATACACTAGACCCGTGGGGGAGGTCTAGGCGGCTTTCAGGGCGTGATCCAGAAGCTCGCGGGCCGTGGCCTCGTCGACGGGGATGTCCGCGTTCCACCGCTGCGGGGGCTGGTTCAGCACCCAGAGCCATTCGATGGTCTCGGCGGCCTTGTCGAAGATGTGGACCCGGCGGCGCGTGTCTTCGGTCGGATAGTCGATCCGGTAGGCCAGACAGATCGCGCGGTCGAGACCCGTTTCAACGTGGCGCAGGATGTCGGTGTAGTTCGAGATCAGCCCCTTCAGCGGACCAGGGATGTCCCCGATGACCGCATCGTGATCGTCGTGGTGCCAGCACCATTCCTGGACATCGCGACCGTGGTAGCCGCACCGGAGGGCCAGCGTCGAGACCAGGACGCGGTGCTGGTGGACGGTCAGGGCCTTGGGGTCATTCGAGAAGCGGTGCATGACGCGCAACCGCTCTTCGATGGCGTGAATGTCGATCTGTTCAGGCTTCGGGTTCAGGATGTCTTCGATCAGGAACTGACCGAGCTTCAAAGTATAGGGCATGGCGGCGAGCCTCCTAATGGGTTGCAGGGCGTCCCAGGACCTCATGGGTCCAGCGACGGTATTCTTCAGCGGTGAGGGAGTTCGCCCAGATCACGGTGCCGTCAGGAATCGCCGGGGCCTCCATGTCCAGGCGGTAGATGTGCAGCCGCTGGTCAGGAGAGACGCCGATCAGGATACCGTCAGGAATCCAGCCAGTGTCGTTGACGGCCAGGGTCAGGGTTCGCCCATGTCGCGCTCGACGAGCATCCTGATCCTGGCCGGGATCGTCTGCCCGGTGCGTCGGGCCTTGGTCCGCAGCAGGTGCATCGTGTCGGGGTGGAACCCGACGCGAACTTTCTCGGTGAGATCGCCGGTCCTGCGCGGGCGAATGTTCAGCCGCTTCCGGCGGGCTTTGACGGTGCTGGGGTTCTTGCCCATCCGCTTGGCGATCTCGGGGACGGTGTGCCCCGCCGCCCAGAGGGATTTCAGGGCGGCGTCTTCCTCGGGGGTCCAGGACATCGGCTTCAACCTCGTAATGTTCCTTCCTGGCGTTCCAGGAGAGCTTGTCGGTGAGCGGGAATCGGAGGATCGGAGCGTAGCCGCAGCCATCGTCGAAGGGAACCACGCCGTCCGTCGCATGAAAAGCGGTCACGGTCACTTCGCCTGCGGTCTCGTCGATCTGGACTCCCATGATGGTGCCACCCCAGGTGATCTGTCCGAAGCTGACGACGTAGATCGGCTTGCCGACCATGCGCCAGCGCAGGAACCTTTCTGTCCATCGAACGATCAGTTGGCGCATTTCAATCCTCCAGGGTCGCTTGGTCCCACTACAGGCGCAGGCGGTCATTTGCAATCGGGGCACTTCGGTCGACGGCCCGTCTTCCATCCTTTCTGGGCGGCCTTCTTGTGAACGACTTGCCGGGGCAGGGTGCTCGAAACCGTGTTGCACGGGATCGTGATGCTGGCCCCGCACCGGCACTTCAGGGTCTTGGCTTGGACCCGTATTCCGGCATGTGACAGAACGGCTGGGATGGGTGCAGAGAATGTCATGCCGGTCTCCTTCAACGTGTCAGGGGAACCCAGATCGGGGCCAGGATCAGGCCCCAGGAGAAGATCAGCGCCAGGGCGAGGCCGCCCTTGGCCGCGAGATCACCCAGGACGCGCCGGAGCGGGCTCTGGGCGGCCCGTCTGGCCGCGTGGTAGCGGTTCCAGGCCGGTGCCGTGTTCCACTTGCCGTAGGCGTCCTGGGCCTCGGCGGTGCGGCGCAGATCGGCGAGGTCAGTCATTGCAGTAATCCGCATAGGAGCGGTAGACCTTGGTGATCTCGCCGTTCGAGTTGCGACCCCACCAGCTTGCCGGGGGATTCGCGTCGGGCCACTCCAGCGTCGGGAGCGGGTTGTCGTAGGTTCCTTGTGGTCTCGTCGTCATTGGATGTCCTCGCACCAGCCGAGCCATGTGGGGTCTGCGGGGCACCCAGGCCCCGCTTCTGCCCATGACTTGATAAAGCCATAGGTGAGGACGAAAAGGGACAACGCCATCACCGAGATCACGAGATATTCGCGCAGCGATCTCACTGGACCACCGCAGCCCCGCCGGGAACCTTGCCCTTCAGCGCGGCCATCTTGCGCCCGTGCCGCTCGATCTTGAACGCACGGCGCACGGCGGCCCGGAGAACCTGCCGGGACGGCTCGGCAGGCGGCAGGTGCCCATAGACTTCCTGGTTGCGCTTGCGCTTCTCAGCGAGGCGCTGGCGGGCGCGCTCGACGCCCTTGCCTTCGCTGGTGCCAGCAGGCCGGAAGCCCAGGGCGTCGCCGATCATGTCGACCAGCAGGCCCGAGATGGTTTGGGGGATTCGCATAGTGTTCTCCTTTTCTGCGATCAGTGTATCAGGTGAGGGGTGGAGGCGGGAGGGAGGGACCCCCACCCCTCGATCAGCCTGGAGACGAGGGCGAGGCTCCCCAGGCCGAAACGGTTTCGTCAGAGGCAGAGCTTGTGCGCCTCTCGGATGATCTCGTCGGGCTCCATGCCGGTGTCGGCGTCCTGTATGATCGCACCGAGAAGCCAAGCGATCCGCTTCAGTTTCTTGCGATCCTCGGACTCCGGCTCTTCGACGGGGAACCTGGAGGCGGCCAGGGTGATAAACCCTGCCCTGAAGGTGTCGATCTTCACGCCCCCAGCCCTGGTGGGTGTCGCGGAACTTGGCGACGGCATCCAGGAACAGGTCGGGGTTCTCGGACGCCCAGACCAGGGATAATTCGACTTCGACTCGGCTGACGTTCGCGTCCATGACTGGCTCTCTCGCTCAGGTTTCAGGGGTGCCCCGGAGGCTGAACCTCCGGGGCCGTTTCGTCAAGCGGCCACGAGGTCCAGAAGCTCGCCGCCCTTGCGCTCCAGTTCGACACGGGCGTCCTGGTTCGGCATCTCACGGGCGATGGCGGTGATGGCCGTGGTCGCGTCCCAGATGGTCTCGACGGGGCGGCCTTCCTCGCGCTCGTGGGTCTCGTGGAGCTTGGCGACCATGCGGGCACCGAAGCGGTTCGCCAGGAAGGTGTCGACCTTCTCGATCTTCTTGGCCTGGGCCGCCGCGATGGTGTCTTCAATGGGCTTGGCCGAGGACTCGGCATACTCTTCGATGATCGGCGTGATGTCGTCCGCCCAGCGATCCGGGGCCGAGATGGTGTGCCGCATCCGGCGCTCGGTATAGCCCTGGACGCCCCAGACGATCCGGTTCATGCAGACGAAATCGAACAGGAAGAAGGCGACGCCGATGGACTTGGAGCCGACCTCGGAGTTCCAGACGAAGAAGCCCCGAGCGAGCGAGCCCGCTTGACCGTTGCGCCGATTCGGAACCTCGATCCGGTTCTTCTCGTCGGCCAGGAACACGAACATATCGCGGTCGCCGCCATAGAGGGTGGTGTTGTGCTTGCCGATGGCGACTTCCTTGCCGAACTCGCCGGGAACGCGGAAGTCTCCGGTGCGGCCATCGCCGAAGCGACGGATCAGTTCGCCAGTGATGTCAGCGTTCCAGACGCGACCGTAGTTCGGGCCGGTGGCGGCGCGAAGCTGCACCATCCCCGACTCTTCCTTGGTCACGAGGACGCCAACATCTTCCACGTCGCGGGCGATCTGGACGCCATAGTTCAGGCAGTCCGCCGCCATCGGCGCGGGCAGGGTCCGCAGATAGCCCGCCGGGGCACCAGCGAGGCCCGCCATCTGGCCGAACGACCAGTGGGTCATAGTCGCTTCGGTGCCGTTCTGGCCGGAGACCAGCAGCCCCTTGAGCGGATTCGTGGGGTCGGGGGCGAAGTTCAGGCGGCGGGACGAGACAGCCTTGCCGGTGCTGCGGTCGCGCAGAGCCGTGAAGTGCTGGTGCATCTCGGGGAGGCTGGTGAAACGCTCGTCGTCGGGACGGTTCATCCACTGGTCGGAGCAAGCGGTGAGGATCGAAGGATTGTCGATGGCCATGGTCATCTCCTGGCTGTTTGTGGTCAGGGTCAGCGGAGGACGTAACGCCCCCCGTGGACAACACATAGTAGCCTACGGGTTGATAGTCAACAGGGGGAACACAAAAAAAAATGCCCCGCCGAGGCAGGGCAAGTTCAACAGGGAGGTAGAGCGTCCGATCTCGCTCTGGATTTCACCCTAGCATGGATGGCTCGGCCTACGAAACGGTTTCGCTCGACGGGCCTACAGGGGCGATTCGTCGGGCCTACAGATCAATTTCATCTGGGAGGGGGTGGGTCCCCGAGACATCATCGCCGCATGACGCTCAGGGACCGCCGGGACCGCCGCCGGGAGGGTGGCAAGACAGAAGGTATCGCAGAGCGGGGGAGGGTGCAACGTATCGGTGGGGGTCGCGAGGTTCTGGGAGAACGGCCCAGGTCAGCGAGGACTCAACGCCGACCTGGGCCTACCGAGAGAAGGACGCCTTGAACATCCCGTCTGGATTCCACCCTGGCGAGGAACCCAGAGTTCGGGCCGAACGCGACTTCGGTTGCCGAACAGTTAGGAGAATAGGGTGGTTCGCTGGTTCATTCAAGTGTCCTTAGAGTTTATGTCCGACTTGGACCTTGCCGTCATCACCCAGGGTCGAGGGTGCGGCCATGGACCGCCTCGAAGGCGGGGCCTGCCCCTTCTCCGAAGTCAAGCTCCGGCTCGGTCGATGAAGTTTCAAGGGGGCCATGTCGGATCGCTCGAAGCGCGAGGTCTCGCGCCTCCAGCAGCTTGACCAGGGCTTGGTCACTGTCCGGGTTCGCCGGGATCGTGCTGGCAAGCCTGCCCGCCAGTTCGCAGAACGGCTGGCACACCTGGGCGAGATGCCTCGGCAGGTGCTGGTATTGAAATTGTCGGGGATCGGGTCTTGTCATGCGGCCTCCTTTCGTGAGTGCTGACGCCTCGATCCTGGCACGAAACGCCTTCAGGTTGCATCTATTTTTCTGCCAAGGCCGCAGGATTTTTGAACGGGACAGGTCTCCGAAGTTTGGGCGGGCGAGGTCTCCAAAGTTTTGGGATGGGCGAGGTATTTGAAGTTAGGTCGAGGCCGATCTGTATCGACGAGGGTGCTGGAGTTCCGGGTCGCGAGTGGACGCGGGCGCAGGCGCGCAGGCGGGCGCGGGCGCGCAGGCGCGCATGGGGGGGGACCGGGGACAGGGGGAGCGCGTCCGGGGACAGGCTCCAGCGCCGTGCCAGAGCGCGCCGGGGAGCCGTCTAGGGGGACAGGGGGAGCGCGTCCGGGGACAGGCTCCAGCGCCGTTGCCAGAGCGCGCCGGGGAGCCGTCTAGGGGGACAGGGGGAGCGCGTCCGGGGACAGGCTCCAGCGCCGTGCCAGAGCGCGCCGGGGAGCCGTCTAGGGGGACAGGGGGAGCGCCAAAAGAAAGCGACCGGGAATCGCTCCCCGGTCGCTTCGGTCGATTAGGCGCGGACGGCTCCCCATGCAAGCGCCGCGAAGATCACAAGGGGGACCGGGGAGCCGCGCGCCAGAGCTAAGGCAATCCCGGCTAGGACGGCTCCGATTACCACACATAGCGCGGCGCGCTTGTATGGACTCAAGCCGTGATCCCCCGCGCGTCAAGGATTGCCAGAGCTTCCGCGCGGCTTGGCGCATGGGGGGAGTGTCGCGCGCATAGCTGGAGCGACCGGCTAGGCCATAGCTCCAGCGGAGCGGGATAGCATCCGGCGCGGAAGCCGTCCGGGGACACATAGCCGGGAGCTTCGAACATGGGGACAAGCGCGCGACGCCATGACGGGACCGGGGAAGGCTTTCGACGGCGCGCCATTAGGACACATAAACGCGCGAGTCGTCCCCCCGGTATAGGTCCGACTCGCCAAGCGCGCGCGCTTCGCGACGCGCGCGGAGCGCGTCAACCTTGGCTTTCAATTCGGAGTCCATCTTACAAGCTCCCTTCCGCGTAGCCGTCCCGCCAAGCGGAGCGGAGCGACTCGGCGCGCTGGAGATAGTCGGGATTCGCGTAGCGCGGGGGATTCGGGAGCGTGTCCAGAGCTTCGACGGCTTCCCGGCGCGCGGCTTCATACTCCCCGCGCTCCGCGTCCGCGCTGGACTCCAGATTGTCCCGAATGTCCGCGATACGGTCGCGAAGCCATGCGCGAGTCATGGCAAGGGGGACTCCGTCCCGGACGGCTTCGAATGTGGCATGACCCCCGGCGCGGCTTCCCGTGATCCCGGCGGGGGATATGCTCCAGCGTGTCCGGGGGAAAAGCTCCGAAAGCCTCCAGAGCGCCGCGCTTGACGTTTTGTCCCGGTATCCAACTTGCTCCCGGCGGGGGGAGCGGAAGAGTCCCCCCTTATAGGCTTCCCCCCGCTCCCCGTTATTCCAGAACATGGAATAGCGCGCCGTGGGATTCCCGTTGATGTCTCTTGCCCAATCGTAGACTTCGACCGAAACGGACTCCGGGGGATTGAGCCGGAAAAACTCCGCGTGTTGATTGTTCCAAGTCATAGCCGATTCCTTTCCTGAATTGAGATTAAGCGGACAAGCCGCGACCGATAGCGCGCGCAATGCCGCGCCATTGTTCGACGGTTTCGCCAATGGCTTGCCAGAGCGGGACGGCTTGCGCGCTGGAGCGGATCACATAGGAGCGGGGAGTGTGAAGAGTCTTCATAGCTGGAGCCTTTCAAGCCTGAATTTCAAGGAAAGCGCGGAAGGCTTCGCGACCGAGTCCCGCGCGCATGGCGCGCGCCGTTTCGCGACACGCTTCGAAGGTTTCAAGCGCGGAGCGGGAGTCGGTATCATAGCCGCAATCTCCCGCCCAATCTTCGAATGTGGAGTCTTCGATCCCGGACACGTCACACTGAAGCGACTCCAGAACGTCCGCAATCTGGAGCGGCGCAAGCTCCCGATAGCGCGCCACGATTGCGGCGCGCGCTTCCGTATGGTGGACCGGCTCCACGCGCGGGGATTGCTGGAGCTTCGACACAAGCGACCGGCTCCCGCCAAGCCAGCCAAGCCGATTCTTCGCTTTCTTGGCTTCCCGTTGCGCCCACATGACCGGATGTCCCGCGCCCACGGAATAGCAACCTTGCCAGATGACCGGACACGCTCCCCTCCGCGCTTCCGGCGCGCCGTAGATTGTGACCGCGAAGTGAAGCGCGGACTTATCCCATTGAGAGTCCGCCTTGCGCGTCGGGAAGCGGAAGGGGACGTTTTTCGCCTCCAGCGTTAAGCCATGGCGCGCCGCGAAGGCTTCGAAGGTTTCGACGGTTTCGACGGTTTCGGATTCGTGTTCCATAGCTGGACTCCTTAATTGCAAAGCAAGCGGACAAGCCGCGCGCGGGACGGTCCCGAAACGGTTTCGGGAATGTGAAGGGACAGGGACAGGGAGTCCCCGGTCGAATAGTCAGGGGAAAAGCCCCAAGTGATCCAGCGCGCGCCGGAAGCGACCGAGTCGGACGCTTCGACATAGGACAGGGACGCGCGAGTCGGGGACGACTCCTTGACCGCCTCCAGAGCTTCGCGGAGCGTCAAGGCATAGTCCCGATTCTTGTGCTCTAGCCGGGAGCGGAAGCCGTCACGGTCGACAAAGCCGCGCGCTTCCGCGTCCCCGTGTTCCGCGCTTTCGGGAGTCACGCGCTCCCATGTGACACGCCAAGCGGAGCGGAACGGCGCGCGCTTTTCCAGAATGACCGGCGCGGAGCTTTCCGCCATGACGGCGCGGAGCCGATTCAATGGGTCCGCCAAGCGCGCGCGCTTCGCGACGCGCGCGGAGCGCGTCAACCTTGGCTTTCAATTCGGAGTCCATCTTACAAGCTCCCTTCCGCGTAGCCGTCCCGCCAAGCGGAGCGGAGCGACTCGGCGCGCTGGAGATAGTCGGGATTCGCGTAGCGCGGGGGATTCGGGAGCGTGTCCAGAGCTTCGACGGCTTCCCGGCGCGCGGCTTCATACTCCCCGCGCTCCGCGTCCGCGCTGGACTCCAGATTGTCCCGAATGTCCGCGATACGGTCGCGAAGCCATGCGCGAGTCATGGCAAGGGGGACTCCGTCCCGGACGGCTTCGAAACGCTCCCGGAAAGCGACACATACGGCGCGCCGCTCCGCGCGGATCACGCGGAGAGTCGAAAGCCAAGCCTTCCCCGCCTCCAGCGCGGAAGCGGCTTTCTCCCGCGCGTCCCGTCCCGCGTCGACGGCTTCCGCGTGTTCCCTTTGACCTTCCGCCATGCGCTCCGCGATTGCGTCCGCTTCCCGATAGGCTTCGCGGAGCGCGTCGGGAGTGTCATAGTCGGAGTCGGTCGCGTCCCCTTCGATCACTTCGACCGAAAGCCAAGCCGGCCCCCGTCCCGCCTTGTCAATGTTCCATGGGTCCGCATATCCCGCCAGATAGCGGACTTTCCCGGCGCGCGCGGGGAGTTGATACACGACTCCCGAAACAGTTTCGGAGCCGTCCGCGTCCAGATACCAAGCGCCATATTCGGCGCGCCGGGAGCCGTCCCCGCGATAGTCGGAACACAAGCCAATGAAGCGGAGTCCCTTGCTTTCGGGGGACTCAATCCAGCGTCCGCGCGTCCCGAAATGCCGGGACGTGCTCCCATCACTTCCCCCGAGTCCGCTCCAGATTCCCGCCTTGATGTAGCGCGGGAGCGCGGAAGCGTCCCCGGCAAGGTAGCGCGCGACACGCTCCCGCGCGCGCTCCAGAGCGAAAGCGGCGCGCCGTCCGTAGCCTTCCCGGTGACGGGAATCCCGGTAGCCTTTCGACTCTTCGCGTCCCGTCCGCGCGTAGCCTTGGCGCTCGAGCCGATAGGCTTCGCGGAGCAAGGCGGACTCGGACACGCTCCGAATCGCATAGGGAGCGCCGCAAGCGAATTTCACATGCGCGTTCATGCCTTGATGTCCCGGATTGACTCGCGGCTCCCCGTCGACGAATCCAGCCGTCACGCCATAGGCGGACTCGTATCTCCAGCCGGTAGCGGAGCGCGTGACCGTGACCGGAGTCGCTTCCGGGAAGCGGTCAAGCCAAGCGTTTTGCACGGTCACGCGGAGCCGGATCGACTCCCCCGGCTTCATTCCGTCGATATTGAAATATTGTTCCATTGTTCCCGTCCCCCTTAGTTGAAAGCCAGAGCTTCGGAGCCGTCGAAGCCGAAAGACTCCGCGCTGCAAAGCCATTCCGCGCCGTCGATAGCGTCCGCAACACGGGAAGCCGGGAAGCTCCAGAGCGCGCGCGGCATGGCGCGCGCGACCATATCCAAGCCGGTGAAAGCCGCATCTTCGACCGAGTCCGTATAGTATGCGGCGCTTTCATTGCCGGGGAAGGCTACGCGAATTTCCGAGTCTTCGGAGCGTGTCACCTTGAGTCCCATGGCGCGAAGCTCCCGCGCGGCGCGCGTGTAGCTTACCGGCTTCCCGTCCGCGTAGAATTGATCGAAGAAAGCGCGGGACGCGCGAATCTCCGCTTTCACTTGTGCAAGCCGTGCCGTCCAGTCCGAGTCTTTAGCCATTGTCCTAGTCCCTTGTGCTGAAGGCGGGGGAAGTGACCGGGGACCGATTCCCCATAGCTCCCGCCTTGATGTCCCCTATTCTACAGACTTCCCCCTAACAGTCAACTAACAGGCTAGCAGATTATCCTTGCGGGACAGTCCCCCCCCCAAGCCGGGGATGCCAGAGCGCGCGCCGTGGGCATGGGGAGCCGTCCTAGCCGGGGAGCTTCGACCGAAGGGACAGGGACGCCAGAGCGCGCGCCGTGTAGCGCGGGAGCGTCCGACTCGCGGCATATCGGGGAGCCGTGGGCATGGGGGACCGGCTGGAGCGCCGGGGGACCGGGGAGCGGGGGAGCCGTCCTAGCCTAGAATCCGAAACCGTTTCGGCGCGCTTCGATCATGGCGGGGGAGTGTGACCGCGAAGCCGTGGGCATGGGGAGCCGTGGGCATGGGGGACCGGCTGGAGCGGGGGACAAGGGGAGCCATGGGGGAGCCGTCCTAGAGGCGGGAGCCGTGGCGCGGATCATGGGGACAGGGGGAGCCGTGGGCATGGGGAGCCGGGGACAGGGAGCGGGAAAGGGGAAGGCATGGGGAGCGGGGAGCATGGGGAGCGGGGAGCATGGGGAGCGGGGAGCATGGGGAGCGGGGAGCATGGGGAGCGGGGAGCCGGGGGACCGTGGAGTCCATGGTCCCGCGTGTTGACGCGCTACGCCGGGACAGGGGGGAGCCGGGGGGAGCGGGGGTCGCTCAGGGTCCTTCCAGGGGAGGGGGCGGATCGCGGGGTGCGCGGAGC
>Ga0210043_1000252_pt1 | contig 58034 bp, 84 predicted proteins | sample CryGeymet201501t_FD_183990 | JGI IMG/M metagenome (GOLD analysis project Ga0210043, IMG submission 183990) | Groundwater microbial communities from Crystal Geyser aquifers in Utah, USA - Crystal Geyser metaG 2015-01t (SPAdes) (version 2) | ecosystem: Environmental > Aquatic > Deep subsurface >... | reverse complement strand
CTCTCAGGGCCTGATGCAGCCAAAAACCTGGTCTAACGTCAAGTGACTTCGGCACTTAGATTTGAAAAAGCGGTGCAACAGGGGGGTCTGTGTTTGGGTGATATTCGGGATTTTGGTGCATCGCTACTCATCGTCGCTCTCATCGTCGCCTTCGTCGTGGTCCGAATCGACGAGCCCGTTGGCCACGAATGGCCAGTACCGAGCCGAGTGCCGCTTCCGATCGATCTGAACCTGCTCGAGCGTCGACCAGTCCGCGGTCGAGGCCGAGGCGAAGTAGGCCTGCCCCTCGTGCTTGGTCCGCCAGAACGATCGTTTGCTCACGCGCATGTGCTCGGCGAAGACCTCCCACGAGACGTAGACCTGTCCGTCGCGCATGAACGGCGAGCCGTGGATCACGGCCAGCTTCGCCGCGTCGTGACCATGCCGGACCCCGACCGAGGCGCAGTAGCGAGCGATCTCCGACTTGAGCTGATCGCTGAACGTTCCAGTACCGCTCTGGCCATCGCCCTTCTTCAGCTCGCGCAGCCGAAGCATGTGGTCAACGACATCTTCCCAAATGCCCCTGGCCTCGCTCCGGATATGCACACCAAAATGCTCCAAGATCCGATCCGAAACATCGTTATACGTGCGTAGATTTCGCACCGCTCCGATATCGACCAAATCCGTACCTCCTTCAACGCTAATGCCGAGCTGGTAATGCGCCTTGTCGCGACCGCTCTGCCGAAGCACGTCCACGTTCAGCTTGAGAACGCTTCGAAGCTGGTTCTTGATCTCGTTGCGCGTCACATCGTCGACGGTGGTCTGGCCATCCGCGTCCTGGCTCGTCATCGAGAGCAGCTCGCGAGACTTGATCGTCTCCTCGCCCTTCGTTACCTGGACCCCTTCGATCGCTTTGGCAATGGTGCGTTGGTAGTAGTCCAGACGCAGCTTCGGCTTGCCCGCCTTGTCGCGTCTGAAATGTGTGATCGCGTCAGCGATCTGTTGCGGCGTCCACTGCGCCGCCGCGAGCTTGTTGGCGATGGCGAGGTCGTACTTGCTGACGTCGGAACCGAAATCCTGCCTTGCGAAGTTCCAGATCGTCTCGAACTCCTCGTCCACGCTACACACGGCTCTGACCGTGTCGTCCGACAGCGACGCGTCTGGGCTCATGTCGAGCATCCCGACGTGTGGGCTGTAGGTCGGCCCAGAGCTTGGCACCATGTCGAGGGCAACAACGTAGTCGTCGAAATCGTCCGCCGCAAAGGCTTGCGGCGTGTCGCTCTCCTTGACCAGGATCACGTCGACCGGTTCGCCGTCGACCAGGTACTTGTGATTCTTCGTGCCAGGCACGCGCAGGACACGGCACAGGTCGCGGATCGAGTCGATTTCCCAATTCGAGGCGCGCGCCATCTCCTGGTGCGTCGCATTGACCTTTGCGAGCAGCTTCTTCGCCTCCATCCTGGCTTTGCTGTCTGCCATCAGGAGCAGTTCCATGAACAGCCAGTACGGATGAATGCCGCCGCCGGTCAGGACGTAAAACGACGGCTTGTGTGGACCGATCACGCAGATCTTCTTCAGCGCGGTCTTGATCGAGGGCGGGTACCGCTTCGTCGCGCCGCGCTTCTTCACATCGATGTCAGCGAAGAGCGCCTGTAGAGCGGCCACGTCACGTTCCAAGCCGCGACTTCGCTTCGACGGTGCCTTCGCGAACACGCCCGACGTCGCGTACACGTCCTGTCCGAGCCGATCGCACTGGTCCATGACGAAGTCCACGGCTTCGTCGGTGACCGCGCTGAACGAGCACGACACTCGAGAAGGCAAGCAGAAGATGACGAAGAAGTACCCTTCTTCGCATGCCATCTCGAACAGTGCGTTTAGGTACCACCGAACCTCGGCTCGGCGCTCCTCCAAGCTCCTCATTCCTCTTCAATCTCCACCGGCACCACGAAAAGTGCCGGACCGCGCAAGGCTACGCGGTCCGGCGTAGCGAGGAGATTGTTACGAGGGTTCGTTGGCGGTCTCTTGGACCACCTCGATCGTGGCGAAGATCGGCTTGAACGCGGCAGCCGCGGCCTTCATGCGTTCGAAGTCTTTGTCTGAAAGCTGTACGGGCATGGGCGGATTGCCCTCGAGCTGGACGCACGGCATCACCACGCTATGCGGAATGCCCATACGGCTCTCTTCCTTCTTCAGACGCAGCCTGATCGGTGTGCGGTGAACGTTGAGACCTTGTCCCACCATGTTGGTGAGAAACTTCTTGAGTGGCTTTATGCTTGTCGGGGCAAGGTCGATCACGAGCGGCAGCATGTCGCCTTGCCGTGCCAGCGCGATAATGCGACGGTCGTTGCACGCCTGCTGGTTGTCCTTCGGTTCGTCCGGGAGCTTCGATCCCCACTGAGACATCGGACAGGTATCACATGGGCGTCGCGTCGGCTCTGGATGGGTCTCCACACTCTCGCCGCGGATCCAACCCCTGCCAACCTTGCCGTCCCTGCTCGAGCAGTCCGGCGGCGATCCGCCCCCACTGTCGCTGAACGGAATCTTCCAGAACGCTCTTCGCCGACCGCTATGGAGCATGATCCCGTTGATCTCTTTGACCTGTTCTGGCTCGCCATTGATGTCGGGCACGCTCCAGGCCAGCGCGCCGCCGGCAGGGACGTTGATCCGTTCGAAGTCGAACTCGCCAATGGTCTCGCCATCGCCCAGGTTCGCTTCGAACAGCTCCTTCAGCTCATCGGGATCGTGTTTCGCCAACTCGTAGGTTGGACCCGTGTACGGAACGACCGCGCGCGATTCCATCCTCGCTACCTCGCGCGACTCTTCTTTCTTTGCCATCTACGATTTCCTCACTCTCGCCTTGAACTCGCCCACCACTCGCATCTTCCCTTCGAGGTGGTCGGGCATGACCAGTTCCAACGTCTCCGGATCGGTCTCGCACTCCTTGATCAGATAGGAGCGCAAGGTCTGCACGTTGTATCCGAGCTTGACCAAATGCTTCGTGCGAGCATCCGATGCGAGCGCGTCCAGAGCGCGCTCCTTCGCTTCCGCCACCGCTTCCGCTTGCATCTCCTTCGTTGCGTTGGGTGGCAGCGCCTTGATCAGATCGTCCGCGACAACGACTGGCCAGCGGTCCTCTTGCAGGTAGACCAGCCCACCCGCGCGTCGATCACTCTGTTTGCCGAGTTCTTGGAACGACTCGACCACGAGTGGGTCGAGCAAGGTACAGGCCGAAGAGACGGCGTCGGCACGCGCCTTCGCCTCTTTCTTCAGCCGATTCAGCTCGATGTAGACGGCGACAAGCTCGTCATTGTCGAGCATGGCGGGCTCGGGGCACGCGCCCTCGAAGCCGGCCGCGACGTACGCCTCCTCCAGAGGCGATACGGGTCTTCCCATTGGCTCAGGCCTCTTTTCGGGACTGTGGAACAGACCGTTTCGGTAGGGCCGAACACATTACAAAATGCGTGGCGCGAACGCAACGAGAGTTGCGCCGAGACATCAACGGCAGGTGCATCCCGTGCGGCCACCGCGAGCTACGTCAGATCTCGGTCCTCGCCGAGGACCGCCCGATGCCTGCTCGGGGCCCGGCGGGGCCCGGCGTAGGCCGCCCGGGCTCGGGGCCCGGCGTAGGCCGCCCGGGCTCGGGGCCCGGCGTAGGCCGCCCGGGCTCGGGGCCCGGCGTAGGCCGCCCGGGCTCGGGGCCCATCAGGCCCGGCCGAACGGCCCGGTCCGCCAGAGGCCCAGAATTGGCCCGTACGGGCCTCGGCGACCCGGTCGCCCTCCGCGTCGGACCGGGCCGCCCGGACGCGACACGGCGCGATTCTGGGCCAAAATATCGCCGCTCGGGCCCCGCCACGCCCCGATCCTGCCCGTGCCACCCAATTCTGGCCTAAAATCGACCAAACAGGGCTCGCTACGCGACCAGGTCCTCGGCCCGGAGGATCGCGTCGCGCGCGAACGTCACCAGCTTTTCCTTCCGGTCCAAGCTCTTGTAGATCAGGCGGTCGACCGTGCCAGGCACGACGAGGTGGTAATAGATCACGCTGCGCTCTTGGCCCGGTCTATGGATCCGGGCCCGGCTCTGGTTGTAGTCACGCGGATCGTAGCTTAGTGAGTAGTAGATTGCGTAACGAGCAGCGGTCAGATCGATCCCGACACCGCCGGCCTGGATCTGCACCGCGAAGACCGGCCCTTCACCGCGTGCACAGCTTGCGTTCCATTCATCGATCTGGTCGTGCTGGTCCCCGAGCAGAAAGAAAGGTCGCGCAGCCATGTCCACGGTCTTCGTCGCCGCCGCCGCTCTACCGACCTCCCACAGGTCGTGCTTGAAGCGACAGAACGCCACGAACGGTTCATGCGGCGGCAGGTCGCGCAGAATCTCGAGCGTCGCGTCCCTCTTCGCCGTGTCCAGCTCAACCATGCGCTCGTTGCGCCCGTCCTCGTCCTTGATCACGGTGAAGCCCGACGTGATCTGCTGCAACCGGATCAGTCGCGTCAGCGTATTGTCGCCAAGCACTACGCCACTCTCGACGTCGGCAATGAACTCCTTGCGAAGCTCGTGATAGATCTTCAGCGTTGCCGGCTTCATCTCAATGAGCCGTTCCTCGTCGACCTCGTCCGGCAGCTCAACCACGTCTTCGATCCGGCACTTGAGCGCGACGCGTCCGAGCCGACGCTTGAACTCGTCCATGTTGGTGTAGCGCAGGATCTGTTTGTCCTCAAACCCACCCATAATACAGAAACGACTTCTGAATCTCGTTATCGACTCGCCGAACACGCCCGGCTCGACGAAGAGCATCTGTCCGAAGATGTCGATCGGACCCGAACCCATCGGCGTACCGCTCATACAGACCCGGTGCCGTGCCATGTGCATGACGCGGCGGGCCAAGAACTTCGACACGTTCGTGGTGTGGTTCGACACTCGATGTGACTCGTCCACCACGACCAGGTCCCATTCTCTGCCGGCGATCTCGTCGCGTAAGCCGTGCCCGTACGGGCTTGCCACTGCCTCGAAGTTCAGAACGAGAGCAATGCTGACTCCGTCCCGGTCCGCATCCGCCAGTGCACGCACCATCTGCTTGCGACGATCCGCAAGCGATCCTTTCCGCAACTCGACGATCCGGTGCGGGAACGTCTTCTGCCGGAGGTGCTGTTGCGCCTGATAGCTCCACACCTTCACGACCGAGGCCGGGCAGAACACGAGGACCCGACGCATGTCGAAGCAACGCATCGCGTCGAGGATCAGTTTGCTTTTCCCGCTTCCCATATCGTAGTCAAGCAGGATCCCGCCGAGCTGACCAACACCGTTCGACGCGACGAGCTGATTCTTCCAGGGCGGAAAGACGCAGTTGGTGAGGTCATTGATGTCGATGGACGTCACCTCGTAGGGCTGGTGCCACAACGCTTCCGTTTCTTTGTCGCCGAACGATCGCTGCTCGTCGGGCAGAGCACGAAGCATGTGATCCGCGCAGTCATGGAGCGCGAGCGGTGTAGCAGGGATGTGCCACAGCTTTTTTGGCTTGTTCCACTCGGCAAGGCCCGTCGACTTGATCGCGTCGCGGAACACCTCCGATAGCGGGTCGGCAAAGCCCCTCGACCATCCAACGCACGTTCTCGGTTGTTCCCATCGCGCCAGCTTCTTCCCAAACCCCTGCTGCCGGTTAACGACGACACGGCTGTACTTGATCGGCACGTTCCCCTCCCTCGCTCAAAGGCCCGTTCGATCCAGGGCCGAGCCCGAACGGGCCACTATCGTGGTGTTGCGGCGATCGCCTCGTCCGCCGCAGCTTTGATCTCCTCGGCCCATTCCTCGTTGCGGGCCTTTGCGTCCGGCACGAACCGAATGCCGAGCCGCCACATCATCCATTCCAGGTTCTCGATGCTGAGGTTGCTGCGACCGTTCAAGAACCGATACGTCGAGGTGTAAGCCACGCCATGTCCTGGCCGTTTGTCGGTGCAGGCCATCGCGAATTGATAGTTCGTCACGCCCAGCTCGCGCAGCCGAGCCGTGACCATGTCGCGAATCTGCATCTGGTCAAGATCGTATGCTCGTGTCGCCAATGCGGTGTCTCCTTGTTCCTGGTCCTTTGGATCTTTGATCCAACGCTCAGGTCTCGGAATGCTACCACCGCGCGTGGCCTTGGTGCAACGTCGTCGCTCGATTCGGCCGCTGTTCGGCATTCAGTTCTCGGCATTCAGTTCTCGCCCTTCTTCAATGCACGCGCCTTCATGAAGATGTTAGTGAATCGCCCCTCGCTCTTTTCCGGCTTGTTGATCTTCCACGGGCCAAGCACCCGTCCAGCACAGATCTCGGCACGTGCCAACCAGTCGCCGCTCGGCGTGAAGAACTGGACCGTCAAGCACTCGGTAGCGCCTGGGTGGTCCTTGAGCTGGTCCGGCAGCTTGGTACGGTCCAGCACCTGTGTTTCGACGTGCCAGGTCTCGGCGATTAGCGCCGCACTCCGCGCATCCATCTCGACCACGAACCGCTGCAGCAGTGCCGAGATGAAATCCTTGCCCGGACCGCGCGCGTTCATGAGGTGCTGGATCGGGCAGAACACGACGTTCCGTTGCGCGTCATGAAACGTCAGGTAAGCACTGATACACCCCACATCCTTCGGCGCCTCGTCGAAGATCTTCGTCGCGCCCCTAATCTCGACGTCAAGCATCTCGGGGGGATCTGTGTTGCTCATCGTTCTCCTCGCTCGTGCATGAAAAAGCCCCTGCCGCACACAAAGCGGCAGAGGCCTCTGGTGGTAGTGGTCTATTTGGCAGCGACGAGGGAGGGCTTGTTGATGATCTTACCCGCAAACTCCTCCAGCGCGAACGCGTCGTCGCCGTCCTCGGTGTCCTGGGCCAGGCGAGAAATGGCCTGGGCGAAGCCATACGCGGTGTCGCCGACCATCCCGCCCGCGCTCTCGCCCATGAAGTGCGCGAGCAGCGCGTCCTTCTGCGTCTCCGTAATGACGTTCTCCTGAACCGCGAAGTTCACCGCCTCGACCGGCTTGATCGCGACCGCATTCGCGCCATTCACCTTGGCGACCAGCGCGTCGAAACGGTCCGAGTTGAACGCCGTCGCGATCGCGTCGCTCGCCTTGCTCATCACCGTCTCGGCGTCGAGCCGGATCGTTTCCTGGCTGAAGATCCCGGCCTCGATACGCGAGCCGAGATGGATGTTCGAGACCACGCTCTCGACCGTCGCCAGGTTGAAGCAGACCGCCTGCATGATTCCGACCCGGACATGGAGCCCGCCCTTGCCGGTCTCGCTGTTCTCGATCGTCACGACCGGGTGGATCGTGCCGGGCCCGCCCGGCATGTCGCCGCGCGTCCTGGCACCGACCCGTCTGAGGTGGTCCTGGTTGCCGAGCCCGCCCGTGTACCAGCTGCTGCGATCGCCCTGCTTCAGGTCGTTGACGGCTCCCCAGAGCTGGCGCGACGTGAACTTGATCCGCATGTGGTGCTCGCCAATGCTCGCCTCGATGATCTCGGCACTGACGCTCTTCGCCACCTCCATCGCATTGAACGCCAGCGTGTAGTTGTCGAGCGGCTGGTAGCGATCGCTGAGGAATGCCCGAACCTTCCCGTCGAGCATGCGCACCAGATTCGTGCTCTTGCCCGTCAGTAGGAGCTGGGAGAGGAGGTCAGCAGCAACAAGCGGCTTGTCCTCGATCAGGGCACGCGCGAACTTGATCGGCACGAGTGGCTTGAGCCGCAGACAGATGTCGGCAACCGCGCTCTTCGAGATCGGTGCGCCGTCGCGCGGCAGCCACTCGTGCAGGCGCGGATCCGCGGTCTGGGCAGCCATCAAGAACGGGATCGGCTCGTCGTTCAGGCCAGGCCTGACCTCGACGGCCAGGTTGCGGCAGTCCGAGACGAAATCGAACGTGTTCTCTTTCTGGCGCTGCAGCTCGTCCACGAGCTGTTTCAGATTGCCTCGCCCGCTCCAAGGGCTGCGGCTGTACTCGGCGTGGATGATCGGATCCGTCATGGCTCAGGCTCCTATCGGGTTCTTGTCGGGGTCCGCCCCGACCAGTGGTGTGAAACGTTCCAGCGTTTTGTGCTTCGGTACAAGGATAAAGCCAGCCTCGTCGGCCGCGAACTGCATACAGTCCCAGGGCAGCACCGTTGCGGCCCGCAACAGGAAGTCACGGTAGTAGGCCTGGTCCTGAATGGTTCGCGTCATGACCATGCGATGAAAGCTCCACGCTCTGTCGCGAAGGCAAGGATGGCGCGCAGCGCCTTGACGTAGCGAGCGATCCGATCCGCGTCGATCCCTTGCTCGAAGTACCGGCCCTCTTCACGCCCAGCCCGCTGCGCCAGCGCGGGGTCGAAGCGGTCCAGTGCGCACCGCATCGTCCTCACATCCATGTGGCCGGCGTAGCAGGTGCCGAGGCCGAGCGCGCTGAATAGCGTGAAGAAGTTCCCGTTCGCGATGTCCAGCTCGGGCGAGCCTGTCACCATCGAAATGATCGGCCCGTTCCGGTGTACGCAGTATTCGGCCGCGTTGATCGTGATGCTCATGTTCAGTCCTCGATCGCGGCGAGCCGACACACGTCCGCGCTCGTGCCGAGGCACCAGCGCCCGTCGAAGAGGTACGCGCTCCAGCGCGTGGTCTCGCCGCCTTCGCTGTCCTCGAACCAGGCGTAGATCCCGATCCCGTACGCGTGGCGGTCCTGCATCGCCTCGATGTCCTTGAGCGTCTTGCAGCCGTGCCATTTCTTGACGGCCTTGAGGTTGCGGAAAGTCGCGCCGCCCGCTCCGTACTGGGTCAGGTCGCTGAAGCCGAGGAAGGTGACCGCCAGGTCTTCGTTCCCGCCCGATCCCTGGCCCCGCACCAGGACCTGGTCGCCGGCGCGGAGGTTGTTGAAGGTGGGTCGCGTGTTCTTGGTCTGGGTCATGGTCGCGTCTCCGTCGTGGTTCGTTCCGTACACCACGATATTACGATCCGCGTGGCTCATAAGCCACTACCCGGGCGAGGATTCCTCAGTACCAGTTTTGGACACTGCCACAACGTCGGGCGAATCCGCCGTTTCCTGAAGGAAATTGATCAGGACCGTCAGCATCTCTCGGCCAAGCGCGGCCGCGTCGGGCCGGATCTCCATGAGCCGTTTGGCACGAGCAGCCAGCGTCGCCATGTACTTGAGACGGGCCTCAAGCGAATGATCGAGCGGTGGTGGATCGTACTGGAACCGATTCGGCTCGATCCGGTGCAGGTAGGTGTGCAGCCCGTCAACGAAGCGTTCCGTCATCACCTCGCCTTCGTCGATGATTCCGTTCTCTGCCCTGTTCCCGTTCGCGAACGCGCCACTGTTCGCGTTTTCAATGCACAACACTGCCTGACCGAGAAGACCGATCAGCTCCGGGTACCGTTCCACACGCGCCGTCGCCTCTCGCAGCTTGCACGTATAGTCCACGGCCATGTTCGGAGACACCTGCTCCACGCGAGTCGCCACTACCACGCGCAGAAACGCTACGACCTGTTCCGTGCTCGGTCGTTCACTCTCCATCAATCATCTCCGGATTGAGCCTGCGCACAAGTTCGCCACCGCTTCGAAGCGCGTACTGAAGCGCACGCTCCGTCTGCTTCACCATTTTCATGAACTCTTTCTTGCCGCCATACGCCGCGATCAGTTTCGGATCCGTGGTCACGCCGAGTTGGAACGTGCCGCCCGACAGAACGGATCCGAGCAGCGTAATGATGTTGAGTGCCCGGTCCATGTCGGGATCTTCATTCCCCTTCACGTCGAGCGAGCCTTCGCCCGTCTCGAGCCGCGTCGCCAATTCACGACAGAACTTCGGCATGGCGGATCGGTGCAGGCTCGACACGTAGGTCATGGACCCGGCCTCTCCGATCTGCGCCAAGCAGAGAAAGAAGCCCCAGCCGAGCGGCATCTGCTTGCCGACACTCTGTCCGATGCGCTGCGCCTGTCGCTCCGCGTCTTCGAGCGACGCCGGTCTCTTGCTCATGTCTTTTTCCCTTCTCCGTGGTATCGAATATCGGTTCCGAGCGCAGAGTCGGGGGGCCCGGAGAGGCGCCGGTCCCATGATATGCCCTCACAACTATCGCAACGGAACCATCGCTCTTTGTAATCGCAGCCAGCGAGAAGCGCGTTCAACTGCGAATCGTAGACCAAGATCCATTCTCTGCATCCAAGGCACTGCACCCAGGTCTTTTCGCACGGCGCAGGGAACGGAATCTTGCCGATCATCTCAATCCTCTTTCGGTAGTGGCGGCAAGTACTTCCAGGCCGGCTTCAGTCTCAACAAGCGTCTGATCCGTTCCTGATCGGCGACCCACAACGCCTCGGCCGCGGCCCGCCTGGTCGAGAACGTGCCGGCAAAGAAGTTCTTGGGCGTGCGGGCCAACCATCTCGTGATGACCATCGCGCTGCCAATCGCAAGACCTTGCACCGTGCCGATGAACGTTTCGGCATCGTCATAGACCCGTTAGACCACGTCCTTCCCATTCTTCGGGGCCTTCCTGAAACGCGGCTTATCCAATTGTTGGTGCCCCAACAATTTTCGACCTCGGGTACAAGAACTTCTTCCCATCGACGGTTCGAACCTCGACGTCTGGAACTTGCTCGGGCTGGTTGTTGAGGCAGAACAGGAGCGATCCGTACGCGCTCTGATCGTTCGCGTAGTGGTGGTCGTGCATCGCCTTGATGGCTTCGCGTAGGGAGCAGCCTGGGTTTCTCGCCACGATACGGGTCAGCTTCTGGAGCGTATCCCTTCACGGGCTCCAGCGGCGCCCGTCCGCGCGTCCAGCCTTCGCGAACGTCTTGTGCTCGGGTCGGAGCGCGTCGCGCAACTGGTGCGCGTACGGCGCGCGTGAGCGTGTGCCTGGCCAGTCGTCGCAGTCACACCTGTCTCCACTCACCTCGAAAAGGCCAATGCCGAGGTCGCGCCTGATGCGTTGCCACAGTACGCCGCGGCTTCTCCACCGATTCCCCATGCATGGTACGGCTGCGGACACGCGATGGCAGTGCGCGAACTTCTCCCAGCACTGCTCGAGCACAGATAGCGAGCGCGTCGTCTTCAGCTCGACGCCCCACACCAGCGCGCGCTGCGTGGCGACGATGTCGAGGATCCAGCTCGCTCGGCTGATCTGAACCTCCTGGTACACCTCAAATCCCCGTTCAAGGAACCAGTCAACGACGGGCCTTGCCAGGTCGGTTTCTTTCAACTTCTTCACTGGTCGTGGCTTCAGGTAGTGGTCCAGCTCAGACATGACTTGCCCGCACTTCTCTTGAAAGCCGGGGGCGCTGGGGAGTCGCCCCCGGCAACTACGGATTGAAGTGAAAGAGATTTACATGCGCCATTGCTCTGGTTTCGGTTCCGGTGCCGACGCGCGCGCGCCCAAGCCACCGCTCGAACGCCTCGGTGACGTGATCGTCGAACACGATCCGATCCCTGACCGAGATCCCGTCCTCCGTGGTCAGAACAATGTTTCCGATCTCGTCGACGTCTATGTAGACGCCGTCGCCGAGGTAGTCCTTGAGCTGGCTCATGACACGTATTCCGCAAACGCGATCGCTGCCTGCTTCGCCTCGGTGAAGGACGTGATTACATTCTCGCCGCGCTGCCTGTAATCGATCTCCTCGACATCGGATCCGTCGATCGGCTTCCATTCCGGATCGAATAGGCGATGGCCACGCCCGAAACCGACGATCGCGCGGTGACTCCAGCCGTACCACAGACCTTCGGATTTGCTGAACCCGATCGTGCAGACATTGCAGTCCGGCCCTGGCTGGACCTCGGTCAGCCCAAGCGTGACGAAGAGGCAGTATGCGTCTCGAGAGCTGCCGAGGTAGTAGTTGCCCTGATTGGTCCGCGCCGATCTCATGATCATGAAGCGGCCGTCACTCTGAACGTGCTTCTTCTGTGTCTTTCCCATGTACTCCAGGTTGTCGACCAGCTCGACATCGACGTGATAGCCGGCCACGAACCAACGCGACGACAGGACCTTGGTCGGTTGCGGACGTGCCGGCCAAGGCTTGGGCGGGAGTAGCTTCTTGTCGCGCCTCTGTCTCTCAACTCTCGAGATCATCCTCGTTCTCCTTGTTAAGGAACGCTTCGCGCGCCTTCGCGATCTGCGCCATCGCCTCTCGGATATCAAGCTCATGGCCGCAGTGCGGACAGGTCACGTAATCGTCGTCGTGCTCGGTCGCGACGCCGAATCGGCGCCGACACTCGGGACATCTCCAATCCGTGAATGCTGGCATTACGCAGACCTCTCTTCCACTGCTTGTGCAAGCCTCTCGATAGCGCCTGCGATTCTGTCTATCGATTCCAGGCCAGGACTGTGCTGCAAGTGAATTCCGATATCGTCGGGCGGGAATGGATGAGTGTTGATCGCATGTGCAATCGATTCCAATCCACGCTCTATGGCATGCCCTGCGGATTCGATCGATGCCCCGATCGTTTCTCCAGCGTCGCCAACCTTGACTGAGAGCCCCTCAATCGCGCCCATCCCAGACGCGCCCTCCTTGCCAATCTCCCTGCCCGCCTCTGCGATCGCCCGTGCGATGTCTTCGTTCGACACGATCGTCTCCTTTCAGAACCCGAACTCGGCCTGTAACGGTGCTTGTTCCTCTTCATCAATGCCAGTGAAGTCGTCACGATCCTCGACCGGCGTGACGAGCTTCAGGCTCGACACTGCTACGCACCCACGAATGCCCGTGACCCAACACACTTGTCTCTCTCCGATCATGGTCGGTCCCGTCCTGACCTCGCGCTCGCCACCATACGACTTGCCACGCTCGAAGTCGTCGCGAGTCGAAAAGTACAGGACGATGTCGCCTACCGATGGGTCGCTTCTGTTCACCGCCCCAGCGCCTCCCGCGCCGAGATCGATGGATCTCGCTCGTCGTTGCGCCACTGATCGTTGTCGTGCTTGGTCCACGGAAAGCCGATATCGTCGCGCTCCGAGATCGCGACCAGACACGGCTTGCCGTAGTGCTCGTAATCGATGCTATCGACGAAGCTCTCCTCGCCGAGCAAGAAGAACCAGGCACGCAGGTGGTGGAGCGATCGCTGCGCGCTCAGACCACAGCAATCATTCGCCTTGCTCCACGCGAACTCGAGGTACTCCTTGATCCACTCGCACACGGTGTAGCGTGAGTAGGGTTGACGCGCCTCGCTCTCCCAACCCTTCTCGGTCACGTCGTCCTTGATGTACGGCTTGACATGCTTGAATGGCAGCACTGCCATGAGGTCCTGGCGCATCGTACCGAACAGATCATCGTAATGGTTCGCTACGAGCCGTTCGATCTCGGCCACGATCTCTTCCCACGAACGTGGCCTGTCGAGCCGCTTTCTATCGTCACTCATGTCATTTTCAGACCGCCCGTCATGGGCCGTCGATCCATGTAATCCTTGGGCTGCGAAACATGAACAAAGACCGCGACGATCACCTCGACGAAACAGTAGCCCGAAGACCTCGGTCCCACCACGTTGGTCGAGACGAGCTGCCAGCTCTCGAGCACGTATCCGGCCTGTCGCTGCTCTTCGATCGCGGCAGCAAACGACTTCCCCAGGTCGCAGTACTCAGCCTTATCAAGGTTGCCATCACGCTGGCGACGAATCTCCAGCACTACCCGTTCCTGGATCTGATCCACAGTCGAACTCCTCCCTTGCCTGCTTGTACCCGGCCTGAACGCCGCGCCTATACGCGAGTTCGATCGCTCCAGTGACCTGCTTGATCTGGTTGCGCAACATGGTGTGAATCTTGACCGACAGGTCCTCGATGTCTTCAAGCCCGTGGCATCGCAGGATGGACTGCAGCTCGCTGAGCGGGATGTAGCCGGGCTCGGTCATGGCCCGTCGCTCTCCTCCTGTTGCAGGCAGCGCAGAACCGTGGCGATAATCGTTGCGCGCCTCTGCGTGTCGCCTTCTGGACGTCGCGGTCGCTCCGTCTTCTGTAGCTCCTCGATCACCGCGTCCGCGATCTTGGCCGCGTACCTCTCGTCCACGTTCGGGCGTGTTCGATCGGTCTCGCGTGGGTCGCGTCTGTTGTAGAACTGATCCAATTCCATCCTGAGGAAGCAAAGCGCGGCCACGGTGTCCCAGCATAAATCGGCAAGAACGAAGTCCGGTACGTTCAGATCGTTGTCGATCCCGTTGCGGTTGAACGCAGCAGCGATCTCGCGAACAGTCACCGCCTTTTTGCTGATCAAAGCGTCATCCATCAATGCTTTATCATCCATTACGTTTCCGCGCCTCGGGCGACATTGGATCGCTTCTCAGTCGTTGGCGCTTCGCCATCAGTACCTGACCCTTCTCAGCTTGATCAGCGGCTCGAGCCCGGGCATTTCGGCGAGCAGACGCCGCGCCACGTAGGCCCGGTGATTGTTGTTGATCTTGTATTCGCCCTGCCATGCAAGCGCGATCTCCCAACGAACGCGCTCCGTCAGTTGAGAGATGCCGAAACGCTTATTGCGCTCCAGCATCTGCGTCGCGAAGCGACGAAACAGAGCGTAGATCTGAGGGTTCGCGTCCATCCACTGGTCCGCTTCCAACCTCAGATCGTGTTCTCTTCCTCGTCCCTGTCTTGGCTCGGATTCAAAGCCCGCCATTCCTTCACCCAACCCATGAAGTCGTCCACGTCGTGTCTGCCACACCTGGCCCAGAACCGAAGCCCCGCGTCGAGCACGGACTCGGACGGGCTCGTGTCGTACGTCCCAAGCACGGCCTCGTAGAGGCGTCGGTACACACGTCCCGCTCGAGCGCGTCGCGCTCGTCCCTGGTCAGCGACCGCGGATCCTCCCGATACCTGGTCTTGCGAAGTCGTTCAGGGCTCACTTCGTGATCGCGCTCTCTACCTGCGCCCGCGCAGCCACCATGTCTTGGCTCAGCTTCTCTGCCACATGGCCGAGGAACGTCGCGCCGGCAATGGTCAGCGTTACCACGATCAGGATCCCTACCAGTGTTGTTCTCGTGCTTGCCATGATCCGCTCCTTTCGTTTCTTGTCCGTGCGGTCATTGAGAAGCTACGATCGGCGTGGCGACAAAGCCACTAATCCCCGAACTTGATCTTTGGAAAGTCGCCGGTCTGTACCTGAAATTGACGCTCCAATTCGCCCAACGCGGCCCAGAAGTTGCCTTCCGTCGTGTCGAAGATCCCTTTGTCGCCGAGCATGCGTATCCGCTCCGGATGGATCGGGGCAAGGCCGTGCTCGTGAAGCTGCAAGAACAGGTTCTCCCAGCTCGATCGCTTCAGAACAAACGCGAGCTTGTCGTCCTTGCAGCACTCGCTCATGGCTTCTCCATCGACGACCTTGGTGCCAGATCCGTGCCTTGTCTCGAAGCTATCGGGATGCGTCGATGGCAGGTCGGCATAGCGAATGTACGATTCGCACCTATTACAGATCCACCCCTTTAGGTCGGGACAGTACTCGACGTTCTCTGCGATCGTGCAGCACTCGTTCATAGCCCGCACCTTCTCCCCGCCTCGTCCTGCCCCATCGGCATGTGCTCGTTCTCCGCGGCCTTGACCTGATCCTCGATGCGTGGATCGACGGGCCAGCCCTGTCGGTACCCGACCGCGAGTGCTTGCGCCGCCATCAAGAAGTTGATCTTCTTGACCGCAACGTCCGAGTCGCACGCGATCTCTTCCACCATCCCCTCGAGATCGAGTAGAAGCGCAACGTAGTGGTTCAGCGCGGCATGGTACCGCTCCATGAAGCCGTCAACGGCGTTGTCGATCGACCTGCCAAAGCAGCGACGCAGCGTGTCTGGATTGAAGTGGAAGTGACCGATCGGCGTCGTGGCATGCCCACAGCCGGCCACGAGCTGAAGCTGCTCACGAGCGCGGTACCAGGACCGTCTCGCGAAGTCCTCCTCGACGTCGCCACGCGCGAGGTACTTCATGTCGTGAGCCGTGATCGCCCATTGCAGCTCGACCTTGCAGCAGTAGTTGCCGAGCACGGCCGGCTTCGGATCGGCCGTGTTGATGCCGTTATCGTGGCGAGACTGCCGGCACCTCAGGCATAGCCGGGCGATCCGCCCGCACTCCGTCAGCATCGCCAACGTATCTTTGTCGATCTCGATCACTTCCATGCAGTCGACACAGGTCGTTTTCATCTCCCAGCATCCTTCATGTTGCGAAGCAGCAGACGCGCCTGAATTACTGCAGGCTCTCTGACGATCCCATCATCGTCTTCGATCAAGTTGAGCAGGCCGACAACGACGAGGCGTAGCTCCCTGATCAGCTCTTCGTCATTCATTCGATTGTCCCGTCCCATTCCTCGATCGGAATCAGCTCCGTGCTTGGCCTGATACAGAACGAGACCCAGCTGTCCGGCCACTGCTTGAATGCTACGCCGACGAGGTGTTTCGGCGCGGCCAAGGCCCAGCCGTCGGCGCGCACAAAGACGACGTCAGGTGTGATCCCATACTCTTCACGCGCTCGCCTCGGCGACACAGCCTCGCCGTCATTGTCAATCACGACTCGATCCGGACCGCCCGGCTTCAGATCGCGCAGATCACTCGCCATCATTCTCGTCCTGGTGTTCTCCACGTAGCTCGCCGATCATGGCGAGCACAGCGACAACACTTCGCTGCGCCTCTTGGTCCAGCGCCTTCCCAAGCGCGACGTAGATCTGCATCGCTTGTTCGGTCGTGACTTGGACCACGCCGGCCACGCTATCGATACGCTGTGACCCGCTCTCCGTGATCTGATAGCAGGTACCGCGCGCGTGACCTCCATAGAAGCGGTTCAGAATGATTCCGTCGTCTCGGTATAGGTCTGTGCTCACTTCGCTCCTCCTTTCGCGCGCGGCTCGATCGAGGTCTTGCTCATGAGGATGCGTCCGTTGTGAAACAGGTTCATCGCGAATCCGCGCTCGTTCTTCCGGCCCGGGTCATCGGTCTCGATCCTGTGCAGGCGCCGCACCGCTTCCGCTACCGCCACCTGCAGTTTCAACGCCTGATCCAGGTTCAGCACGACCTGGACGCAGCCGTAGTGCTCCGAGATGTCCGGATTCATTCGCGCCACATCGGTCGATCCGAACGTGGCCTTCAACTTCCGTTTCGTTCCTGTAATCATGGGCAAGGCTCCGGATCGTAAGCGTCTGGATGGATCGGCACGGGCCTGTCGCCGCGCCTGACAATGATTCGGTTGAACTCCGTCGCACAACGCCGACACAGCGGTTCCTTCGGCCCGTCCGGCGCCGGGTACCGTACGGACGGTACATAGCTCGGATTGAAGCTGATGACCGTGCCGCAATTGATGCACGGACCGGTGCAGAACATGAATCCGCTCATGTCATCCTCCATTTGGCTCAGGAGCTTGGGTCGACGCTACGCGATTCGTGTCCTTATTGCAACGTCCTAAATCATCGTGTTAGGGCGGTGTCAGCGACGGGCCTGGTGCAGGATCCGGCACACGGCCCGTCCGCTCTCGCCGTTCCGTACGGCGCGCAACAGCGTAGCTATGACGTGCGGCCTATCGAGGTAGCGCGAGCCCGCGTAGTCCTGGGTCGGCGCGACACCGCGCCACACGGTACGGCCCCGCGCCCAACCAGCGACCTTGCCGTACGGCGCGAACTTCGTGATGCCAGGCACGTAGCGGGTCTCGCCGGTATCGCTGACGATGAACCCCGGCATCGCCGTGCCGAGCGTGCGCTTCCGCGCCTTGCCGAGGTTGATGTAGTTGAGCGTGATCATGGTTCGTTCTCAGATCCCGTTGCGGCTGTTGCTCGACCGCTCGAGCAGCGCGTGAAAAGCCTCGCTCATCTCGCCGCGAGCGATCGCGTTGATGATGTCGGCCAGCTCGCTGCCCAGCTCGATTCCTTCGCAGTCCAGCTCGACCGAGACCGCCTTGATCAGCGTGTCGGTCGTCTGATCGTAGGTGCTCTCCGTGATGAGGTCGTATCCGTACTTGGCCTTGTACGCGACGATCCGTTCCTTCTCCTTCTGGGCGAGGCGGCTGGCAGTCGGTGTGGTCTTCTTCATGGTCGTGTCTCCGTGTGGTTCGTTCCCCGTGCATGACAACACTACGATTGCGTGGCGAATAAGCCACGCCGTGGGCGGAAATGCCGAGAAATCCGGTGTACATGGTTGGTACGGCACGAAAAAAGCCCCTGGCTTTTCGGCCAAGGGCCCGAGGAGTACGGGGCTGAACCACCCCGCCGCATTCCACCTCCCGACGTGTACACCGCGCCGGGCCTACTCCGATGCCTCCTTGTCCTTGCGCGCAACCTCTTCCACCGCGTCGTCGAGGCGTTTCGCGGCCAGGTAGTTCTTCTTCTCGGAGTCGAAGATCTCCTTAGCACGACCAACGGCCTCGTCCGGCAGATAGTCGTCCAAGATCTCGAGCACCATTTTCTGCGCAACGTTCCACGACACCTCGCGCGCGATCTCGTTGACCAACGCGCGCTGCTTGGGCGGCAAACTGTCGAGTGCGCTTTTCTTCTCACCCATCACCTAACCGCCTTCTCCTTCTTGGTATCTTCCTCGTCGTACTGGTACTCGATCTCGCTCTGCTCCTCACCCTCATCGACCAGCTCTGTGAGGATACTCGCGCTGTTGATGATCACGCGCAGCGCCTTTCTCCACCGCGCGCGCATCGCTTGGTCCGCGCTCATGAACTCGTCCGGGTCCGGCACGCCTCCATACCCGACCAAGACCTGCAGGGCCTGGCGTGAAGCCTTGCCGTCGATTTCGCCTTCGCCATGATCAATCCTCGCTGGAAAGTAGATCGGGCCGGTGCTCGAGAACCAATGCCTCTGCACGGGACATCGCATTGTCGAGCAAGGCCCGCATGCGATCACGCCCGTCATCGTCCGCGTTGATCAGAACGTTGACGTCATTGCTCGACAATGCACGTCCGATCGACGCGAGCAGCTCGAGCGCCTCGTCGAGCGTGACCGACAACTTGCTGTCGCTGGGGTGAATCGTGAACGACGAGTCGTCGCCGGACTCGATCCGCTTCGCCAGCTCGTGAGACACGGCGACGACGCTCTCCTTGCTGCAATTCGATGCGTAGACAAGTCGACCGCCGTCGCCGTACTCGGAAAGACAGAGCGTGTATCCCCATCCGTACGGCACGTCGCTCTCGATGCGAGTCCCGATCGCTTGGACCATCCGTTCCGCAACCTCGAGCGGTGCCGTACGTCGTTGATTCATGGCTCGTCTCGTCTCTTACGTGCCGTGGACAGGACCCGTGACGGGAGCTGCCTTCGGTGGTTCTTGATCATTGAGCCACTGGCACACGATCCAGGCCACTTCCTGGCTCGGCTCACGGAAGCTCGTCTTGCACCGCTCCTCGACCGCGTCGATCACGCCGGGCGGGAACTTGACCCGAATTCCTTCCGGGCTCGACCGCGTCCGCTTCTTCTTGGTGAGCGCGTTCCCCTTCTCAGCCTTCTCAGCCTTCTCAGCCTTCTCAGCCTTCTCAGCCATCGATGAGTCCCTCCTGTTGTGCGAAATCCCGCAGCGTACTGAACGCTTCGACGGGAATGTCGAAAAGCCCCTGACGGCCACGCCAGGGTACCGGTCTCTCCATTTCGTGCGGCTCACTCAAGAGCCAGCACCAAGGCCCTTCAGCCCAGGTCTTGATTCCGACCTCCGCGATTGTCGCGCACGACGTCAATGCTACGCGCCCGACAATCGCGCCGTACACGAGTCGATCCTCAAGGTCGATCGTCTTCATCCCGACCAGCTCGGCCAAGTAGTCCATGAGCGTGGAGTCGCGCACGTAGCGGTCGCTCTTGCCGGCATGAATGAGCATCGGCCCACGGTAGTGCGTGGGCCATGTTCGGTTCTCGATATCTTTGCGGCCAGCCACGACGAGGTACGCGAACGGCTGAAGGATCGTCAACGCTTTCATCGCGATGCTCCGGTCAGAAATGCGCACAAGACAGCGCCGCAAACAAAACCAGCAAAGAACGAGATCAGGCATGCCACGACCATCACCTACCCCTTCTCGAGTTCTTCCGCTCTTCGCAACAGGTCATCGATAGCGGCGTCGTCCAGTTTCGGCCGCATCACCTTGACCTCGGCAACGATCGCGTCGTAGTCCGCACCGCACTGAAACCGGCGATACTCGAACCAAGCACCGACCGCTCGTGCCAGCGTATCGGCGGTCTCAGTTCGGATCAGCCCCCTGACCTGTCCCGGTCTCATTTCCAGCCTTCGTCCTTCATGGGAACGCCGCGCCGTCGCGTCGTTGCGAGCAGACCGAACCCGTGCCTATGACTGGCGTCGACGGTGCTGGAGCGAAGCGGCTCTTCGGGATCGATATCGACCCTCGGCCTGGGTCGAAGCAGCTCAGCAATCACGACGCCGAAAACCGTGACCGACACAGCGATGATCGCGCTGATGATAGACGTCACGTCTTCGCTCCGGAACCGTTCAGATAGTCGTCGATTCGATGCGCAAGCTCCGCCGACAGCTCCTCGGTCTCGCGCCCTTCTCTCCGGATCTCTTCCAAGAGCTTCCACGCCCTCGTCTTCGCCACGCAGGTCGAGAAGTGCGAGACGAGATGGACCGCGCACCCGAACTTTGTATCGCCCTCGGGTGCCAACTTGTCCATGTCGACAGGCTTGGCCTGCGAGCAGTGCGGGCTCGCTGTTTGGGTCAGCACGAAGACCGGCGCGACCGGATCGAGCGGTATCCTACCGCCCGCCGTGTTCACCGCCCAGACGATGGGCTTGCCGCACAGCTTACACTTGGCTGTGCGGTAGCCGAGTTCTTCCACGAACATCGGCGGATCCTCCATGTGGCTCAGACGTTTCGTTATCGCCACTACACAGAAAAGGATCTTGAGCCGAGAATCCAGCTAAAAAACGCCCAATTTTCTACGCCAGCGTTACCTGGGTCAGAATCTCGATCTGGCCCTTCGCGATGGTGCGTTTGGTCGGTGCATTTTGCTGGACATCGTAGAAGTACACGTCCGCGACGAGGTCGCTCTGGACCGAGGACGGCGTGAACTGAACCACGCCGTTCGGGCCATCCGTGACCGCGCCGGCCAGCGCGAACAGGACGGCCGTGCCGGGGTCGTCCGCGTCGTCCGCATCTGCCACGCTCATGGTGAACGTGAACCCGGTCGAGATGTCGACCGCGACGCCATCCTCGTCGATGAGCTGGAACGAGATCGGATGATTGTCCTCGCGCGTGTACTCGAGGTTCGCGATGGCCGGTGCTGGCATGGTCGGTCCTCAATCCACGACGATCCGGGTGGGAAGTGCGGGGGCAACGATCTGAGTCGGAGCCTGCGGAACAACGATCCGGTTCGCCGCGGCCGTTGTCGTGATGAAATCTATGAACGCGATGCCTTGGCCGCCGTTCCACAGCTTGTCAACGGTGAGCTGCGGCAACTTTACTCGGTCGCGCCACCACGCGATCTCGTCGAGCCGGCCCGAGAAGTAAGAGCTCGCGGCGAGCCACCCGCCGAGCTGGAGCGCGTCACCGGCCACGGTGTGGTACGCGGCGTGATTGACCTCGGAAATGAACACGCCGTTGAGGTACAGCCAGATCTTGCCGGCCGCCTTGTCCCAACCAGCCGTGATCATGTTCCAGGTATTGATCGCGACCGTGCTCGCGCCAGACGCGTGAGCATTGACGAACGAGGTGCCGTTCGTAGACGCGTACGAGGCGACACGACCACCGCTCGTCGCCTCGACTCGAATCAGGTGGCCGAACAGACCCGACGCGCTCGACGTCGACATGATCGGGTGGTCGCCGCTCAGTACGGTCGGGTAGACCCAGAAATTGATGGCCCAGCTTCGTTGCGCGCCTACCGGCGTGTGATTCGTGATGAAGTTCGTGTTGAACGGCGACTTGCGATGGAGCTGCTGCGATCCGATCAGGTACGTGCGCGCCCCAGCGATCTTTCCGCTTGCCGTTGCGCCGGGCGAGTTCTGCTGCGCCAAGTCGAACGGTCCTGCGCTGTGCGCGTCGGCCAGGACCGATCCCGTAATGCCGTCGCACTTGTAGTATGCGAACAGGCCGGTGAGTAGGTCGAGATCGAACGCCATGCTACGTCAGGGTCACCTGGGGCAAGATCTCGAACTGCCCCTTCGCGATCGTTCGTCGCGTCGGCGTGTCCTGCTGGACGTCGTAGAAGTACACGTCCGCGTCGAGATCGGTGTTGACACTGGTCGGCGTGAACTTGAACTGGCCAAGCGGCCCGCTCACGATCGATCCTGCGAGCTGGAATAGCTCTGTGCCGCCAGCGTCCGCGTCGTCGCTCGTATTGACGGTCATGGTGAACGCGAACCCGGTCGTGATGTTGACCGCAGCTCCATCCGCATCGTTGAGCACGAATCCGATCGGCTGGTTGTCCTCGCGCGTGTACTGAAGGTCGATCTTTGTCGGTGCAGCCATTACTCAACCTCCAGCGTGATCGTTTCGAACTCGAGCGGCAGTGTCATCGCCTCGTACTCGATCGGCAGCACGACCGCCTCGAACTCGGCCGGCAACGCAACGGCGTGGTAGGTCGCCGGATCAGCCATGACGATCGCTCCGTGGAATAATTTGCGGAATAATCCCCGCCCCGGGAAGGGGCCCAGGATCGATTCTGCGGGCCTCCCTCGCTTCGTGGCCCGTCAGGCCGCGACGAACCGGGCACGGCGCGACGTGGCGCAGCGGCGTGGTCTGGCGCGATCCTATCATGACGGCACCAGGACAGCGAAAGCCTCGGGAACCGGCGTTCCGGCCCCGTCCTTCAGCAGGAGGAGCGTCCGGTCGGGCGGGGCGCTCGCGTCGAGGTGCTGAACCTCCAGCGTGTCGCCTGCCGTAACTCCTGCCAGCGTACCGGTCAAGGCGGGCGAGACGATCACGTTGGTCCACGCACCACCATTGATCCGGGCCTGGACATTCGCGCCGAGGGCTGTCCCGATCTCGAAATTGTAGGTCGCCGTCGTCAGCGCGACATGGCTGAGGCTCGTCGTAGAGCTCGGCAACACCCCCATCGGCGTCAGCGCGTCGAGGTCGCTCACGTCCAGTGCCAGATCGTAGTCGATCAGGTCGATCGCTTCGTGCACCGTCGATCCGAACGTGTGCCGCGACTCGATCGTGAGCTGCAGCGTCGACTCGGGCAGGCTCCCGCCCGCCAGTTCTGCCAGCTCGGTTCTCGACACGAACTGATTCTTGAACGTGCCCCACCCCGTGCTGAGGTAGGTGATTCGGTTCGCGAACGGGTGCTCCTGACCAGACGCGCCGTTGTAGAGCATGAACTGCTCGTTCTCGGTGAGCTTCCGGTCCCAGCTTCCAAGCGCGTCGATCCGACCGTTGTGGAACAGCGCCTTCGTCCCACCGCCGCCAAGCAATGTGCCGAGCAGGAACGTCGCGCTCGTCGCGTCGAAGACCCCGCCAGCGTGGATCGTTCGGTCGTACTTGCCGTGATTGATCCTGAGCCGCATCTCACCCGTCGTACCGTCGTAGTCGACGTAGAAGTGGTACCAGGTCGAGGTCGATGGAACGCCCAGCACGTTCGCGTCCAGGTTCGTCGTGTTTGCCGCAGTTCCATCAGACGACACAGCAAACCGCATTCGGTTCGTGCCAAGATTGAACAAGAACGCGTACTGACGGTGGTCCAGCGCGACCAACGCATTCAGCTTCGATAAGATCGCACTGGAATCACCCGTGATCGAGTCGAGATAGAACCAACCCGAGAACGAGAAGCTCTGCGATCCGTTGTAGTTGAGAACCGTGTTGTCGGCCGAGTCGAGACTTTCAGAGTTCGTCCTGGTGAACTGAGCAGCGTTGCCGATCTTTCCAGCAACCTGTGTGACCGTGTTGAAGTCGGTCAGCGTATACCCGTTCGGACCTGAATCGGCACGACTCCCGCTCGACTCGCCGAGCTTCCAAAACGCTTGCAGACCGGTCAGTAGCGTCGTGTCCTTCTCGACCAGGACAAGACGGTTCTCGTGCGAGTTCACGGCAGGGAAGTCGCCGCTCAGATCCGCACCGTCATTGACGAGCGCCTGAACCTCGTCGAGTGTACGGTAGTCGCGGCGATTGAAGTCGATGTCAAGACCACGCTCGTCCAGCGTGGAACCGCCACTCTTCAAGTCGTCCGGATCCGGCGTCGTGTCGTAACGCGTCGCATTGATCGTGGGCTCGGCCGGCGCAATGGCACGACGAGCCCGGTTGTTCATGGCAATCGCAATCGTCGTCGAACCGCCCTCGCTCAACTCGTTCGAACGCGAAACCGGTCTAAGCTGGACGTCGACGTTGTTCGGTTGAGGAATCGTGTCGTCACTTAGACCACCACCGACGAAGGCCAAGAACACCGGCGTGTTGATGGCATGAGCCTTTGGCACGGAGTCGAGCAGACCACGATAGCCCTGCGTTAGCTGGAGATAGGTCGACACATTCACGACCGCGCGTGGCGCGAACCACTCACCACCCATGTAGCAGAGATTGATCAGGTTCTGACCCAGATCAGCAACGGCCGGGTTCGCCGTGAACCTGTCCTCGAGTTCCGACAGCGCGTCCGGATCTGGATCGATTTCGACAATCGCCGCGCCAGGCGATCCATCCGAAGGTAGCAGCGCAGTCCTTAGATCTCCGATCTTCAGGAACGCATAGACCTGGCCCGACTCCGTGTACGCCCCGGCCGGTGTTCCGACCGCATTACGCTGATAGATCTTGAACAGTGCCTCAGCACCGGTCTGACGCCGAGCACCACACCAGAGTCGGTCGAAGATGACATCGCTCACGTCCTGGTCGCGACGAAGAATCGCGTAGGGCGCCTCGATCACTACCTGCTCGTCGGCCGGGATCGCGGCCACTGCCTGCGTCGGCTCGGTCCACAGCGTGCCGTCCGGCGCCGCGCCGATCTCAGCGGTAAATCCGTACACGTCCTGCTGCAGCTGCAACTCGATCGTGCCTTGGTCAATCTCGCCAAGGAACACCGACAGCACGCGCATCGGCAGCTTGGTGTAGCCCATGTTCGCGTCCGTCCATGCCACGACGTCTGTCGGACGGATCGCCCACGTGCTACGGTCGGTAAGAATCGTTGCCGTCTTGAGCGGCACACTACCTTGCATGAGCCCACGCGCCGCGAGCTTGTTCGCCAGCACCTTGTCCTTCACGCCCGGATATCGCTTCGACGCCATGACGCGCCGGCCCTGAATCCGGATGTTCGCAAGGTCGTCGAGCCGGGCGCTCGTGTTGAAGTAGTCACGGGCACGGTCCGAGAACTGGACGCGGAAATCGCCGATCGTCTTCTCCCAAGTACCACCGTCGAACTTCTTCACTTCCTTGATGTTCGCGGACGTGAGCTGCGGAACGAGATCAATGTCGTAGCCGCCCCGCACCAGCAGCAGCGTCCACAGACCGAGCTTCATGTCGAAGATCAGCTTGCCGTCGATCTGGCGTTCGACCTCGGCGAGGAAGTCAGTCCCCTCCCGCGATCGATCAACGATCAACGAAATCCCGTTACCCTCGTTGTAGAGCACCTCGCCCTGGAACAAGAGGTTTCCGACATTGACCTCGGTGACTGGCAAACCAAGACCCCAGTCCTCATTGGTCAGGTACTCGTAAATGAGACAGGCCGGATTCGCGTCGGCCCCATTCACGATCTCCATGCCGCCGCTAATCCCGAGCTGGTTCGGGAATCGCTCGATCTCGAACTTGAACGGCTTGAGACCAGTCGTGTTGCCGATCAGCCCACCTTCCCAGGTGATGTAACAGGTGCCGCGGTACGGGATCGCCGGCGTCTGGTGCGTGGTCAGATAGGCAGTCGCGAGCTGGGTCTGCGACCCGGGCTTGACTCGAAACGTACCAACCATGCCACCAGAACCAAGGCTATCACCGCCGAAAAGGTTCGGCTCGTTGATGTCAATCGTGCCGTCACTGACCGTGCCCGACCACACCTCCTTGTCGCCGATCCAGATACGCCGAACCGCGTTGATCTCGCCAAGGCATGTCGCGAGTTGAATCCCGACGTAGTACTTGAACCCGGTCGTGATCCGCTCCGAAGACCATAGGCCTGTCTTGATGTTCTTGGTGATCGCTTCCTGGCGAAAGTCGCCGTACCAGACAACGTTCGGTCCATCCACTTTGACGGTTCCGAACAGGACAGGAATCACCCGTCCTTCCGTCGCGGTGGGGAAGTTGATGTCACCGAGGTTGCCCGGCTTCGCGTCCTCGAGCTTCGGCTTCGGGCGTAGCAGTTCACTCAGCACGAGCGATGCTGCCGAAACGATCAGAGCTACTCCAAGCGCGATCAGAAAATCCATCAGTCGAGACCGTTCCTGAAGATGTCTTTGAGAGGCACGAAGGGGAAGCCGCCGAAGTTGTCGGTGTTGTTGAACTTGGTGAAGCAATCAGTCAAGACACGATGCTTGCAACCGGCGAGAACGCGTACGGTCTGGCTGAGTGGAGATGACTCGAACGGAACACGAATCGTCAGATCGTTATTTCCGGCGCCGCCCTGAGCCACGACCATGCGCGGCTCTCCCGCGAATTCGATGAAGCCCGCCTCAAAAAAGTCAGCGCCGAATGAACCTGCTGAGTCCACGGTCAGCACGAGCCCATCGACGCTGACGGCTGAGACGTTCAGAAACTTCTGGAAGTCCGGGTCGACGTCCGAGATCTGGCATTGATTGTCGTACAGCGACCTGTTGCACAAACCCTGATAAGTACTGCGCGGCATCTCCTGCGACTGAGCCTTCATCGCGCTGACGACAAGGACCGAGGCCTCGCGACCGTCCTTGGAGAACGTCACTGTTGCGACCGCACCCTTGTAGAAGACGATGGTCTCTTGAGCGGGGTCGTCGATGTGCGTTCGGAACAGGATCATCGTCGATCGCTTGCCCGGCACGGACTCCTTCTGATACGCAAGCACGAACGGGCTATCAGCAGGGATCGTGATGTTGAGATCCGGCTCCTCGCCAGTCGCCTCCTTCGTGATCGCACTACGCAGAACCGTCTCGGCCTCGAACGTGCCGAGCGCCGGGATCGTCACGTTCACGGCCCAACTCGTGAGCTTGAAACTGTCACCTCCGATGCGGAAGTCGTACAGCTCTGCTGGTCGACCAGTCTCTTGCGCAAGTTCGAATGCGTCGAAGCTCATGGTTCTCTCAGTCGAAGACGCCGATTACCGGCATCCTGATATCGGATCTACCTGGCTGCGCGAAGTGCGTGAATTGAATGTCGTCGCTGTCGCTGCGACCCTTCTCGACGATAGTCACCAGTTCGATCTCGTCCACCGTCGCGTCAATGCCCCACGCCGGCGTGACCGAGATCTGCTCGACCTCGTCCGAGATCTCGTTCGAGCCCGTGATCAGGCGTGTCACCCTCGTCCCGTCGGTCTTCCTCACATGGACGACGTTCCGAGGTTGCTGCGCGTCAACGAAGCGGTTGTAGCCGACATTCTCGACGTCCATCGTCGTACCGGCATTGTTGATCGCACCGACCGGCGTGAAGTCCTCGAAGAAGGTCGGGATGTAGAACGAGGTCTGCTTGCCACGCAACGCGTGGATCAGACCGCGTACCTCCCAGAGCCGTTGCATGGAGTTCGAGAAGAAGCCCTTCGGATGGGTCCGTCTCGAGTACGGGTTTTCCGCGAAGATCGCGATGGTCCCGGTCAGCGAGTCGATGACATGGAGCTTGTTGTTCATCGCCTCCTTGGCTGCCCTACCACCGACGATCATGTTCGCCTCGTCGAGCAAGACCTTCCCGTCGTAGGTCGGGAACGCGGCTACGTCAGCCAAGTCCTCGGTCGAGTCGACGATCTGGAACTCGATGTCCAACGACTGAAGGTTGACGGGCCAGCGCGAGCCTCCGATCCGCCGCTGCATGTAGCCGGTCCGTACCGGCATCACCGCTGCACCAGCGTCGAACGTGTTGACGAACCCGTCCGTGAACGTGATCGAGGTCGGCGTGAATGACAGAACCTGAAGGACCTCGAAATCAAAGGCACTGCGCCACACCATTGCGAAGGAACCGGCGCGGAAATCGCGGTAGTCGGTCTCCTGGACCTGGACCGTGATGTCACTGGCGGCGATCGCCGCGGTGGTGCGTGTTTGCTCCCACCAGATCGGCACGCCGTAGACCCGGCCCTGGTTCGAGAAAATCGTGTTCTCGATTCGCCGTCGCTCCCGACCCTCAACGATATGACTCTGGTCAATTACCTGGCGAGGCACGGCTCGTAACGCGATACGCTGCTCCTCGCCGTTGCGCTTCTCGATCACATCGGTGAGGAACTGAAGCGTCTCTTGAATCGGCTCGACCGGCTCGTAGGCGAAGACCACGGCGCGCTGCCCGACGATAGCGACCTGAATGGTCTCGGTGTCGAAGACGAAGTCGAGCGTACCGCTGATGAACGGAGGCCCGTCGACGAGCACGTTGATCGTGAGGAGAAAACCATCCTGCTCCTCGATCGTCGCCGGCAGAGCCGGCAGATTCGTCGCGATGATTCCTGCGCCAGCATTGTTCACCCAATTGGTGAGCGTACGCTGCTCCCGCTTGTACGCGTTGTACACATCGATCTGCTCGACGATCGTGCCGAGCACGACGCCGACGTTGATCGAGCGAGGAATGATGATGATCTGCTCGAAGAAGTCGTCTTGCGACACGGGCAGGATCTGATTCGCGCCAGCACCGAACTTGCGGTGCGAATGCGTGCTCTTGGTAACACTGAACCACGCGCCGCCGATCGGATCCGTCCAAGCCACCGAGCTCGGCACACGATACTCGGGCTGAACCGCCGCGTACTGAGAGTCCGGGTGCGGCGGGCGAGCGAGCGTAAGACGACCAACGCCTCCCTCGAGTTGATCCCCGAGGAAGGCGGCGGCTCCGGTGTCTGGAACGCTGCCCGCATAGCTGGTCATTACACGATCTTCCGATACGCGACGAACATGTTGCCGCTACGCTCGCCGGTCGTGAGCTTGCGAACCATCGGGAACGCCTTCCACGTCTCCGCGCCGATCGTGAACTCCTGCTGCGGCTGCAGGAAGAACCCGTTCAGCTCGCGAACGTGAATCATCTTCCCGCCGAACCGGAACTGTTCACCGCTTGTGCCGACCCGATACCAGTTGTGGATCGGCACCATCACGATGAACCCGCTACTCGGGTTCGCGCGCATCCCGGCCAACGCGTTGTTCAGGAACCCTTCGCGGAACCCGCCCGTGAACAAGGCGCGAGCCACGGCCGCGGTGTCGGTGCCCGTCGTCGTGGTGTTAAGTGCGACACCCCACTTTCCACTACCGACCTGCGACGGTAGACCCTCGCAGTGAATCGTACCTCCATCATCTGTCCGAGCCGTGAGGCCGTCGAGCAATAACGAGTGCGTGTTCGAATTGATCGCGGCCGATCCGTTCCAGACGTGACACGCATGGTACTCGCCGCCGGTCCAGGTTCCGAACTTCTGGAGCCGGCCAAACGATCCGTGCCGGTAGAGCCCGGGCGAGTACTCGAGCACGTAATGCACGTACGGCTCGATGCTCGCGTCGGCGAAGAACCAGTACGTGGTGTATGGACCAACCCCAACGCCGCTGAGGCGACGCTGTGTCTCCACACCGCTCTGTGCCCCGTTACCGGAATCGTCGAGCTGCGTACCGGGTGCCTTCGTGCCGAAGCTCGTCCAGACCACATTGAGCGTACAGAGCGTGCCGGTGCCACCCGTGGTCGAGACCGGATCGTCCGGGATCACATCGTAGTCACCAACAGCGACGGGCGAGACCGCGGTAACGACGCCACCAGCAACCGTGTCGACGTTGAATGTTGCCGGCGTCGTGACCGTACCGCCGACCAACGTCAGCGTGTCACCGACGGTGTAGCCAGTGCCGCCAGCTGCGACCGTTGCAGATGCAGCCTTGCGCTGAAACCCGAGCGACTGGTATCCGCCAATGCTCGTTGTCCCGTCCCAGCGCCATTGCACGTAAATGCCGTCACGGTCGATCGCGCCGCGCTTGTTCGGCACGTCGTACTCGCCGAGCGTCCAGCCGTTCGCCGTCGCAAACTGAATCAGCTTGTCGACGAAATCGGCTTGGCTCGTCGCTACTCCCGTCTCATAGGCCATCGATCACTCCTCTTTGACGCAGAAGTAGCTGAACAGCTCGGTGCGATTGCAGTTCTGGAAGAAGATGTATTCGTCGTCGTTCGGATCAACGAGTCGGTCCTCGCTAACGGCCGTTGCCGCCGCGCCATCAATGTCCGCGCTGGTCCAATACACGTTGTCGAGTTCACCATGAACGTCACGCGGGATCGATCCGCCATCGCCGGATCGAATGAACAGGGTTGGCCAGAGCAGCGAGATATCGTCGGGCGTTTCCGGCGTCTGCTTCATGACCTTCGTCGCCGTGCCGGGATTGCCAACCCGCGGGATCAGGTCGGTTGTAAGGTTCAGACCGCTCGTCGCGTTGTCCTCGGCGGCAACGAACGTCTTGTTCGGAGTACCGGCCGGCCAGATCACGAAGTCGTCCTTTGCCTCACGCGTGGATCCGGTGATCTCGCGCGAGTTCCGGACCGTGTTCCATGCGCCTTGCACGTCTCGGTAGTAGCACGGACCAGTGACGTGGTTCAACGCGCTAATCGGGTCGAGCATGCCGCTGTACCCGATCGCTCCTGACCCGAACACGCTGGTGCGCAAGCTATTGCAGCCAGCAATCACCATCGGGTACGGGTACTCGGTCGAGGTGCCGAACGGGTTCAGCCACCCCATGTAGAGGTTGGTGTAGGTCGCTGCGCCGACCTTCGCGATCAGGATGATCCTGCGGCCGTTGGCGAAGACCCAATAGGTCATGGCAGAGTTGTCGAGCGGGATGTACGCGCCTTCCGCGCTGAGTGCGTCTCCGGGCGAGATACCGGGCTGGTTCTCGAATGTCTGCGCGGCGTCGTAGCCGGTCATGCCGTGCAGTTCCCACGAGCGAACAGGGCCCGTTCCGATCACTCGCATCCCGATGAACAGATCGTCAGCTCCAGACCCAACACCTTGCAGCAGAAGGTCGAAGTTTCCACTCGCTGCCTGGTAGTCCTGATACGTCACGGTCAAGGTGCAACCTGTCCCTGCACCACTCGTCGCGGCAGGATTTGCCGGAACCTCGTTCAGCTTGCCAGCCGTTACGAGCGTCACCGCCGTCACGATATCGACGGTCAGGTTGAACGTTGCCAGCGTGCCCGTCCCACCCGTGACGGAGACCGGATTGCCCGGCACGACCGTATACGAGCCAGGCGTGGTGACGCTGATCCCGTCGATTACGCCGCCTGCGACCGACGTGACGGTCAGCGTCGCCGCTGTGCCCGTGCCACCCACGACCGTCAGCACGTCGCTCACGGTGTATCCTGTGCCCCCTCCTGCGATCGCTGCGGCACTCACCCCTACAGCGGAGACGGCGAATTGGGGCGATATCAGCACCTCTACGCCACCGACGAGCGTCAGCACGTCGGTCAATGCGTAGCCCGTCCCACCCGCGGAGATCGCCGCAGAGACGGCTTCCTGCGTACGCATGTTCCGCGTCCAGCCAACAACCGCCATGGTCAGCGTGAACGTCGCGCTGGATCCGGTACCTCCCGTCGCCGCATTCGGGCTGGTCGGATCTGCCGTGTACGATCCGCTCTGCGAGATCCGAACGCCGTCGATCACGCCGGCAGCGACCGAGGTCACTGTGAGCTGCGCCGCGTAGCCCAAGCCGGTGAGCGTGCCTCCAGCAACGGTGAGCACGTCACCGACGGTGTAGCCCGTACCGCCAGCAGCGATCACGACGGATTCGAGCGCACGGTTGGTCAGAAACGTCTCGACGTCGTCAAGGAGCGTTCGGTAATTCGTGGCGGTCTTGGATGAGAGAAACATACCGAGCTTCCTTTACGTCGTCGCGTTCAGCGCGCGCTTGTTCTTGCGGACGATATTCATGACCGTCGCCTCGCCTTCCGGTGTGTTCAGCGCGTTTCGAACCTCGTCGGGATCGCTCACGTTGACGACGCTGACATTGACCTGCGGCGGAGCCGCTTCCATTTGCGAATTCGGAATGACACGCCCGCTCTGGGTCGGCACGAACAGTTCCGGCCCACGCTCCCCGACCAGAACCGGACGACCATCCGCCGGACCACCCGCCTGTCGCTTACCACCGGCCGGAATGAACGTGCCTGCCGCACCAGCATCGCCACCGCCGCCAGCAGCACCAATCCCAATCGTGATCGCCTTCAGGATCAAGGCCTGAATGATCGTGGCAAGAATCTGCTTCGCGATGTCTTTCAGGATTCCGGCGATCGCTTCACGCAGCCCCTCGATATCGTTCGCTCCTTCAACGAGGAAGTCCGAGAGCGCGCTGGACGCGTTACCGATACCTTGGACCAGGGACTGACCAACTGCTTGACCAAGGGCACGTGCCGAGTTGTCGATCGTCTTGAACTGGTCCGCAACGGCGCCAAGGCTGTCGCTCGATTTACGCGCCGCGGCGTCGACGTCGGCCAGGAGAAGGCGATGCTCTTCCTCCTCGAGATTGCCAAGCTCCAACTGCTTATTGATATCGGCGCGACGCTTGACCGCGTCTTCCTCTATGAGCCGGATATCGCCGACGATGTTCCGCTTCTCCTCGAGGAGCCGATTCTCCTCCGCAGGGTCCCCTCCGATTTCCTTGGCGCCTATGCCCTTTATGGCGCCGGCAAACGCGTCGACTGTCTTCTTGCCAGCCAGCCTTTCAACGAGCGATACGCTCTGGCCCACACTCTTCGTCAGCGCGTCGAACACGCCACTCAGGCCTTCGCCAGCTTCCTTGAACCGATCCGCGAGTTGACCCGGGATCTCAATAAGCTGGCGTGACTTGGCGCGAATCTCCGCATCGTTGAAGATCTGCTCGACGACGCTGCGCGCGCCAGTCGTCTCCGCGACGCGACCATAGAACGCGGCCAATGCAACGTCAGCAAGATTCGTGAGCTCCTTTTCTACCGTTGGCTTGTCGCCAAAGAAACTGAGCGGTGTTTCTTGAAAGGAAACACGACCGAGGTCAACAGCACCCTTGCCAATAAACGAGTTGAGCTGAGTCAACGTCGCTTCGGTCTTCTCCAAGATTTGATTGAGAAGAAAACTGACCGACCGAAGAACATTATCGACCGTTGCGACAATCGCGTCTCCGACAACGGACAGGAGTGTTTTTGGAACCTGTTGGAGGAACGTAACCAGGCCCTCGGCAAGGCCGAGTACCACACCGGCCGTGGTGTCGAGCAGAATTGCGATTGACGTTGCGACAGACTTGAACGAGTTGTTGCCCGAATTCTCGACCTGCCTGAACCCGGCAGCTGCGATATTGGCGAAGTTCCTGACAATGGTCACGGCCTGCCCGAAGACTTCCTTGATCACGGCAAGTGTAGAGTCGAGCACGTCTCGCATCGACGCGATGCCGTCCTCCGTCGCCTTCATTTGTTTTCCGAACTTGGCGACAAGGGCAATGAGGCCTCCAAGAGTGGCGGCAACTACAGCGAACGGATTAGCGAGAAGAAGAACGGTAACTGCGGTGAGTCCACTGATAAGAAGCGGCAACGTCAGCGTTGCTATCACGCCCATCGCGATCGACAGAAGCTCCGCATTGCCAGCTACAAAACGGAGCGCATCGGCGAGCTTGCGCAGCGCGCTGGTCAGGAACGACTCCGTACCAAGATCGCCAACAGACAGGATCACGGCCTCGAACGCACTCTTCACGGCGAACAGCGCGCCCTTCAAGTTGTCGTCCATGATCGAGGCGACACGACGAGCCGTTCCCGCGTTCTTGTTCAGCTCGTCCGTGAGCTGCTTGACCTTCGGGATCGAGGTAGAGAGCACTTCGAAGGCAGGGCCACCACGATCACCGAAGAACTCGAGCGCGAACCCTGTATCAACGCCAGCCTCGACGAGCTTCTCCAACGCGGATGTGAGACCGACCTGCGACACACGCACATCGTCCGTTGATAGCCCGAGCAAACGCAGCGTCTTGATGTTCTTCGAGGACGGAGACTCGAGCTCCGACAGGACACGACGCAGACCTGTACCGGCGAGCGAGGCCTGAAGACCGGCATCGGACAGCGCCGTCATCGCGGCAGTACTCTCCTCGAGCGAGACGCCAAGGCCCGACGCGATCGGGGCGACCAACTTCATGCCCTGGCCGAGCTGCTCCACCGTCGTGTTGCCGCTATTGGCCGCGGCTGCCAGTACGTCGACGACACGGCCCGCCTCCGCCGCTTCGAGCCGGAACCCGGTCAGTACGTTCGACGCGATGTCAGCGGCCCGTCCAAGGTCGAGCGCGCCGGCCTGAGCGAGCACGAGGGTATCTGCTGTGGCTGCCAGCACCTCGTCCACATCGAACCCGGCCCGAGCCAGGAACGACATGCCCTCGGCTGCCTGCGTCGCGCTGAAGCGCGTCGTCGCACCGAGGTCGCGCGCCTTCGCCTCAAGCTCGACGAACTGGCTCGACGTGGCCTGCGTAATGGCACGAACGGTCGACATCTCTTGCGAGAAGTCGGCGAGGGTACGAACCGCCTCGCGCAGCAACAACGCACCGCCGAGCGCACCAAGACTCTGCCTCAAGAACGCGACGCTCGAAGACGCGCCCTTCGACGCGGCACCCATCCTCTTGATGTCGCGTTCGACGACGCGCGTGCCGTCCGCTCGGAACCTGATTGTGACGTTCTCTTGGACCACTATCGAGCCAAGTACTTCTGCCGCTTCAAGTAGGCGATCGCTTCGCGAGCGGCTTCTTGTGAGAAGAGACGCGGTGCCTGCCTACTCGTGCCCTGGTCGAGGAACACGATGTAGAAGACCGCATTTGAAATGAACATGTCCCGTCCGACCTTGAACGCGAAGATCTCCCGCTCGTTCCGGGCCAGCGTCGTATTGCCCTCCTTGTCCGGCGTCTCTTGGGGCGTCAGGTTCGGACTCCCATGTGACACGACCCAACCACCTCGAGCAATTCCGACATCGACCGGGGTCCCGAACACCAAGACTTGATCCGCAATGATCGCGGCGCCACGCATCGCCTTCTCGACGTTGCGGACGCCGCGCTTGCCGATCTCGTCGAGACGTTGACCAAGGGACTCGAACGATGTCCCTTTGCCGGACCCGACGAATCGACCAGTTGTCGGATCTCTCTCAGCGACCACCGATCGCTCCCTTCTTCGGAGGCGGGTTCTTCCTGTCCCACCACGCCATGAACTCGAGATCGAGCGCACGGACGAAGTAGACCAGGTCGTCGAACTGCTCGTAGTCGAAGCCGTGGAACTGAGCGTATCTGGCGCAGCTCGACCACGGTATGGGTAGCGCACCTCCGAACGCCGCCGGCCTATCGGTCGTCAGGTCCGCATAGGCGTAGTAGTAAAGCTCCAGACCCTCGAACAGGTCAGGAGCGTTCTCGATCCTTCCAGGCAACCGCGGGATGAGCCCTCGCATTACATCGCTCGCTGCACTCCTCTCTTCATCGACAGAGAAGTCGAGACGGTACGCGAGGACTTCCCTCAGTTTTTTGCCTCTTCCTCCCGCAGCGATTCCTTGAACAGAGTCGGCTTGCCAACCTGATCACGCACGTCGTCGAACAGACCCGGCAGAATCCTGAAGAACTCGATCGTCTTTGCCGGCTTGCCCTTGAGCGAAACCATTGTCCCGTCTTTGCCGCGCAACTCGCCGTCGAGCACAACGGTCTCGGCGAAGATCTTGTAGAGGTCTTCGCGCGCCTGTTCCTCCGTGATCATGTCGAGATCGATGCGCCGCTTGTGCTTGCGGTAGTAATGCTCCATCCGCTTCTTGTAGCGTTTGTTCGCACCACCCGCTCGAGCGCAAAGCAGCCAACCAGCCGCGCCGTAATTCAGCTCCAGACCTTCCGTCTCAGCCTTCTCGTCCGTACCGAACATGTCGAAGATGTTCTCGGGCGCATCCGCGTCCGACGTGGGCTCTTCGACCGGTGTCGTCTCAGCTTCGTTCGTGGACATCGAAACTCCTTGTTTCTCCGCTCTGCGGAGGGGTTGCGAAAGGGGAGAGCCGGTTGGGGGTCGACCCTCCCCTCGAACGAGGAAATTACGCAGCGGCCGCGTCGGGCAAGTAGTCGAACCACTGCATGTGCAACGTGTAGTCGAGCGTCGTCGCGATCTTCGCGGCCGTCGCAGCGTCCATGCTGAGAGGCAGCGTGATCGGAGCGTCCTGCTCGACGTTCGGGCGACCGTCACCGAGCGAGATCAGAGGCAGGTCGATGATGATGCCCGCGTTCTGCTTCACGATGACCATGTCGAGCGTGACGTCGTCGTTGTTCTGCACGCTCTGCGTGGCCAGGTTGTCCGAGAAGTACGCGGTCATGCTGCCGCCGACCTGGAACGTTCCGGCAGTCACCTCGAACGCGCCGAGCACACCGATCGCCTTGTTGGGTGTCAGGTTGTTGTTGATGTTGAGGCCGATCTCCTGGACGCGAGCGAAGAGCGGCGTGGGTGCCTCGTTCGTGTCGGAGACCAACGAGAGACGAATCCGCTTGAAATCGGAGCTGGTGTTGAACGCATCCGCTTCCTCGAGCGCGAGCTTCGTCGCATTCGCGTCGTCGCTCTTGATCGTTGCCGCGGCCAGGATCTGCTCAGAGTCGATCGCGATGAACGAGATGTCCGCATTGATCTTGTCAGCAGTGCCGATCGTGGTAGCGAACTCGCTCGGCACCGCACCGACCAAGTACTCGGCCTGGATCTGAGCCGGCGACGCGTCGTCCGGCGCACCGAGCGTTCGCTCCAGGTTGTAGGTTCGACGCGTGATCAGCGATCCCAACTCGTTCCGCAGCACACGACCGAGGAAGATGCGGATGGTCTCGGTCGTGGACGCCTCGTCCACCAGAACCGAATCGGACTTGTCGACCGTCATGGAGTTCGCCGAGATCGATCGGATTCGCTTGAACCCGTTGTTCACGGCGCTCGTGTAGGCCTCTGCGGCGAGATCCCCACCCACGTAGATCCACTCGCCTGGGATCAGCCCCAGCTCCGTCAGCGTCTTGGCAGTCGACGTGTAGCTGGCGAGAGTGCCCGTCCCGGTCACGTCCAAGTCACCAGCCGCGAACTCGAAACCGACCACGACGAGCTTCCCGGTCGGGGAACCGTCCGTGACCAGAGTCGAACCGAGACACTCGATCGAGGTGTTGAGCGTGACCGCGGTGACGACATGGAGACCGTTATTGCCGGCATCTGCGAAACCGGTCGCCCACACCAACGACCCGACGAAGAATCCGGCCGTGGCCGCGACCGTGAAGAGATCGGTCGTGCCGGTAACCGCCGTAGGAGTCTCCTCACCCTTCCTGCGAAGGTCGGCGAAGAAGAATCCTTGCAGCAACTCCTGCAAGTTCTTCTGCGTCAGGTCGGTGTTGAGTCCGCCACTCGCATCCTTGTCGACCGTGACGCCCTTCTTGCGCTGGCGACTCGGATTGATCGGGTTTCGAGCAACGGTCGAGATCTGACCGCCGAAATCGGCGTAGGTGTTGGGCTCGAGCGGAGTCCAGTCCGTATTGGACGGAGCCGCCTCTTCCTGAGCGAGGACACCGATGGAGACTTCCTCGGCGAACCGCAGACCCGTCACGTTCGAGTCGATTTTCTGAAGTATGGTCATTTGAAGCCTCCCTTACGCGACCAGCTCGTCGTATTCGAAGCTCGCTGTCACGTTCCACATGAACAAAGGGCCGTCCTCGCCGACCGGGGTCGCGAAGACATTCCTGAACCAAACCTGCGACGCGGTCGCCTTCCCTTCGAACGCGGCCTTCGCGACAACGGCGAGCTGCTCGCCAAGCGTTACTCCTAATCCGTTCTCGAGCGGCGTGAAGATCGAGACGGTGACGGTGCCGGTCTTCGTGAACCGCACACCGATCGCCGATCCAAGACCACCCGACAAACTGGCCTGGCCACCACTCGTATTTCGCACAATGACCCGCGCGTAGGGCGCGGAACTCGGCGCTGCGAACGGCACCCCTTCCCATTGGATCGGCGGCACGGTGGTCGTGATTGCCGGCGTGTCCGTGTCCCATTTCACCTTGAACAAGGACTGAATCTCGTCGCGCGCCGTGATAAGGGTCGCGGTCATGAAACCCTCCTGCACAGCACGGTATAGAGGATCTTGTCCTCGTTCGGCGCGAGCGGCTGGACCTTCACGATCGTCCAGCGAGACAGATCCACACGAACGAGGAGGTCCTTGGTCGGATCCGGATCGCTGCTGAGGCTTGTGGCCGGCAACAGCGCGACCTGATCACCCGCCTTCATCAGCGTTTCGAACGCGCGCGTAATGTCATGATCGAACCACGCCGCATCGACCGTGGCCGTCGTCTTGGTCGGAGTTCCGGGCTTCCACGGCTGCGCTGCGTCGGCCGGCGCACCATCAGCGACGCGCACCAGACTCGATTTCTCGCCGTTCTTGGCGATCAATCGCAGTGCCAACGCCTGCGCTGAGGAGAACCGACCAACCGTCATTACATGCGCTCCAGCGTCACGCCTTCATCGACCAGTTCACGAAGCAGACCTTCCACGGCTGGGTAGCTCGGGAAACCAACGACGTGACCCAGGTCCGAGTACTTGGTCCGCTCCATGATCGGACCGACCTTCTCGGTCTTCTCCGCCACGACGCGCCCGCTCGAGTCGTAGGTCGGATTCGTAACCAGATCGGATGTCAGCGCGATGAACGCCAACTCAGCACAGGCCTGCTTCCACTCGATCGGAACACCGGCCACGACGCGCCCGTCCTGATAGAACGCGTTGACCCGTGGCCACTCCAGCGATTGCGAAGAACGAAGACGAACACCGATGATTCGGTCGCGGTAGCGTCGATCGAGATAGCTCGACCCTTGGACAATGCCTCCTCGCTTGTCTCTGCCTGCCGTTCCGGAAGGCAACGAGATGTTGCGATCCTTGAAGTAATCGGTGAAGAAATCCTCGTCGATGTACGCGTTCGCGTTCGTGAGGCCAGTGCCATCTTCGACAACGAATGCCATCGATCATTCTCCGTTCGGATCCGGCCTCGCGTTGAGAACAGCCAATGCGATCGCGTCGCCGATATTCACGTCGACGTCGCCGCCGTACACGTTGAGCACGACGAGCGGGTTCGGTTCAGGACGAAGGTTCGTCGGCGGGTTCGGCACTGACCCGTCGTACTCGACGACCTCGGTCGGCGCTGCGTAAGTGGAGACATTGCCGGCCGTGTCGAAGGCTTGGATCCAGACTCGATAGAGACCAGCAGGGATGTCGGCGAACAGATCTTTCGGTACGGCACGACACTCCCCTCCGGCACATACCGCGTTGGCGACCAGTACCTGGACGCGCTTCAACGGAGTCTGTGAAGTGTCGGTCAGGTCCGCGGTCTCAGCGGCGACGCTGAACACGTATCCGGCCAGATCCGTCAACGGCGTGCCGTCCTCGTTGAAAACAGGCGCGGTCCACGCGAACGGGGTGGTGCTGGTCACCCTGGGCGGATCCGCCTGCGCCTCGGCGCTCTTGAACAGGTCGATGCTCGGAATCGTTGCGAGTGCGAGGACGAGTGCTGCGACGAGTGGAGTTCTCATGATTTCTTGTTCTCAGTCATTTGCCTTTGAGCCTTGTAGTGCTCGCGAATCCGATGTTCGAGAGCCAACCGCAACGCACGCTTCCCCTTCGGATCTGCCCGTGCCCACTCCTTCTTCGCAAAACGCTCCATGTTCCGCGCTGCGCCGGGACCTGCATGCGCGTAGATAGAGGCGTAGCTGTGAATGACCTTCGACATCCTCCCGTTCACGGCGTTACCTCCCTGGACAGTTCGACGTAGACCGTAGCCGCTCCGGTCTCCTGCAACATGCTGATGATGTGGTTGTCGCAAGGAATCCGAACCAGCTCGCCAGCGGGCAGGTAGAAGTCGTTCCCGTCCGCGTCGGCCGTGTCCGCTTCCTTGTCCACACGTAGGTGGATCGCGTTGCCAATCGCACGGATCAGCACCAGTCCGTTCAGGGCCGGCGTCGCAACGGCCGCTGCACCGGTCGTGAACGGAGAGCCTGTCACGCTGTTCGCGACTGGCTGGACGCCGTCGACGTGCCGACCGTCGGCGCCTTGAATCGTGAGAAGATTGCTCATCGTTGTCTCCGTACAAAAACACGGGCGCGGCGATACCCGACTGAGAACCGCCGCGCCCGCATTCGATCAGTCGGCGCCTCACGTGAAGGTGCGGGCTACTGCTTGTCCTTCTCTCCGACCTTGAGCCTCTGCTTCGGCTTGGAATCGGGCTCCGAATCTGGCTTGGAGCTCTTCTCTGTGTCCACGACACGAGACCAGCCGCCGGCCTCGAATGCCGCGACCTGTGCTTCCTCGCAGGCGCAACGCTTGTCGCCCTTCGCGAGCATGACGAGCCTGGGATCGATCGTTGCATGCAGGACCTCGGCACGAGCCTGCTCCTTCTGGGCAGCGACCAACTTCCAACCGTTCTTCTCGAAAGTCTCGAGCTGATCCTGCTCGCACACGCAGCGATCATCGCCCTTCGTGATCGTGATCAGGTTCGACTTCGGCTTGACCACCAACTTGGGGGGCACGGCCTTCTTCGGAGGCGGCGGCGTTGCCGAAACCTCGTAGCCCCGCCCCTTGAAGACTTCCAGCTGATCCCTCTCGATGAGGATCTGGTCGCCTGCCTTCTCGACCAAAAGAGTTTCCATCGCGATCTCCGTCTTTTCTTGACTCGACCAGTGCCGGGCCCCTGGCAGTCAGAGGCCCGGCAAGGGTGGGTTTGATCGATCAGATGTTCAGAACGACCTGCGCTCCGAGACGACCGTCGATCATCTCCGCGCCGCACAGAAGGTCGATGGAGAGAACGTCGGACTTCAGGTCCCGGTCGTAGTCGAAGACGAGACGCAACGAGAGGCCGGTCTCCGGATCCTGCACGTACCGCGACGGAGCGGCAGTGGGCTGGGCGAGAGGAACCGCGATGAACGCGAGACAATCCGGATGGAACACCGCGCCGTGACACTGCCGCGTGTTTCCGCCGCCATCGTAGACGGTGAACGCCACACCATCGGCGACCGCCTCTCGGAGCGGCTCCTTGATCGTCAGCGTTCCGGCACTCGCGGTCGCCACGGAATCGGCGGCGATCACGGCCTTGCCGTAACCGGCGATCGTGATGATGTCGTTCTCCTTGAGCGTGCCGGCCGCGACAGCCGCGCCGTCATACACGATCGAGGTAGCGCCCGCGGCGACCGCACCGTTCGTGACCGCACTCGTCTGCGTGCCGGTCGTGAACGTGGTCGAGTCGACGTTCTGCGCCATGAACGTGTCGAAGCCGAACAGCATGTTGATGCGAGCCTGCTCCATCGCATCGGTGTCACCACGCTTGTCGACCTCGGTGAACGAGTCCACGCCGAGGATCGTCGCCTTGTAGAGGCTCGACGCGATCTGGTAGCGCGGACGGTTCGGCACCTTCAGATCGTTGAGCGTCTTCTCGACCAGCGCCATCGCGCTGATCGAAGCGGGAAGCGCGGCCGGAGCCGCCTCGGACGGACCGGCCACGTTCGGAATGGCCAGCAGCTTGCCGAGGCCGTACGCGTCGACCTTCTCACCCATCTCGACAATACGAGGGGCGAGAACCTGCTCGCTGAAGTCCTTGATCGAGAGCGTCATCTCCTTGTCGGTCACCTTGATCGACGCGTCGAAGTGCTTCTCGAGCACAACCGAGTGGGACGTCTCGGTGATGTCTCGCACGGTGATGGACGAGCCGTTGTACTCGTCGACCACACCTTGCGACCTACGCCGGAGACGGATCGTGTCGCCGACCTTCGAGCCGGCGTTGAGATCGGCCTCGTAGCGACGCGAAAAGAGAAGAGGCACTACCAGGTTGGACCGAAGCAGTGCCAACGCCTCGTTCGCGATTTCGTTGACGGTAAGAAACGCATTCGCCATTGTCGCCTCCCATAAGGCTTGTTCCGGCGGGAGGCGTTATGGCGCGACCTCCCCCGTCAGTACTTGACGCCCGTGCCTTTTCTGATGCCGAGCGGCCCGTGCCGAACAGCCATGTGTTCGGTGAAACTTAGCTTGCTCGCATCGACACGGCCATTGCCGCGACCAGGACCGACGTTTCCGCTCGCGTCCGCGCCCTGCGACGACTTGAACCAGTGCCGAGCCGTTTCCCGCTGCTCCGCGAGCCACTCCGCTACGGTCTTCGGGTTTATGCCGTCAGAACCAAGCACGATCGTCGCGGCATCGCCATCCCCATCCACGATCACGTTCTGCTTTCGTTCCTGATCGTAGGAGAACACGCCAGACGCACGGTTGAGCGCGTCGGTAATCGCGGTGTCGTACATTTCAAGATCGACGGCAGCGGAACGGATATCGATATCGAGACGCTGAGTCTCGAACATCGACTTCCAGTGATCGGCGGACTTCTTGAGACCTTCGTTGTCGCCGAGGAGCTTCTCCTTCTCCTTCTGGAACGATGTCTTGAGAGCGGCAACCTTCTTCTCGTGCCACTCCTCGTGCTTGCCCTCAGAGATGAGCTTCCCCATCTCGTCCTTCTCGAGGGTCTCCCGAAACGCTACGAGTCGCTGGATACCCTCTTCGCCGCCAAGCCCTGCTACGACGTCGTTGAGCGAGCTGAACTTCTTCTTCAGGTCAACCTCGTTGGCCAGGAGCTGATCGCGCTTTGCACGAAGCCCAGAAGTCTCTATCGCCACAGCAGCGTCGATCTTCGCCTGTAGATCGTCACCTCCTCCACCGCCGTCCTTGGGCGGATCCTTCGGGGGATCCTTGGTGGGATCGACGTTCGGGTCTAAAACCATCGTGAACTCCTTGAGTTCGCGAGCGGTCCAGCCTTGCCGGACCAAAAAGTTCGTTCAGTGGAGCGACCTTGTCGAACCACACGTCAGCTCAGATTCGCTTTCACGAACGCACCGGGATGGCGCGTCCGAAGATCAGAAATCGTGAACTCTCTTCCCTTCGTATCGACGAAGTTCTTCAGTGTCAACCCTCCGCGCCGGAACAAAGCTCCCTTGGTCTTGCCAAGCACTTCGTCCTGGAACCCGGCCTTCTGCCTGCCCAAGAACTGCTGATAGTTCACCTTCGCCGGCAGACGACCCACGTTCTCGTCGGCCCATTGCCGGCGGATGTCCTGGATCGAACGACCCGAATCCCTGCTCTGCCTTCGGAAGTCGGTTTCGCGCTTACGCCTTGTGCGCGTGTCAGTTACGAACGGTCGCTTGCCCACGATCCCCTCGCCGTCGAGCACTGCCGTGACCATCGATCTGCAATTGGGGTGAGCGGGTGGACGGGCCGATGGCGGCTCGAGAAGTGGGGCGCCCGCGAGCTTCTCCGGGATCTGCTTTCCCTCGATCGGGGCGACGTTCCCGTCGCGCGCGCGACAGATCGCGCTGGTCCGTCCGTCCAGGGTCGAGACCCACACCGTCGCTCCGATGATGTCCGAGTTCTCGGCGAAGACCGCTTCGCGCGTCGAGTTCTCGAACGCGTTCACCGTGGTCCGGACCAGGGTGCGCGTCGAGTTGCGCGTCACCTGCGTGATCCCGTCCGCTCCACCCAACGACGTCGTTCCACGCACACGCCGCACGATCTGCTCGGCGCCCTCCCCTTCGAAGAAGCCGGCTCGGATCGCATCCTCGATCCGCTGCACGTCGTCACCCTGCAGCCCCTTGAACCACTGCGAGAACTTGCGACCACCATACGGCGTCTTGAACGTGGCCGCGTTCAGCTTGCGCGCGCTCGGCACGTCGACGGTCAGCTCGGCGATGCCAACCGCTTCGAGGATCGACGCCTTCACATACTTGGCCTCGTCGTCGATCAGATCGAACAGCTCGGCCTCGAGCTTCTTCCGTGCCTTGACCACGAACTCGCCGCGAATCTTGCGCACCTGCTTGATCATGGACGCGAGCCGCTTCAACTTCGAATCGCCCACCACGCGCGCGCCCTTCCCGATCGACTCCATGCGCTCGCGGATCAGCGCGGCGATCGATCGTTCGGATGAGTCGATCGCGCCGATCACACGCTTGGCCAGGCCTCGGCTGAACCGCAGCGTGTCTATCTGGCGCCGGACCAAGGCGTCGAGCAGATCATCATTCGCTGCCATCGCCGTCGCCGTCAGTCATCTCGCCGTCGCGACTCTGCGGGTTGTCGCCATCCTCGTCCTCATCGACGAGCGAGATGCGATCAAGCTCGCTACCGCCCTGCGTCATAAGATCGACCTCTTCCTCGAACGTGAGCTCTGTCACGCCGCCCCGACGAGCCAGGTCGTGCATGGTCTTCTCGGAGATCGGGAAACCCTGCTGACGCGCCTGCGCCCAGCCAACCGCGTCCGACGAGGTCATGCCGGGCTCGCTGAAGTCGAGGTCCGGTCTGAACGTCACCTCGTCGGCGTTCTTGCCCATCATGGCCGCGGCCATGCGTAGCGCCTGCTGCATCCCTGCGCCTGCGTTGATCACGACGTTACGAAGCGTGACCTGATGCGCACGCAACCGATGCTTGAGCGCGTCGCCACTCTCCGGCCTGTTCGTGACCGAAAGAAGACGCCCGCCCTCCTGGTCGAACCGCTCGAGCTGGCGCTTGATCTCGTCCGCCATCATCGGGATGCCGCCATCCCCATCGACGTCGAGATACTGCGCCGTGACCCGGTGATCGATGAACGTCCAGAGCCCAGCACCACCGGTCCGTTTCGGAGCGTCCTTCTTATCGATGCCCGAGACGTACGGCTGGGGGTCGCCCTTCAGGTAAAGCGCACGCCGATAGTCCGCGGTCAGCCGGTACACGCTGTAGGCCCGTCTCGCCAGCGGGAGCATCGGGATCGAGCCGTACTTGTAGCTGATGTCGATCGCGTTGATGGACAGGAACGGGATCCAGTCGATTCTCTTGCCGAAGAACTGGATCGTCACCCACCCATCGGCGTCCGCACCTTCAACGTCGGTGATCGGAACGAGACCGCCCTCGCCCGCCTCCTTGCTGTCCTTCTCGGCCTTCTCCCAGAGCCGAGTCTGGTACACGACCTTCTCCGAGTTCGACGAGAGATCGTTGAGCCGAAGCTCCCGCCACACGTCCTTCTGGACGACCTTGAACTCGTCCTCGACGCCGTCGCGATCACTCGGGTGATGCTCCTGGATCTCACGAAGCACGACGAACGACGCGCCACCGCCCTTGCGAGCCGGGCGCGCGCGCCAGTTCAGGATGTTCTCGGCCGAGTACGGCACGAACCGGACCCGATCGTCGACCGAGATGTCCGCGAGCAGACCGACGCGCCCGCCGGCAAGTATCTCTCGCGTAACGAGTTGCCACAGGTCGTTCAGCGTCAGCCCGTCCGGCGTGGCGTCCTCTGCGAGGTACTCCATGTCCGGCAAGAGCTTCACGGTCGGCGCCTTGGCGTGAAGCACGCCCTGGAAACCGATCAGCGCAGGATCGACGATCTCGGGGAACTCTGCGAAGCCGAGGTAGAAGTCATAATCCGTTTCCTCGACGTGCTTTCCAGTCGAACCCAGCACCTCGTTGCGACCCGTGTTCATGCCGGGCGGCGCCGGCAGGTACTCGACCGTCTTCTCCTTGACCGCGCGCTCACCTTCCAGCGCGTCGCGCACCATCTCCCACTCGCCGACGCGATCCTCATACGCTGAATTCGGGCTGTTGACTGGCATTGTTCTGGAACGGTATCGCGCCAAACACTACTCTTGCAAACAAAAATCGGGCACGATCGCGGGCCGAGACCGATGCGTAACCGAGATGGAAGGGCAACCGAAGGTGAAGAGCGCGTGCCGAACAGCACCAAACCAGACACTGTTGGTGGAGTCGTCCGAGGCTTGGTGGTCCTCATCTCCTTGCTCGCCCCAATCGCTGCGCTCATGTACGCGCACTTCTCGGCGCAGGCATACGTGGCTGAACGGATTGAACAGGCTCGGAGCGAACACCGAACCATTGTCGCGGATCTGCGCGGACAGCTTACGGCTACTCGGAGCGAGCTTCGATTGCTTCGCTCAGACCTTGACCACCACGTTGTCCAGCAGGAGCGCGACATCGCGAACCTCACTGCGCGGACTACCGAGGTTCGTAGCTCTATCGATTCTCACAGCCAATCTGGGATCGGCGGCCTTCCTCACCCTGCTGGTGTGGTTGCGCAGCTGAAAGAGATCGAACGAGACCTCGCGATGCTCGGGCAGAGCACCGACGACAGGTGGCAAGCCAAGGACATGCGAGCGTGGGTGAAGCTGCTCGCGGCTCAGAACGCGTCGCTCAACGTTCCGCCGCTCAACGGCGACGGTCACTGATCACTGCCAGCGGTTCATGACCACGCCGACCCGGGACCGCCGCCAATCCACGGTGCGCATCGCGTTGGCGATCGCCCACTTCATGACAGCGTCGTCGTGACTGCCCGAGTCCGCGCTGAACTTCCCATCTTCTTGCAGCCGGAACACGAGGCATTCGGACAGAAACTGCCGGTCCATGCAGCGGTCGATCGCACCATCTGCCTCGAGCCAATCCCGTAGATCCTCGAGCATGACCGGCCTGGTGATCGAGTTCGTTGACCACCCGGCTCGAGTCACGGGCCGATCATCGATCATCGAGCTGTTCTGCAGCGAGTGATAGTAGAACGACCCACCGCTGTGGTGCGGCTTGTCGTAGCCGAGATCGATGATCTTCGAGATCACGGCGTGGCCGTGGTTCTCGCGCTCCACACCAACCAGTGCGTCGTTGTAGCGACGAGCGATGCGGCACACGTGCTCGGCCAGGACGCGCACTCCGAACAAGCCGTGAACCGCGCAGACCTGCTTGCCATTGTCTCGTCTCATCACACCGAGCCCGTTCGGATCCCTACCCGGCAGCCCCTCGCTGGTGTCGACACCCATGCAGTAGTCGACGTCTTCTTGCGGGTGCTCCCACACCACCTCGTAGCCGCCAGGTAGGTGACGCGATCCTTCCGGCGCTACCGCGCCGAACCCGTTATCGACGAGGGGCGGCGACATGCAGTAGTCGCGGATCTTGAGCAGCACGGACGGGTCGAAGAACGAGGTACCACTGGTGAGCCAGCACGTCTCGTCGTCGTCCGGATACTCCTGATAGTAGAGATCGCTGATCTCGCGCTTCTTCAATCGTCGCCACTTGATGTTCGCGCTCGTCACCGCCTTCGTCTCGACAAGGCGCTGCTCCTCGTCATCAAGCGCCTCCATGATCGCGTGGTGCTCCTCCACGCCGTTGAGCGGAACGCTATTGATCGGGTCCTCGTGCCAGCGCAGAAAGATCGGCGTCCAGTCGTTCTTGCCGGCCTTCGCGCCCATGTACAGGTCGCGGAAGTACTCGGACCCGCGCGGCGTGGTCTCCAGCACTACCTCGCCGCCACTCGCAGCCTCGGTGATACCGGCAAGAATCTCGCGCTGCTTCGTGTACTGGTTCACGCCTCTACAGGACCACGCCACCTCCGACCAGTGAATCCGCGACAGCGTCTCGCCACGCGCCACGGATCGGGCGCCGGCCGTGCCGATGTAGAAGATCGAGTTGAGACCAGGGAACTCCAGCTTGTACTGGTTTCCGGTCCCCTTGATGGGCGGCGCTTTCGGATCACGCTCGTGCATGAGTCTGGCGATCCGAAAGATCTTCGCCGTGGTGTCGATGTCTTGAGCCAGCGTCAGCACGTTGACGTTTCGACGTCGACTCGCCATGTAGTAGGACAGCCCCTGCTCGACCGTGGTATAGCCGCCACGCCGATATTTCAAGAGCAGGAACCGCGGCCGGCGTCCACGCATGAGCGCGAGCCGCTTCGTGGCGAGGTACCGCTTCTGGATCGGTCGGAGCAGAAACGGGATGACCCGATTGTCCAGCGTTCGGATCTGGAGGAAGTCGCGCGCGATCTTCCCGAACGGCAGCCGATCACCGTGCGGGAGCCGAGCACCGAGCATGGACCGGAACATGTCGAGTGCGCCGGCACCGACGTAGTCGATCCCGTTCACGTCAGAACCTCCGAGGCGGGCTGCACAATAGGAGAGCGAAAAACGACCCGAACCAAACCGGTCTCACATCGTCGGGAAATCACGAATCGTGGACGACAATCGCGAGATTTTCACCACTATCTCGCTCATGTCCCGCTGTACTCCAACGCGGCTTCTTTACGCTGTAGCGTCCCGATCGCTTCCTCGAGCGCCGCATACACCTTCGGCATGGCTTCGTCGGGCACGGCTCGAGCCACGACCTCGAGGACGAGGCCCATCTGCGACTGGAGGTGTGAGATGTCGACCTGGTGCTTCGACGCCGCGGCGTAGCCCAGGATCTTCGACCGCTTCTCGATAGCGTTCATGATCTGCCGGCCAGCGTCGTAGTCGAGCGGCGCGGTCATGTCCGATGGGAACGCTTTCAACCACGACCTGCGAATGATCGCTTCGAGCCGCATCGAGTCGATCTGCCGCATCTCCTCGGCGGTCTCATTGATCTCGTCACGCTTCCGCTTCAGCTCGCGACTAATCATGTGGCTCACCGCACTATCGGTCACGCCCAGCTCTTTCGCGATCTGATAGTTGTCCGCACCAGCCATGCGCATCGTTATGGCCTTGTGCAAACGAAGCTCTCGATCCATCGCTATCAACTTAGGCGACATCCCCTTGATGTGCTGGTTTCGCTGACGTTCGTCGGCGCTGAAATCTTCCGGTCCCATCTTGAAGTCCTACTATTTTGACTCTGCTCGTTCTGCTCTGACCTCGGCGAAGGTCTGCCCTGTCCCTTCGAGTGTAGCGTCTTTTTCGGTCATGGTCTGCCACCGTTCGACAATGACGTCCGCGTAGAGCGTATCGATCTCCATGAGCCGTGCGTTCCGACCCGTTAGCTCTGCTCCGATCAGAGTAGATCCGCTACCACCGAACAGGTCGAGCACGGTATCGCCATGCTTCGACGAGTACTCGATCGCCCTCTTCGCCAGCTCGACTGGTTTTTCCCTCAAATGGATCATGGATTGCGGATTGACCTTCTTCACGCTCCACGTGTCGGTGACATTGGCGGCGCCGTAGAACTTGTGGCCGGCCCCTTCCTTCCAGCCGTAGAAGCAGTTATGCGTCACGATCCCGTCGGCGACGTAGTGTCCGTGCTTCGCCACGTCCATCGAGTACACGTCGCCCTCGAACGGTTGCCGGTCGATCGCGTCGACCAGCTCCCAGCTCGCCCGCACGCTGCGGTTCGGTCCGAGTCGCGGGACGAGCATCACGCCGGGTAGCAAGTTGCAGGCACGTACGAGGGTTGAGACGCGTCGGCTCACCTTGACGCGGGATCTGCGGTCAGTGATCAGCGGGTAGTCCAGTAAGCGGCCGTGATCCGCCAGCGCCCGGAACGCGCCCTCGCGCATCCGGTCGAGGTCGAGGCGCTCGTAGAGCATGCTGATGTCGGAGATCGTTCGTAGAGAGGACGTCGACTCGGACCAGGTCACGAGCGGAATCCCGTACTCGGCGAGGATGATCTGCTCTTCGAGAGCCGCTTCGAGACTCGACTCGTGGATGGAGAGGATCCACGCCGCCTCGCCCCTCTCGGTGTAGAGCCGCTGCTTCACGCCGAAACCGCAGGTGGTGATGAGCTTGGACTTGCCGGCACGCCACCATTCGCCCTTCTTCATCAGGTACACGCACCACATGTCGGCCGCGCGCTCGGCGAGCCGCACGGTCCACAGGTGACCGGGTGTGCACCACGTCTCCTGCTTTCCGACGGCGACCCCGAGCAGGGGCCCGCGGTACGGGCGAGACGTTCGCGTCACTGGAGCGCCGCGCCCCACGCCGATCATCGCGTTCTGGTGGTGGCTGAACGAGACGACGCGGTCCCCGTCGCGCAGGCTCTCGATCGGGACCTCGCCGTGAGGCGTCAGGACCTGAACCCCGGCGGGCTGGCACCACTCGTGATTGCCCATGAAGTCTTTGCGGGTCAGAACCGGGTGCTCCTTGATCCAGATAATGGCCTGGGCGAAGTAGAGCTTGTGCTTGATCAGGACGGGTGGGTAGTTGGCGCAGTTCGCGTAGCCGCCCCATATGTAGAACGAGCCGCCCTTCTTGAGCACGCGGCTGATGTTTCCGAACCAGGACTCGAGCAGTGCGTCAAATGCTGCGTCGGTGACGAAGTCGTTCTCGAGCGGTCGGTCCTTGGGCCGGAGCTTGGCATGTGTCGCCTTCGCCTTCTCCGGGTGTCGTGCCAGGTCAAGTTGCTGGTGGTGGTCGTCGCCTTTCTTGCGCGTATCGCTCTTGCGATCCTGCATGGGGAAGGAGCTGAGGCCGGCCGCGATCGCATTGTTGGAGCGTGGCTCGACCTTGATGTTGTAGGGCGGATCCGTATTGACCAGGTCGACGCCCGCATAGGCGAGGAGTGTGTCCAAGTCCTCGGTCGAGGACGAGTCACCGCACATGAGGCGGTGATTGCCGAGCACCCACACGTCGCCTCGTGCCGAGACCGCGTCGTCCGGATTGCCAGGCACGTCACCGCCCGGATCGTCACCGATATCGGTCTCTTCCGGGATCACGATCTCGTCGCGCCACGCCGCGAGCATGGTGTTGAGCCTGGCATCGTCGAGCACGGTATCGGCGAGCAGGGCGGCTATGCCGTCCGGATCGATCGTGGCGAGTGCGCCGAGCCGATCGAAGGTAAGCAGGACCTTCCGTGCCTCTTCCTCGCTGAGGTCGAGCACGGCGACCTGGACTGTTTCGTCCGCGAGCAGGTCACGGCGCAGGTGACCGTCTATGAGCTTGAGCCCGGCGTCGGTCTCGATCGCCTTCAGCACGTCGACATTGCCGACCTCTTCGAGGATGCCGGTCATGGCTTCGCGTTGCGCATCGGTATGGACGCGGAAGTTGCGTTCGTTCGCGATCAGTTCCGACGCCTTCACTGAGCGAATCTCTTTGATCCGATCCCGTGGCATTTCGTTCCTCGCTACAGGCCGCGCGGGCCCCGTTGCCGTGACAGATCGTTCTCGACCTTGCGCAGTCGATCGCTGAGCGTTGATAGTTCCTGCGTAGCTCGTGTGATCCGAGCAGACAGCCCGTCCATGACGAGCTTACACTCCCGCACCTTCTCGATCGCCTGCTCCATCGACGCTGCGAGCTTGATCTGCTTCTCTCGAACCTTGGCAAGCCACTGCTCCAGCTCGTCGCTTTCGGCCGGCATCTCAACGCCGGCGATGGGTGGTACGTCGTCGTTCATCCCCAAATGATCTCCGCTTCTTCGACGACCGACCTTGCCTCTTCGCCGAGGCTATCGATCACGCACTGCTTGATCTCGTCGTCGAGCCAATCCGTGACGTCCTCGTCATGCGTGTCCGACCCGTCGACGTTGCAGCCCTCCCAACGGTACCTGAAGTGAATGAACCCGGTCACTGCGTTGATTCGGATCTCGACGCGTTCGAGTTTCTCCTCGCTCATTACGAATCTCCGTGAATGGGACAGTTCAAGTAACGACTCTGAGCCGTGCATTCACAACGCTTGAGCCGATCCAGAACAGCATCGATCTTCTCCGCCGATTCTCGGATCTGATCATGATACGTCTCTGGTCGCACCGATCCCTTGATGATCAGTGCCCGCCCGTCTTGGAGCAGGATCTCGCCATCGCCCTTGCCGTGACCGCAGCACGACGACCTGGTCCAGATCTTGGCGGCCTGCAGTGCCTTGACGAGATCGGATATGCAACGATCGATCGGTTTGATCGCGATCCGACCTATGTGTGTGCATGACAGATCGGACGGGACAAAGACCTCGACGTTGACGGTGTCGCCCCACTCACACATCGTCACTCCCATCGTCACTCTCCTCGTCATCGGGGAGTTCGCGAATGCGTCGCTTCAGGTGTTCGACGAGATGATACCGATCGGTGGGACTCATTTCGCGATCGCTCCCTGCCTCGTAATCAGCGACTGCATCCTCGATCGACTTATCGAGCGCGATCTCACCAGCCTCGACCGCCTGCATTGCTTTGGCCGTTTCATCATCGACGGTCATGACCATATCCCCGATCGTATCGACCTCGACATCGACAAAGGATGGCATGTACATCGCGATACGAGTGCGCTCCCCATCCTTGATCGTTATCTCGATCTCATCACAGGGCAGTGAGAGACTTTCACCAGTTTCCGCGTCAACGATCCTCGACCCATTTTCTGTCCCGTCACTCGTCACTCTTATCCGCTTCGTACACCGGCTCCATTCTTGTTCTGTCATCGTCTTCCTCCATTGGCTCAGGTTCCAAGCACTCGACCGGGTACCAGATCTGAATCACTTCGCAGCGTCCTTTCCTTGGAACCCGTGGCGTGCTGTGGTCGGCTCGTTTCAGCATGGCTCGAATCGATAGGTGGCCGGCAGTGCGTGTTGTCTACCCAGTTGCAATCTGGACAGCGCACCCACGCACCACCAGCCCGTTGACCTTAGTCAACTGGTTGTCAGCTGAACGTGATCGCGCTGGGCTTGCCGACCGTGTCGTAGTCGATGTCGACGGGCGGCGACCAGTCGTCGACCGCACCGTTCTGCGCCTTGGCCTGGATCACGTACGAACCGTTCGGCAGCGAGGCCGGTACGGTGTGATCGCCGAGTCGAAACGTCTCGGGATTGGCGACCGTGTTCGGGATCGACGCGTTGACGAGCGCGGTCGCGATCCCATCGACGTTGGCGTCCTTGCCGGCCGGCAACACGACCAGTGTGTAGGTGGCGCCGGCACCGGCGGCGTCAGCGAACGACCCGACACTGTCGGGATTGACGGGAATACCCATGAAGAACTCCTGGCCATCAGGCCCTTGGTTTAGACCTGACCTTCAGGCCAGATCGATGTGCAATCACTACTCTCCGTTGATCTGAGCGTACGCCTCGTCGCTCAGGGCAAGGAAAGCATCGAACTCTTTCGTTTTTTCTACCGTGTAGGTCGGTGCGTCAACGGCGCGTTCCGATCCGCACTTCTTACACCCACATCGAATGTCGATGAGTGCTTTGCAGATGTGGCAGACCCACATGCTGCGCTGCCACACGTTCGGTCCGATCGTCGCCATGCGAAGAAGTCTTGTTCTCTCCTCGCCGGGCTCGATCTCTTCTTCAGGTGTGCCGACGTCGACTTCCTTCAAGTAGCGAAGGCAGTTCTCGTCCTTGCGCCCGCTCATGGCTTGGGCGGCGCGCTATTCGGATCCGGAACGCTGGCGTTGACCACGTAGGTGGTGGTCGGTTTCTTCTGATCGAGCAGCGCCTTCGACTTGCCGACATCGGCCAGTCCCTGACCGACCGTGTAGGCACCGGCCACACCGACCAGTGCCCAGATCTCGGTATCGTCAAGACCGAGCTCGAACCTACGGTTCAGGAGGATAATCGCCATTGCCACGAGGGTGGCGACCAGCTTTTTGCTCCAGCCCGTAAACGCGTCTGCTACCGCCATGATCACGTCGCTTTCCCCGCGAGCACGGTCGCGGTTCTGAGTCCGCCAGCGATCGAAGCGATGATCGCCATCAACAGAGCTTGCCGATTCTGCTGCTCTCCAATCACGCCCGCCACCTCGGTCTCGCGCTTCGCCTCTTCATCCTCGATCTTTGCCTCGGTCTCACCCTCCGAGGTTTCTGCACTCGCCGCCAGCTCGCGTTGCCGCAGCGCCTCAGCCATGCGTGCCTGAGCCGCGGCAATTGCTGTTTGGCGCTTCGCCTCGGCAACGGCCACGGCCGCGCTTGCCCTTTGCCGTTCCGCATCGGTCGTGGCTGCGGCAACCATCGCCCGTTGCGCATCGGCCTCGGCCCAGGCCTGAGCCGCCTCGTTCGTGGCCTGAGTCGCGGCGGTATCCGCAGCTTCGGCTCGGCGCAACGCCTCGAGTCGAGCAGTTCTGGTCTGCTCCAGCTCGTACTCGAGCGTGGTAATGCGCTGGTCGCGTTGATCGACCTTGCGCTCGAAGAATCCGGCGCAGCCCGCAACACCAATAGCAAGAACGAACGCAAGCAGCAGCTTCATCTCAGTCCTCCACGGGTGGGGGTGTAATGCCGATGCGACTCAGCATATCGCGCACATCCCCGACCGTGTCAACCGATATCGCTATTGCTTTCGCGCCACGCAGCTGTTTCAGCCGGTACTGCTGCAAGCGGCGCGGCTTCTCACCCGGCTTTTTCACCTCGATCCAGACCGATCGGCCAGCGATCGCGGCGCAGCTGAAAAAAACGTCGGGCCAGCCCGAACTCTGCATCCGGCTGCCGTGGAGCTTGAGCACGACCGATGCTGGGATCCGCTCCAGCAGATCCATGATCTGGTCCGTGATCGATCGCTCGAGCATGGTTGGCTCCGGAGAGAAAAAAAACGGCCGGAACATGGAGGCGTTCCGGCCGCCAGAACCTTTGCGCAAGGCTTCGCGTAGTAGTTTCACTGCTCCGCGAGGTGGCCTGACACTGCGCTGGGGACTGAGCCGCCTCGACAGTAGCGACGGAACTGGGTCAAGTCAAGACTTCGGCTCTATCCGTTAGGGCGATCGCTGGGCCTCGGACGAGGCGCGACGTTGGCCCGTGTCGGCCCTGAGCCCGATCTGCGAGGCCTGGGCCAAAAGAAACGCCCGGGCGGCGTAGAGGTACCACCCGGGCGCGTCGTAGAACGGTATGTGCGTGGTGCCGCGCGCTGGAATCGCTTCAATGGAGCCGCGCTTCGCTGAGCGCGAGGGCTTCGCCCCTCCGGGCTTCAATGGAGCCGCGCTTCGCTGAGCGCGGATGGCCCATCTTCGGGCGCGACGGCAAGGCCCTCATGGCCGCTTCAATGGAGCCGCGCTTCGCTGAGCGCGGATGGGAACGGTATGTGCGTGGTGCCGCGCGCTGGAATCGCTTCAATGGAGCCGCGCTTCGCTGAGCGCGGATGGGCCTGGGTAGTCCCTGGCGTATCCCTGAACCATAAGAAAGCACATGGACATACGATCAAGTAAGATCTCGTCGCGATTTCGCCACGTTCGCGTGCTGTGAGGGGCCATGCCCACACAGCACGCGCCCGGCCTCAATCGTGCAGGGACGGGACAGAGAGCTTCATCTCGCCGTCCGCGTCGGTCTCCTCGTTCAGGCCACGCAGCGAGGCCGCCGCGGCCTTCGCCTTGGCCGCGACATCCTCGAACGCCGCGATCCGTCGGGCCCGGAGCAAGCGCCACGCGTTGCGTCGCAGCTCCTGGAACGGCTTCAAGACCTCGCCCCATCGCGCGAGCAAGAAGTACTTGCGATCGCTGCTCCAGTCGCGACCGATCTGCCCGATCAGGACCGGATCCTTGATCTGGCTCGATTCCGGACACCAGACCTTCAGCACACCTACCGTGTCCGCGATCCTCTTGGCATGCGCAACTACTTGCAAGACACGTAACGGCATGACGTGGTCCGAGAAATCGTCGACGTCCACTACGCGCGGACACAAGGTCTGGTAGACCATGCGTTCCTCCATCGTCATTTGTCGATACGGCGAGAGCGTCGGGTTTTCCGCACTACCACCGATCAGATCGAGCTGACCCTTCAGCTGAAGTTCGTCGATCATATCGATCTGTTCCTGCGCACACTCGGCACTGCCATCCTGCATCGTCTCGGTAACTTCGAACGTCTCAACGATCATCGCTTCCTCCATCTTCCGACGGACCACACGCGCCGTGGACGCTCTGCCCAATAGGAGGAGCAAATCACAGACACGGCGAGGCCGTCTCATATCGTCGGGAAATCATGGCTCAGCCGTCGCAGCGCGTGGGTACTCGTTGAACGTGCGCTGAAACGGAACACAGCGCGCCGACGACGCCTTGCAGAGAACCAACTCTTGCTGCGTCCTCGTCATCGCGACATAGAAGGTACGAACCAACTCTTCGTATTCGGCGCCCTCCCAACGCTCCCAGGACCGGTACGCGACCGGCGGCAAATCTGGATAGACGAAGACCACGCCGGCCTCCGACCCTTTGAAGCTGTGGCACGTCCCGACATAGACACGGGGCGGGCTCATCAACGCTTCGGATCCGAACGTCTCCACGATCTTGAGCAAGTACTGCGACTGCTTCGCGAACTTGGGATCGGCACGCGCAGCCCACCACGCGACAACGTCACTACAGGACTGGTTGCCGGCCCAAACATCGAGCATGAAGTTCCCGTCACGTTCAAGATCGAACCATTCCTCGATGTGAGCGAGTGACACGGACTCGTTACGCAACGAGATCTCGTCACAGACCTGCAACGCCGTCTTCTTTTTACCGTGCTTGAACAAACCCTTCGCCTTGAATAGCTCGAGGAATTTCCCGAACCGTTCATACACGAGAGGTATCCTATTTTCGGCATCGGTGCAAGACGTTAATCCGCCCACGAGCTTCTTCGACGTGGGCATGCCGGACGCGCTCCCCAACGGATTGAACATCCAGCGCGAAAGACTCCACGGATTCGAGTACGGGATGCCGAAGTCTCGGAACTTCGCCATCAGACCGATGAGAAGGTACGCGCTATGCGCCTGAACCATGTAGGTCTGGTCCTTCGCGTCGTCCTCCTTCAAGCGGTAGAACAGTTCCGTCGCGATCGTCTCGGGATCACTCAGCTCGTGTGGATGGAACCGGACCAAGCCCTCGTACGGTTCGTCACTGAACGGATCCTTGCGCGGCCTGTAGTGCGGCAACTTCATGCCGTTGATGTTCGTCTCGATCCAGTACTTCGCGATCCGCAGCACCTCGCCAGGGACTCGGTACGATTGCGACAGCACTTTGCGGTGTGACTCTTCCACGTCGGGCTGGTCGAAAACAGAATCAGGATCTGCGCCGCGAAATCCGTACAAGCTCTGGGCCGGATCACCACACAGCATGATCGCGCTTGCGTGCTTCCCCCACTGACGAATGAGTGCGATCTCGAGCTTCGACAGGTCCTGCGCTTCATCGACCATGATCACCCAGGGACGAAGCGGCGAGCTTGGCACGAAGGCGAGTGCGCGCTCGATCATGTCGGTGAAGTCGATCAGCCCGTTCTCGCGCTTGAATTCGACCCACTCGTCGTGGAAGTCGCGAATGAGCTGCGGGTACTCGTCGACCGGCACCATGCGATGACGCAAGTGCTCGTACTCGAGCAGGATTCGCTCGCCTTCCTTGAGCTGCTCCTCCGTTCCACAGAACTCGGCAAGCCCGTTACTGACGCGCCCCTCGCCAATGCTGTCCTCGTAGTCAACGTCCTTCCCCTTCGCCTTGCGTGGTGCGTCGAACATCTTGATCGGGATCATGGGCGAGTGCTTCACGTTCCACTCCGCGACGTGATCCTTGTTCATGACCTCGGAGTCACCATGACCACGCACGGCTCGGAAGCAGTGCGAGTGAAGCGTGCCGACACACTCTCGGCCCACGTCGGGCGTGTGCCTGCCGATCTCGGTCGCGGCGGCTCGTGTCAGGGAACAGATCAGGAGCGGGTTCGACCAGTTCGATATCAGTGCCGCATCGAACCGTTCCACGATCGTCGCGGCCTGCCTGGCCAGGAACGTCGTCTTGCCGGTGCCTTCAACCGGGCGGGCCGACGATTTCATACACGCCTTCGTACAGCCCGTCCGATGATCCTCCTTTCTTCTCGTCGGTCATGGTTGCCTCACCACTCGATGACCACGATCTCGATCGAATCGTGGATGTGCCGAACGATCTGGACCCAGTCCTCATTTTTGAACGGGCCGATCTCTCGACCGGTCATCTTGAAGATCTTACGCGCCCACAGCTTGCGTGATCCCAGAGCCTCGCGCCCCCCGAGCGGGATGATCCAGCTCGGGCCGTCCCTGTTCGCGACCTCGACGATGAATAATGCGCCATTGCCCGTCCTGTACTGGAGGATCCTGGCCACGGGCAAGCCGAGGAATCCGCCCAATGACCGCACTGCGATCGCTCGCTTCCTCGCGATCGATCCAGCCAACAGTTTCGACACCATCGCAGATCCTCCTGTTAGGGTTAGGTTCGCAAAAGTGCATCAGACCCCCCCAAAATCACCTTAGACCTGCGCGCGCGTGCGCGCGTACGCGGGCGCATGTATATATGGGAGATTTTTGAGGGCCTGATGCAGCCAAAAACCTGGTCTAACGTCAAGTGACTTCGGCACTTAGATTTGAAAAAGCGGTGCAACAGGGGGGTCTGTGTTTGGGTGATATTCGGGATTTTGGTGCATCACTACTCATCGTCGCTCTCAGGGCCTGATGCAGCCAAAAACCTGGTCTAACGTCAAGTGACTTCGGCACTTAGATTTGAAAAAGCGGTGCAACAGGGGGGTCTGTGTTTGGGTGATATTCGGG
>Ga0210043_1000251_pt1 | contig 58277 bp, 77 predicted proteins | sample CryGeymet201501t_FD_183990 | JGI IMG/M metagenome (GOLD analysis project Ga0210043, IMG submission 183990) | Groundwater microbial communities from Crystal Geyser aquifers in Utah, USA - Crystal Geyser metaG 2015-01t (SPAdes) (version 2) | ecosystem: Environmental > Aquatic > Deep subsurface >... | reverse complement strand
TCCGTCAAGCCATGCTTGGCCATCAGACGGACCGCCATCTTGCGGGCTTGTTCAGCCTCTTTCGGCGTGCGGCCGTCGTCTGCGAGAAGCGCCGCGATTGATGCCCGGGCCTTCTCGAGCTCAGGGGAGTTATTGGTCGTCATGGTTTTGTTCCTTTCTCGCTTAGTAGTGCCCGATCCGGTGATACTGGAAGTCGACCTGATGATCCACTTCCGACTGGGCTGCTTCTTCCATGGACCGGAGCTCGGCCGCAGCTTCCGCGTTGAGGTAAGCGGTCAGCTCGTCCAGCGAAAGGCCCCGGTAGATGCCCCAGATCACGGACTTGATCTGATCGCGGGTCACGTCGTGCTCCACCCAGGGATGAACCGCTTCGACCAATTGATCGATGGTGGGCGTGGCGATGGTGTTGCCGGTCATTTGGAAAGCTCCTCTTCCTTGTAGAAATCATACCCGTAGTGATCGCCGTTCCGCAGGCGCTTGCCGAAGTCCTTGCGGGCGCGGATGATCCGCCAGGCCTCTTTCAGGGACTTCGCCTTGACCTTCACGTCGGCGACGTGAGATTGGCCCCACCAACCGCGCTGCATGCGCATGAAGGTGAACAGACGGAGATGCGAGTTGCCGCCGTGGACGGTCTTGATGGTTTCGACGGGCATCTGGCTCACCGGTTCCGCTGCTTGTGGTCTTCGATGGCCTGGAGGCGACGCTCCAGTTCCACGTCGATCTTCATCATGGCCACGTTTAGGTGGTTCCACGTCGTCTGGTTGTGGACACCGTTGTAGCCGGGGACGTTGACGCCAATATAGACGCCGCCGTTTGCGGAGGTATCATCTCGGTCCCAGGCAGTTTCGTTCTGCAGGACGTCCCGGATGGCCTTGAGTTCCTCGCTGGTCAGGGAGATGTCGTTGTGCGAGCGGAGTTTCATGGTGCTGTGGCCTTTCGCTTGATTGCGGTTGTCTGTGTTAGTATGAATAGAATATCGTGTCATGACGTTGGAGTATACCAGTCTAGTTGTGAGTGTTGTCTCTACTGGGAAGCTCGAGCGCCGACCAAATGCACCTGGCTTTTAATGCCGGGGTAGGTGGATTGGGTAGAGGCTCGGAGGCGGTGATGTTGGGCTGGACTGGTTGCTCCTGTCTTCCCGGTAACGCGACCGCGCCCGATCAGGCGGACCGCCTTCTATAGCTGGTCGCGGTCGTGGGTGGTAGGCTCTTCATGGGGCCAAAGTCTCACCTTACAGCAGCTCGACTTTGTTAGCTTTTTGTTCGAAGTCAAAAATAATGCAGCAAAAACATGCCCTTAGCTCGATTTTGACTTTGACTTTGCACGGTCGAAGCTTCATGATGCGAGCGTGCATGGGTGTGCGTGCGTGCATGTGTATATGTATATGAAATAACAAAAACACAAAGTCAAAGTCAAAACGAGCCACAAGGCTTTGATTTTGCTCGATTTTTCGCTCGACTTTGTGTTCGTGCTGGCAAAGTCGAAAGTCGACACAAGGTCAAAACGACCCGTAAGGCTTTGATTTTGCTCGGTTTTTCGAAGTGCCTCCTAGCGAGTTGCTGTCTGGCCCTGGATAAGCCCGGGGCCAGGAATTCTTTGGTCGCTGATCCCTTCAGTCGCGAAGGATCAGCGGAGACACAGGCGTGGAGTAACCCACGATGGGTGTCTCACGACAGGTTTGCGCCGGAAAGAAGGTCAGGCGTAACCCGTTAGAGGCGATGATGAGGATAAAGAGCCCCACGACAGTCAGAAGTGCAATGCGCATGCTCGACCTTTTGTTTCCACAATCCCCCGGGCGATCCGGTTGCGTCTGTGCGCTCTCGGCGATCGCTCGGGCTCATGTGTATTCTAGGTCACTTCGGACCGCTCAGATACCGCTTTTGGACGCCGATGACGAACAGCGGATGGGGATTGTGGTGCTCGGCGGTGCCTTCATGGAAGGTGTAGGTCCAGACCTGCGCGATGGCGTTGTTCTGTTCCACGCCCCAGGCTTCGGAGGTGAGCTCTTGGTGGACATTGCCGCGATGGTAGCGGGCCACCATCTCTTCGTCGTCAAAGCCCGTGGTGTCGTCCTCGTCATTGACTTCCTGCAGGGCCAGGTCCAGCACAGCCTCGAAGACGTCGGTGGAGAAGTCGAGGGACACTGCAGCGACGTTGGGCCAGATGAGCTCGTCAATGGACGAATAGGCTCCGTCGTCATTCACCGCGTCCAGAAGACCGGCGGTGCCATACATGTAGAGGTAGGCGAATTGATGGGGCATTGTCTGTCACTCCTTTGGTTGGACATGCATCTATCATACGCTGAAGAATAGACTTCGCGAACGCTATTCTTGAGGGTGTGGTAGCTATTGTGGCTGGGTGCAATTCCCTCTAAGTTAGAGCGCTCCCAGCCCTTTATTTCCAGCACTGGCGCCGGCGTTTCGGCTTCACTGGAACCAGCGCCAAGCCCATTCCAGCAACCAGCTGTAGTGCCAGCCAGTCAACACCAGCACAACCAGTGTCAGTGGCCAGCCCTCCCAAAAGCTGATGGGCTGGTCCGGGTCCGTGCCATCGTGCGCCTTCATCTTCCAGCGGTCGCCCATGTCATTCTTCCTCCCAAGCGGTCTTCGGTGCGTAGGGGCTTTCGTCGTAGGGTGCCGCATGACTGGCAGCGATCCAGACAACCGGCGGGTGATCTTCCAGCATCGCCTGTGCGGCAGCAAAGCCGTCAGCCTCTTCATCCCCGGCGGTCACCAGTTCGCGGGCCATCTCCAGTTCTTCCTCGTCCGGTGCGTCGTCACCATTGCAGGTGCGCACGTTGGCGATGGAAGACCGCAGAGGCCAGCTCGGTTGGCAGGCAATCCGGACCTGAAGGTCCTGGCCCTCGTGGGCTTCCTGGATCGCGGTCAGTTGGTCGATGAGCTCGGAGAGGGTCATTCGGCTGCTCCATTGGTTTCGCACCACAGCTGGGCGTCGGGGTTGCTGAGGGACATCAGTTCCGCCACTTCCTCACAGTGGCTCGGGTTCTCGAAGGCCCAGAGGGCGTTCGCCTGCGTCTCCACGCACATGTCCGTCGGGCAAGGTGCCCAGAACAGAACCCAGATGGCAATCGTTTTCATGGTGGGGGTATCTCCTTGTTTGATCCAACCATCGAAATAGCCCGGGGCTACTCGGAGGGTTGGACCGGCGGACTTGCCGCCAGTCCAGTGTGGTCAGGCCGTCGGATCAGCCTCCGCTTCGGCGGCAGGCCGTTCGATCTTCTTGCGCGGGCGGATGGGCATCTTGACATTGGTGTCCTTGTTCAGGTGGGTCGCATACCAGCGGAGGCACTTGACCGTGGTGTTGGCGTCGGGGAACTGCTCGAGCACTTTCTCGAGGATGTGATCGTAGGAGAAGCCCACGGCCCGGCCGTCGTTGTCGGTGAAGTCGGTGGCCATCAGCAGGTCAACCGACACCGACTTGATCGTGACGGTGCCACGGCCCTTCTTGATGGCTTCCTTGACCTTCTCGATCAGCAGGTCTTTCTTGCCTTTCCAGCTGGTCAGCTGTTCGGCACCGGGCTGCTGGTTGTGCAGGGCCACGAGGTCTTTGACGGTCATTTTGCTCAGGTTGGACATGGTGTAGTTTCCTTTCAGGGTTGGTGCCATGTGACGGACAGTAGGTTCGTCGTCGGCATGAATAGATGTTACGCTGATCGACTGGCCCATGTAAACACAAAAACGACGGGCTAGTCAAGTTTTCTTCAGGGCATCTTCGCGAGGTGATCGCGGAGCATCAGTATCTCGTCGAGGGTTTCAACCGAGTAGGGTGCTTCGGCGAGGTCCTCGTCAGCAAACTCCCCGTCGTGGAAGTCAAGAAGGGTGCTGATCAGGTTGGACTGGCGTTCGGTCAACGGGATGGTAGCCACGTTGCCATTGGCCAGCTTCTTGGTCAGGGTGAAAAGAACACGGTCAGACATGGGTCAGATACTCCAGAATGGCCGACCAGTCATCGGTCGGGTCAACAAGGGTGAGGTCGCTCAGTTGATCGCCGTCCATCGCGGTGACCATGAAACGGCCATCCGTGGGGAACTCGCGGTCATTCGGATCAGGGTAGTCAATCCAGACCCGAACGGGCTTGCCCGGAACCTCGAAAGACGGGCAGCAGTCATTCACCCACGAGGTGTCCACCCAGTCAGGTGGAATGGTGGGCAGAGTGGATTGGTCGAAGCCCGAGTGATGCTCCGCCATGCGAGGGAAGAGGGTCATTCTTGCACCTCATATTCTTGGATGTCCACCGAAAAAGTGTCACCCAGCCCATGATGTTTGTCCCGCTCGATAAGACGGGCAACTTCTTCTTTGGCTTTGGCCAAGGCGCGATGGTAGGTGGCCCAGACGGATTTGTGCTCCAGTTGCTGGAAATTCGCTTGGTCCTCGATGGTAAGGATAAAGACGGACATGATTGTTCTCCTCAAAGGGCAACGGTGCCCTGTCAAGACAGGCTATCACAGTCTGCCTTGAAAGGGCACCCCTTTCGGGGTGCCAGTCTGCAAGGAAGGAAGGATCAGATGAGGGAGGGTTGGAATTCCGCAGCCTCAAGGATGGGCAGCATGGACAGTTGGCCATCATCGATGGGCTCTTCCACAGTGGGTTCAGTGGAAGTGACACGGGGCAACTTGCCCGCCTTGCGGAAGTCACGGGCCAAAGAGGCCACAGACTTGTGGGTGGTCTGCGCATCGGGAAAGGCCTTGCGGACCTCGATGGCAATCTCCTTGTAAGGCATGTTGCCCTTCATGAGGAGGGAGAGGACACAGGCGCTTATGGTGGTAGTGGACATGGTTGGCTCCTTTGTTGCCCCAAGGGGCTTTGGACATGGATTTGAAAGATAAGGGCCTACGAGATATTAGCCCATGATATAGGCTTTATAGTCCGCGAGGCGTTGGGCCCAATGACGCAGCTCCGCGATATTCCCCTCTTCGAGATAGAGGGACATGGAGAAAGAGATATTCTCCAATTCCAATTCAAGACATTCCCTTATGGAGATGTCAATCCCTTCAGACGTGAGGTCGTAAATCCCCAAGAGGGATTTCTCATATTCGTTCTTCGTCATGATCGTCTGTCCTTTTGTCTTGACGTCCTGTCGTTCGTCTCATGAATTCAATATAGGACGTTTGATTGGGAATGTACAATGACATTTCGTTACGAGGCTTGAAATATTTCGTCATATTCCCGATCTATTTTGTCGGGTAGGGGTATGGCACGCGACAAATATGTCGCATGCCCTGCCTGCGCTCCACATGCACAACAATGAGAGGTCCAAAGTTCCGTTACTGGGACCCACCAGTGGCGGGGCCCCGGCCTAGTATCTGGAGCCCTCACCTTCCATCCACTCTGCAGAAAAATTATAGAAAAATTGGAAAATCGAAAAGCTGGCTTACAGCGCTCACAGTCTTAGGGCATCATTGCTCTAACTCCCATACAGCTTTGCAGGATTTACGCCCATGGCCATGCACCGCCCGTCAAGCAACGCAGGCAAACCGCCTCACAACCAGAAGCGCTCCAAAGAAGTCCTGGAGCAGTTTGTCGCGGAACTGGCGGACTGCGGGAATATCACAGAGGCAGCGCGTCGGACTGGCACGGGGATCACACCCTGGCTGGCGTATTACTGGAAGCGCCGGTCCGAGGATGGGTATCCGGGATACACCATCGACATGGGCGGGGAAGACGACGATGGCAATCCTTTGGTCGCCGAGTTCCATGAAGCCTGGGAAGCAGCCATTGAGCTGAGTGCTGACCGGCTGGAAGACGAGGCGGATCGTCGTGGTGTGCGGGGATATGAAGAGCCGGTCATCCACAAGGGCATTCAGGCCTTTGTGCGGGACCCGAAAACTGGCGAACTGGAACTGGACGCCAACCTTCAGCCCATCCCGCTCACGATCCGCCGCTACAGTGACCGGATGCTTGAGCTCCTGCTGAAGGCCCGTCGCCCCGACAAGTTCCGGGAGAACGTCAAGATTGAAGCGGAAGTCAGTGGTGGCGTTCTGGCCATCACCGGCGCCGTCATGACTGCAGATGATTGGTCGGCTCGGTTCGCAAACAATGAGGACGGCAAGACCATCGACGGCACCGCCACGGCGGTTGAACCCGAGAAGACTGCTCCGACCACGAGTGTCCGGCAGAAGCTCGAGCGTGCCCAGATGCAGAAGGCCTTGCGCCAGACGCCCGAGGAGGAAGCAGAGCTTGCCGATGCCCTGCTCCGCAGCAATCCCAAGCCGCATACGCTGCGTGGGGCCGGCATCGCCTGGAAGGATAGCCCGCTGAACCCGGAAAACCACGGGCCGGCAACTCCGGATCAGTATGACGAGCTGGACCCACTGGCATGAGCAACTATCACCTCACATGGCGGAGCGGCTATCATCGCCATCCGGGCTGGGCTGTGAGGCGCAGCGGGGCCAATAAAGCCGCTCGCGTTGGCCTGACCTACCGCCAAGCCCTTCGCTTGGCCCACAAATGGGCTAACATCATTTATGTCCACAGTCCGAAGACCGGCTGGATCAAGAAGAGGATTGTGGTCAATGCGTGACCCTCAAGTTGACGACCGGATCAACTCCTATCTGAAGACCACGGTGGCCAAGGACCTGTTCATGCTCGTCATGGGCCAGCACCTTGGCTCCGGCGCGGCTCGGACAGTGGTGCGGAATGACCTGAACAGCCATCAGGTCTTCAAGTTTGAGACCGAGGGCACTTTTTTCCAGAACGTGATGGAGTGGAAAGTCTGGCAGAGCGTCCAGGGCACCAAATGGGAACCCTGGTTTGCTCCCTGCGTGGCAATCTCGCCCAACGGCATCGTGCTTGTTCAGCAATATGCCCGTCCGGCGCGTCGCGAGGAGCTGCCCGAGAAGGTTCCGAGCTTTTTCACGGACATGAAGATCAGCAACTGGGGCATTTACGAGGGCCGACCTGTCGCCGTCGACTATGGCGTGAACCTTCTGCTTGACCGCGGGCTCACGAATGCCATGAAAGCGGCCGAATGGTATGATGAAGGAGCTACCAGCAATGGCAGTTAACTTCACTGCGGCAAGCGCACAGGCTGGAGCGGCTCGGGTCGAGTGGCGGGACACTGCGGAAGGGTTCCGCCCTTACGTTGTGAAGAACAACGGGCGGGCCGAGGAGTGTGTCTGGGCCCCTCAGCCCGGAAGCCAAGAGGCCTTCCTGAGTTGTCCAGTGGTCGAAGCGCTCTACGAAGGGACGCGAGGCCCCGGCAAGACTGACGCTCTCATCATGGACTTCTGTCAGGAGGTCGGCAAAGGATGGGGCGTTGAATGGAAGGGCATCATCTTCCGGAAAGCCTATCCCGACTTGCAGGACATCATCGAGAAATCCAAGAAATGGATCCCTCGTATCTGGCCCCGTGCGGAGTATAACGAGACCAAGTCTTTCTGGCAGTGGCCCACCGGTGAGAAGCTCTACTTCCGCCAGTTCTCCAAGCCGTCGGACTACTGGAAGTATCACGGCCACGCCTACCCGTGGATTGGCTGGGAAGAATTGACGACCTGGGCTGACGACAAGTGCTTCAAGTCCATGTTCTCCTGCCTTCGTTCGACGAAGGTGGGGATGCCCCGGCGTGTCCGCTCGACGACCAACCCTTATGGCGTCGGGCATAACTGGGTGAAGATGCGCTATCAGCTGCCCGTTCGGAAGGGCCAGATTATCGGGAAGCTTATCAAGGACAGCCGAGACAGCTCAGGCGAGCTCGAGCTCCCCCGGGTGGCTATCCACGGCTATCTGGACGAGAACAAAGTCCTGCTGCGCGCTGACCCTGACTACAAGAAGAATATCCGCACCGCTGCTCGGAACCCTGCAGAACTGGCAGCATGGATGGACGGGTCTTGGGACATCGTTGCTGGCGGCATGTTCGATGATGTCTGGTATGCAGGCAAGGATCATATTCTCCTTGAGCCCTTCAAAATCCCGACTTCGTGGAAGATTGACCGAAGCTTTGACTGGGGCTCTTCTGCTCCGTTCAGCGTCGGCTGGTGGGCTGAGAGCGATGGCACGGATTACGTGGACGCCTTTGGCCATCGGCGGTCCACTGTTCGTGGCGACTTGTTCCGGATCGCAGAGTGGTATGGCTGGACGGGAAAACCAAACGAGGGTTCACGGCTGCTTGCAACCGAAATCTCTCGTGGTATAGTCGAACGTGAGCTTGAGTGGGGTTACCGCAACTCGGAGAACAGGCGTTGGTGCCGCGTTCGAACGGGCCCTGCGGATACTGCCATCTTTGACGACGAACTGGGACGGAACAAACAAGACCCGTCCGCCAAAAGCAAGGCCACTGATATGGCCCAGCCGGTGCGGATTGGTGGGTTGCTCTATTCCGGGATTAACTGGGTTCCGGCAGACAAGTCTCCCGGCTCTCGGAAGCAAGGCTGGGAACAGCTGAGGAAATTGATGAGGAATGCCGTCCCGCCAAAGGAGGGCATTCGCGAGCAGCCGGCGTTGTTTGTGTTCAGCACTTGCGACCAGTTTGTCCGGACCATTCCGGGCTTGCCACGGGACGAGGACGACATGGACGACGTGGACAGCAAGTCGGAAGACCACATCGGGGACGAATGCCGGTATCGGGTTCGGGCTCGGAAACGCGAAGTGACTGGCGGCCGCACTACCGGCCTTTACTAAGGAGACCAAAATGGGCGTCGACGCCAAGCACCCCGAGTATGCCGAGTATCTGGAAGACTGGACCCAGATGGCCGACACCTTCGACGGGCAACGCAAAGTCAAGGAAGGGCGAACGCTCTACCTCCCTGCCACGTCCGGCATGGTGGCAGATGGCATGGAAAACGCCAATGCTCCGGGATACAAGGCCTATGAAGCCTATCTCAAGCGGGCGGTGTTCCATGACTTTGTGAAGGACGCGATCACCATGATGGTGAACGTGATGCACCGGAAGCCACCGACCATCACCCTGCCCGCCCGCATGGAGCCCCTCCGCGACAAGATCACCGCGGAGGGCCACTCGCTTGAGGCCCTGCTGCGGACCATCAACTTCCATCAGCTGCGGGACTCCAGGTTCGGCCTGTTGGTCGACGTGCCTTCCGGCCAAGGCCCCGGGGCTCTGCCCTATATTGCCACCTACGAGGCCAAGACCATCATCAACTGGGACATGGGCAAGCGCGAGGTTACCCACCAAGCGCTGCAGATGCTTGTGCTGGACGAGAGCGAGAATGAAATCTCCGGCGACTTCAACTGGGTGAAGCAGGACAAGTATCGCGTGCTGCTGGCGCCCACGAGTGACAAGGTGACCCTGCTTGGTTCCACCGCGATCACTGGTGCAGGCTTTGTTTCGATTGCCATCCGTGGCAAAGATGGCCCGCTCGCTGGTGGTCAGGCCGTCCGTCCTTCGATCGCCGGCCGTGAACTGCCCTACATTCCATTCACCTTCATCAACGGCGGGGACCTTGAGTCCTCGCCGGAAGCGCCCGTGCTGATTGGCCTCAGCAACCTTGCTCTGGCCATCTACCGTGGCGAGGCTGACTATCGGCAAACCCTGTTCATGCAAGGGCAAGAGACCCTCGTCGTGATCGGGGCGGCCATCGACGGTGACGATGAAAGCCTGCGCGTGGGCGCCGGGGCCAAGCTTGAGCTGGCCATGGGCGGCGATGCCAAGTATATTGGCGTCAAGGCCGACGGGCTTGCTGAGCAACGGCAAGCTCTGGAGAACGACAAGGAACAGGCAGCCGAGCGTGGTGCACGCCTGCTGGACTTCGGTGACACTGCCCGGCAGTCTGGTGATGCCCTGCGTATCCGTGTGGCTGCTCGGACCACCAACCTGACCACACTGGCCAAGACCGGCGCGGCTGGGCTTCAGCAAGCCCTTCGCCACATTGCCGAGTTCATTGGTGAAGACCCCAAGAAGGTTCTTGTCGAACCCAACCTGGACTTCACCGACGACAGCTTCACGGGCCAGGACGTTCTGGAGTTCATGCAGGCCAAGGCCATGGGTGCGCCGCTGTCGCTCAAGTCCATCCACAATGTCTTCCGCAAGAAGGACCTCACCCAAAAGACCTTCGAAGACGAGATGGACGAAATCGACGGCGAAAAGCCCCTCACCCTCGGCACCATGCTCGACCCCACCAAAGAGAAGCCGCAGGACCAAGGCCAAAACATGGACCCGCGGCAGAAGACCCAACAACAGACCCCGGGCAGCACCGGCAAAACGGACAACTGATCTATGGACAAGTTCCTTGATTGGCTGATCCAGCACCAAGTTCGGCTCCTGCAAGTGGCAGTCTTTGTCCAAGCAGAAGCACAAAAGGAGCTGGATCAGACTGAAGAAGAGGTCGGAGCATTGGCAGCGGCACTAGCCGCTGCCATTCTGGCTCGTGGTGGAACCATCCGCCCGGACGACTTCTTGGGACGCCGGATCATCGACCAGCATATCCAAGCCATCGCAACGGTTCGCAACCTTGGGTTCCGTCGTGCCTTTGAGACTACCCAGTCTCAGCTGGAACTCCTGCTCGACTACGAGCCTCAATTCCTTGCGGCCGCGGCTCAGCCCATCCGCACCTTGACGCTTCCTCCCTCGTTGAGCTCTCTGGCCTCCTCGACCACTGTCATGGGCAACACCCTGGATGACTGGCGTTCACGCCTGGAGGCCAATGACCTCAACCGGGTGGTGCAAAATATGCGGGTCGGTGCAGGTCTCGGCGAGAGTGCCGAGGCTATGCGCCTGCGGCTTCTGGGCCATGCTGCTTTCGGAGGCACCGATGGCGCGTTTCAGGCAGCTAGGAACGAGCTTGACAGCTTGGTGCGCTCGGCCCTGACGTCCTTTGCTGACTTGGCCCGCATGCGCACCATGATGGAGAACGCCGAGGTCAAGTGGGAAAAGTATGTGGCGGTCTTGGACAGCCGCACCACTGACACTTGTCGAGGGCTGAATGGCCGAGTGTTCCGCAAAACAGAAGGCCCGCGCCCGCCTCTGCACTTCAATTGCCGATCGATCCGTGTTCCATTGGTCGACGGCGGCTCGGCCCTTACTGTTCCGGGCTACCCCAAATGGCTCCGTCGTCAGGACTCCGTCTTCCAGGACGAAGTGCTTGGCAAGAAAGATGGGGCAGCTTTCCGTGATGGAAACAAGGAAGTAACCCGCTTCACCGAACGTCGGTGGCGGGGCACGTCAATTCAAGGGCTCGCTGCTCGTGAGGGGCGCGTGTTCGAGAATGCTGGTATGGCAATCCCGTATCAGTGAAACTAGGCCAATGGTGGCCGGGGCGTATGATCGCCTTTAAGAGGAGAAGACCATGAAACTGAAGCTTGTGTATGGGACGCAGGAAGACATTCCGAACGGGTATGAAGCCCTCTACACCGAGAAGGATGGCAAGTGGCATCTGACCGGTGTCGAAGGCATGAAGACCTCGGAAGACATTTCCCGTCTGACCGAAAGCCTCCGCAAGGAGCGTGAAGACCACAAGAAGGTCAAGGACGTGCTGGCCAAGCTCGGCGGTCCCGACCTCGACGCCGACGCCCTGGTGGAAAAGCTGGATGAATACGAGGAGCTGAAGCTTCGCGTGGAAAGCGGCGAGGGCGGCAAGATCGATGACAAGAAGGTCGAAGAACTGGTCGAACAGCGTGTCCAGCGTCGCCTGGCTCCGGTCGAGCGGGAACGCGATCGCCTGAAGACCCGCAACACCGAGCTGGAAACCGAGAACGGCACGCTGAAGGGCACGATCACGCGGGGCACCGTTGAGAGCGAGCTCCGCCGGCATGCCACGGAAGGCAAGGTCGTGACCTCGGCGCTGGATGACATTCTGGACATCGGGGCCAACATCTTCGAGGTTGCCGAGGACGGCGCCGTTGTGACCCGTCAGGGCCTGCGGAACGTGCCGGCGGGTGTCACGCCCGACGTCTGGCTGTCGGACATGAAGGAGAAGCGCCCGCACTGGTGGCCGGCGTCCCAGGGCGGTGGCGCTGGCGGCGGTTCGAAGGACGGTGGCACGACTTCCAACCCGTGGACGAAGGACAACTGGAGCATCGAAGCCCAGGCCCAACTCGTCCGCACGGACCCGGGCAAGGCCGATCGTATGGCCAAAGCCGCTGGCGTCCATGTCGGGGCCATGTCGCCGGCGTCGTAAACACTGGCTTACGGACTAGGCCATCACGTGTCATAGTCCATTATAGACAACTGGTGGCGCGGGCATGGGTTCGCGCCATCGGGGTCTGGGTGCTAAGGCGCCCTTACCCGGGCTAGCCATGGGGCTTGGCTCTGGTGCAGGTCCTCTCGAGGGCTTTCCCGTTTAGAGCCATGCTATTCACAGGAGGCTTACCCCATGGCCGTCACCAAAATCGCGGACGTCGTTGTTCCGCAAATCTTCACCCCCTACAAGCAGCAGATCACGGAACAGAAGTCGGCGCTGATCCAGTCCGGCGTTGTGGCCCGCGATCCCGCGCTTGACACCATGCTGGCCGGCGGCGGTTTGACCTTCAACACGCCGAGCTGGAAAGACCTGGACAACGACGAAGAGAACGCGTCGTCCGACGATGATGGCACCAGCTCGACCCCGAAGAAAATCGGGACCGCGACGGAAATCTCCGTTCGTCTGTCGCGCAACCAGTCCTGGAGCGCCATGGACCTGGCCTCGGCTCTCGCCGGCGCGAAGCCGATGGAAGCCATCGCCAACCGCGTGGGCTACTACTGGACCCGCCGTCTGCAGGCGAACTTCATCGCCACCATGCAGGGTGTCTTCGCCGACAACGCCGCCGCCCCGTCGGCCTCGGAACACGTGCAGAACGACCTGTCGAACGACATCTCGGGCGCCAGCTACTCGGCCGGTGTGACCGACTTCTCCGCCGAGGCGTTCATCGACACGGCTGTGACCCTGGGCGACAGCGCGGAAACCGTCACCGCGGTGATGATGCACTCCATCGTCTATGCCCGCGCCCAGAAGAACAACCTGATCGACTTCATCCCCGATGCCGACGGCAAGACGGAAATCCCGTTCTTCCTGGGCCGTCGCGTGATCGTGGATGACAGCATGCCGAACCCCGCGGGTGTCGGTGCCGCCCAGACCTCGGCCGGCATCTACCACACCTGGCTGCTGGGCGCCGGTGCTGTCCGTTACGGCGTGGGTTCGCCCGACGTCCCGACGGAAACCAAGCGCGATCCGGACAAGGGCAACGGCGGCGGCATGGAAACCCTCTACGACCGCGTCGAGTGGGTCCTGCATCCGGTCGGCCACGCCTACGCCGGCACCCCGCCCAACGGCGGCCCGACGGTGGCGTCCACGACCAACAACCTGGCCCATGCCGCCTCGTGGCAGCGCCGGTTCTCCGAACGGAAGCAGATCAAGATTGCGCGTCTCATCACCCGCGAGAACTGATCCTGGTGGGGCCGCTTAACCGCGGCCCTTACTCTCAACTGGCTTCCTGAAGGAGGATACAGCCATGCCGAAAGGACTTCCGCGATCGCTCTCTCGGGGCCGTGCCCTGAAGAAGCCGATCATCAACCAGACCGTGCGGGTCAATACCGCGGTCACCGTCACTGCCGCTGCTGCTGGCGTCGGCTTCGGGAACGTGGCGCTGCAAGCCTTCCCCGAAGGCAACGTCCTGTTCTTGGGCGCTGTGTCCAACCTGCGCTTCTCGGCTCTGGGCGCCAACGCCACGAACGCCATTGCGGCCTTCAATGGCGACTATGCCATTGGCTCCACGGTTGACGCTGATGGCACGCTGTCGGGCACTGAAGTGAACCTGGTGGCCTCGACGGCGCTGGGCCCGGCAGTTGCGCGGGTCACGCCGTTTGCCCGCGGTTCGGGCGCCACGCAAGTGGTGCTGGACAACACGGCTCGCACCCTGAACATGAACCTCAACGTTCTGATGGATGCGGCCAACATCACCGATGCAACCTCCGTGACCCTCACTGTCGAGGGCACGCTGGACATCGCCTACGTGATGCTGGGCGACGACTGATCTGGAAGGGCCGCTTAACCGCGGCCCTTAACCCCCGTTCTGAGGAGCAAAGAAATGGCAAAAGTTTCCGCTGACGACATCAAGGCGGCTCTGGCAAAGCTGGACCCGGCCAATGATGAACACTGGACCACCGACGGTCTGCCCCGCCTCGACGCCGTCGAAGCCATGGTGGGCTCGGCTGTGTCCCGCAAAGACATCACCAACGCCGCGCCGGAGTTCACCCGCGGGGTGGCTCAGTCTGTGGTCGACGAGGCCCGCGACGAAGAGACCGCTGGCCCCACGGACGATGAAGACGATCCGCTCGGTGACGGTGCTGCCTCGGTCGATCCGCTGTCCCCCGGCTCGGTGCAGCCGCCCAAAGGCAATGCGTCGGTGACCGATGAAGGCAATGACTTCGAAGCCGCCGAGACCGATCCGGACGAGCGCAAGGCTGCGCTGGACGCCAAGATCGAACAGCTGGAAAACGAGATCATCGACTTCGATGCCAACATGGCCAAGGCTCGTGCCTACCGTGAAGGCCTGGAAGAGCGTGTGACCCGCCTGCGTGACATGCGCCAGCAGGAATTCCCGCCCATGTCGGCCGCCGAAGCCATCCAGGCGTATCAGCGCCGCGAACTGGAAAAGCGGGCTGAAGCCCGTGGGGCCTCTGCTGTCCTCACCAAGTCGCCGCTGGATATGTCCCTGACCGCTCGTCGGCGCCCGCGTGGTATCGCCCAATGAGACGGGCAGCCGGTTTTGCCCGCAAGGCCATGAGGGCGCGGCTCCAAGCCGCGCTCTTCCACACCCACAAACGGCGGATTGCTCGCCAAGCATAAGAGGCCGTTATGGCAATCATCATGGAAGACGGAACCGGACTGGCAAACGCAAACTCCTTCATTTCGGTGGCGGGAGCTGATGCCTACTGGACCGAAGTCACGACGCCTGCCCTTTGGGCCTCGGCCTCCAACTCGGAAAAAGAAGCGGCGCTGGTGCAAGCCACCCGCTACATGGAGAAGCGCTTCGGGACCCGCTACAAGGGCTCGCGCCAGCAGGAATTCCCGCCCATGTCGGCCGTCGAAGCCATCCAGGCGTATCAGCGCCGCGAACTGGAAAAGCGGGCTGAAGCCCGTGGGGCCTCTGCTGTCCTCACCAAGTCGCCGCTGGATATGTCCCTGACCGCTCGTCGGCGCCCGCGTGGTATCGCCCAATGAGACGGGCAGCCGGTTTTGCCCGCAAGGCCATGAGGGCGCGGCTCCAAGCCGCGCTCTTCCACACCCGCAAACGGCGGATTGCTCGCCAAGCATAAGAGGCCGTTATGGCAATCATCGTGGAAGACGGAACCGGACTGGCAAACGCAAACTCCTTCATTTCGGTGGCGGGAGCTGATGCCTACTGGACCGAAGTCACGATGCCTGCCCTTTGGGCCTCGGCCTCCAACTCGGAAAAAGAAGCGGCGCTGGTGCAAGCCACCCGCTACATGGAGAAGCGCTTCGGGACCCGCTACAAGGGCTCGCGTGCTTCGTCCGCCCAAGCTCTTGCATTCCCGCGCACGGGCCTTTATGACGAGACGGGTGAAGCCATCACTGGCTTGCCGACCTCCATCGCCCGTGCCTGCGCGGAGTATGCCCTGGCCTCGCGCTCCAATCCGCTGATCCCTCCGGTGGTTTATCCGGTGGCTGACGGGTCCCTGGTTGGCACGGGTCCTGTCCAGCGCAAGCTCGAGAAGGTCGGTCCGCTCACGGAAGAGGTCTACTTTGCAACCTCCGGGGCCAACGCCTCCAAGGTCGGATCGGGCTCTGCATTGGTCGACGCGAACAAGTTCGTCCAGTATCCCGACGCTGATCTGCTTGTCAGCCCGTTCCTTCGTGCCCGTGGCACGGTCATGAGGGCATGATATGGCACTTGCAGAACGGATGCAGGTCCTTGCGGCCAAGCTGATCGACAAGCACGGGGCCCTGGTGACTATCACCATGCGGTCCCCGACGCCTTTGAGGGACGGGGCCAAGCCCTGGCGTGGCTCAACCGGCACAGCAACGGCCAGCGTGAAAGCCGTTCAATATCCCTACACTGAAGAGGAAGCCCCGGACGTCAACTTCCGGCGCGGCAATTCCCGCTTCTTGATCGCGGAAAACGATCTGCAGGGTGACAGCCAGTTTGCCACGGTGGACCTGACGCAAGCCACGTCCATCGATGACAACGCGGGGCACGTCTGGAGCATTGATGATGTGGAAATCATCCAGCCCGGGGCCACTCGAGTGCTCTATCAAGTGCTGGTGAGGAGGTAACATGTCCCTTACCCGCACTCAGGCACGTGATGAAATGATCGGAGCTGTCACCACGGCTCTGAAAACCCATGATGCCAACTTTGACATCATCTATGCGGACGACGACTCCAAGAACCCGCCGAAAACCAAGAAGGCCTGGGCTTTTGTGTCCGTTGTTCATATTGCAGGCGACCAAGCTACGCTTGGTGGGCGGGGCGCTCGCACGTTCCGTCGTTACGGCTACTTGGAGGTCGAAATCCACACCCCTGAAGGTGACGGGTTTACGTCGGCCGATCAACTGGCTATAATCGTCACGAACGCCCTTGAAGGCGAAACCACCAGCGGTGGGGTCATATTCAGGGCGGTGCGAGCTTCTGAGAACGGCAAGTCCGGGGCCTTCCAGAAGACGACTGTCACCGCGGACTTTGAATACGACCAACTCAAATAAGGAGGCCTCTCATGGCTCAGGTCAAGAAGATCGACAGCAATGTGACGGGGCTCCGTTACTGCGTCGAAACCGCTCTGGGGACCGCCGGCACCACCTGGGTGCCGCTGGACCCGAACTCCTACAATGACTTCGGCGGCAGCTTCACCAAGGTGGCGCGGGCTCCGATCAACACCAAGCGCTCGCGGTTCAAAGGCGTGCTGACCGATCTGGATGCGGCCGGCGGGTTCAACATCGACATGACCCAGACCAACATCCAGGACTTGATGCCGGGCTTCATGTTTGCGCCCTTCTCGGAGAAGGCCAAGCTGTTCCCGTCGGCGGTCACGTCTGGCACCCACTACACGGTGGCTTCCTCGACGGGCATCCTGGCGAACGATCTGATCTGGGCTTCCGGCTTCGGGATTGCTGGCAACAACGGTCTGAAGGTCGTGACGTCCGTCACCGGCACCACCGTGGTCTGCGCGGGTCTGACCGCTGAAGCCTCGCCGCCGGCTGGTGCTTCGATCGTGCGTGTGGGCCACCAGTTTGCTTCGGCTGACGCCACGATCACGGCTTCCGGCACTCTGGCCACTCTGGGCGCCACTGCCAAGAACCTGACCCAGCTCGGCCTGGTGCCGGGTGAATTCATCCACATCGGTGGCGACGCGACCATCACTCAGTTTGCCAACGCGGCCAACCTGGGCTTTGCCCGGGTGCGGAGCGTGACGGCCACGGCGGTCACCCTCGACAAGGCCGAGCAAACCCTGGTGACCGACACTGGCTCGGGCAAGACCATTCAGGTCTTCTTCGGTCGGGTGCTGAAGAACTTGGATGGCTCGAACATTGTCCGCACGTCCTACCAGCTGGAACGGACCCTGGGTGCGCCCGACGATGCGCAACCCACCCAAATCCAGTCGGAATACTTGGTCGGCGCCGTGCCCAACGAGTTGACCATGGTGATCGACACCGCGGACAAGGTGAACATGGACATGGGGTTCATGGCCATCAACTACGAAACCCGCACGGGTGTCACCGGTGTGAAAGCCGGCACGCGTCCCGCTCTGGTCTCGGGCAAGGCCTTCAACACCTCGTCCCACTTCGCTCGCATCAAGATGGCTCTTGTCAGCCAAACCGCCGTCGCTCCGGTGGCGCTCTTTGGCTATACGACGGAAATCCGGCTCACGATCAACAACAACCTTTCGGCCGCGAAGGCAATCGGCACCCTCGGCGCCTTCGAAATGACTGCGGGGACGTTCGAAGTCGGCGGGAACGTGACGGCCTACTTTCAGGACGTGACGGCCATCGATGCTCTGCGGAACAACTCCGATGTGACCTTTGACATCGTTGCCGTCAAGGACAACTCGGGGTTCGCCATCGACGTTCCGCTGGTCAGCCTCGGTGATGGGCGCCTGAACGTGGAGCTGAACACCCCGATTACCCTGCCTCTGTCTCTCGAGGCTGCGGATGCCGGTGATGTGAACTCCAACCTGGGGCACACCATCCTGATGTCCTTCTTCGATTACCTGCCCAACGTCGCTGCGGCGTAAAGCAGGAAAGCCCTAGGGCCGCGGGTTAAAGCGGCCCATCACACTGCTTGAGGAGCAACAAGCATGACGAAACCCAGCAAGACCCGGAAGAGCTCGTATGGCTCCTTCCGTTCCGATACCGCGGCGGAAGTCGAAGGCAAGGTGATCGACTATGGCGAATTCCGGGTGACCATCGCCCGCGCCGGTGGGTCCAACAAGGCCTACAATCGCCTGCTTGAGAGCCTGACGAAGCCGTATCGCCGGGCCATCCAGCTCGAAACCCTGCCGGACGCGGTGTCCGAGAAGATCATGAAGGAAGCGCTGGCCAAGGCCGTGGTGCTGAACTGGGAACTTCGCGAGGTCGATGAAAAGACCGGTGCGGAAACCTGGTCCCAGGGCATCGAGGACCCGGACACCGGCGACGTGCTGCCCTTCAACGCCGAAAACGTGCTGCGCGTCTTCCAGCACCCCGAAGTGCAGAACCTCTACAATGACCTGAACGCGATGGCTCGCAAGGAGTCCCTGTTCCTGCAGACGCGTCGGGAAGAAGAGGGAAACGCCTGAAGGACGTCCTGCTCTACTTCTTGGAGCAGGGACCCATGGAGGAGCAGATCATCAAGCTGGCTTTGAGGGCAAGGAACCCCTTGCCCGAGCCGATCCAGAACGCCCCCGAAATCCCGTTGGGACTAGGAATGTTCTATCAGGCCTTTCAGGAGCTTTCCTCAGAGCGAACTGAAGGGCCCATCCCTGGGACGGCCATTCGTGCCTACTGTCGGGATGAGGAGATAGATGGCGAACTGGCTGACGACCTGTTCTACCACGTTCGCAACTTGGACAACGCGTTGCTGGAATACACGAGGAAGAAAACGGAGAAAGGGAACTAGATGGCGGACTTTCACAGCTTGGGCAGGACCCTGACGGTCTATGCGGCCCAGGTTGGTCGCCATCCCCAAGCTACCCAACGTAAGGCCACCAAAGCCCTGGCGCGGGAGCTGATCCTCGGAACCCCTGTGGACGTCGGCACAGCCCGGTCGAACTGGCAAGTGGGAACAATGCCCGGAGCAACTCCGCGAGGAGCCTATGCTCCAGGCTCTAAGCTTGGCATTGGTGAAGGTCAGAACGCCGCGGCAGCCATTGCCGCGGCCTACTCCGCTGTGGATGCTGCCCCGACTGGTGCTGACCTCTACGTTTCCAACCCTCTTGACTACATTGATGAGCTGGACAAAGGTCACTCGCGCCAAGCCCCTCCTGGCCTGGTGAAGCGAGCCCTCGCGGTAGCTCGGCATGAAGTCCGGCGCATCAAAATCTTTGGGAATGATCGGCCATGACTACGGAACGGATTGATATTGTCGTCTCCGAGCGTGGGTCTCGGACCGTCAAGCGTAACCTGGAGGACCTGGCAGGTGCCTCGTCCCGTGCCGGTTCGGCCACGGACCAGCTTCGCTCATCCCTGACTGACCTGCGGCCGACTGCCCAACTTGGCAATCTGGTGAACCAGATCAACAATATCCGTGACGCCATGCGTGTGGGTCCTTCGACCCCGTGGGCGCCGGTTGCCCAATCGCAGCAAGCCCAACGCGAGCTGAGCCAAGTGCTGGCCAAGATCGGTGAAGTCCGGTCCTCCATGGCTTCTGGCCCTTCGTCGCCTTGGTTCCCGCGCATCGGCATTCGTGACGCCAACGCTGAGCTGGCGCGCTTCAATGAAGGTCTGGAGCAGGTTCGGTCCCGGATGCTTGTCCGTGGACCTGTTTCCGCTTGGCCGCGTGGCCCGATCCTTGAGGCCAACACTGAGCTGGGTCGTGCCATCACGAACCTCAACACCGTTCAGGCCAACATGCGGGATCAAACCCCGTGGAGTGCCAACTACCAGTTCGAACGGGCCAATCGTGAGCTGTCTGAAGTGCTGGCCAAGATGGGGCAAATCCAGCTCCGTCAAGCCGGACCGACGTCCAGCCTCTATGGCCCGAACCTTCCCGGCGGCAGTTTCATGGGTCAAGGACCCTACCAGATGCGCCCGCTGGCAGACGAGACGAGTTTCTTTGGTCGGGTCGCACAAGACGCCGCCGGCGGAGCTCAACAACTGGCTGAGCAGCTCCCGCGGGCGGGTGATGCGGCCAGGGGCACCCAGCGTCAGGTTCTGCTCCTCAATCGGGCGCTGGGTGTCCTCACTACTGCCTATTTTGGCAACGCGACCATCCAGACCTTGGCAGAATGGTCGGACGCCGCAACCACCATGGCCAACCGGGTTATGCTGGTGAGCGACAACTCCGCTGAAGCTGCCTCGGCTATGGCTTCGCTCCACGAGATTGCCCGGCGGACGCGTTCGCCGGTTGAAGGGCTTGTGGACATCTATCAGAAAGCCTCTATGGCCTCGACTGAACTCGGGGCCAGCCAGGAGGACATTCTCAACTTTGTGGAAACCGTTGGTATGGCTCTTGCCATCCAAGGTAGTTCTGCCAATACCGCTCGAGGTGCGCTGATCCAGCTCTCGCAAGCTATTGGCACCGACGTTGTGCGGGCGGAAGAATTCAACTCGATCCTCGAAGGTGCGTATCCTCTGGCCCTCCTGGCTGCTCAAGGCATTGATGAGGCGGGTGGTTCAGTAGCGCGTCTGCGCCGTTTGGTTATCGACGGGAAGGTTTCGTCGCAGGACTTCTTCCGGGCGGTCATTGAAGGCCAGGCCAAAGCTGAAGAGATGTTCTCGAAGACCACGCCGACCATCACTCAGGCCATCACCATCTTCCGCAACAACATTCTGGAGTATATCGGCACCTCTGAAACTGCCAAGGGCATTACGGAGGCAATTGCCAATGCTATCATCCTTGTGGCCGACAACATTGAACCCTTGGCTGACTTGGTGCTTGCCCTTGGCGAAGCCTGGGTCATTGGCTTTGCTTTGTCCAAGATTGCCAATATCGCTACCGCGGCAACCAATGTCGGGCTTCTGGCTGGAGCTTTCAATGGCTTGAAGCTGGCTATGGGCTTCTTCGGCGGCCCGGTGGTTGGTGCGGTTGCTCTGGCCATTGGTGGCCTGCTTTACCTCTACCAGAACGCCGAGACTGCGGCCGATCGGGTCAAAGCTCTTGATGGGGCCATGACGGACAGCCTTGATGCTCTGGAGCAGTATGCACAGCACGTGGCCACTGCCAAGAAAGAGCAGGAAGAGCTTGGTGGGGTGGTAAACCTTACCACTGAACGCTTGCTTCAGCAAAGCCGTGCCCAGCTGCAAGACGCTCTGCGGAACCTGCAAACCGAGATTGCCAACACCGAAGGCTTCTTGGACGGTGATGGCATCTTCAACATCAGCAAGATGAAGAAGTCGCTGGACACCCTCTACTTCTCAGGGGCAAACCCGTTCTATGGCAACGAGGAGATTGAGAACCTCTATCGTATGCTGGAAGCCATCAACAATGGCACCGGAGACATTGACGCCTTTGTGGCAGCCTTGAACCGGGTCCGTGGCGCTGGCCAGGAAGTGGACAGCGTGGTCAATGACCTCAACTTTGCCATGGGGCAACTGCGCGCCAACCCCGGCGAGCAAGCTGGCCTCTGGTTCTCGCAGGCTCGGGAGCAAATTGTTGAACTGGCGACCGCCATTGGTGGCTATGAGGAAATCGTCAATCGTGTGAACAACGCGGACAGCTTTGCGGATCAGAAGCAAGCTCTTGAAGAGCTGGCTGCGGCAATGAAAGAAACCCAGACGGCTGGTGCCATTGTTACGGGCGGCGGCATTCTGGGTGACGATCAGCTCTTCTCTGACCTGGCGGACCTGCTGACCAAGCTCTCGGATGCCCGCGAGCAAGAGCGGCTGCTTCGTGAAGCCCTCGGGGCCAACGCCACCAGCTTGCAATCATTGGTCGAACAGTCCCGCAATCTTGTGGCTCCGATGAGCGAAAGCGCCACTTTTACCGGCGAGATGGGTGCTGAGCTTCGTGGGATCAGTTTCAATCCGGCAGTGGACGGTGCGCGCAATCTGGCCGATCAGCTTGTCCGGGGTGCCGCGGCTATGCAGATCATCCAGGACGGCTCGGGGAACATCAATGTGCCGAGTGTTACGCCTCAGGTTATTACGGCGTCGTATGGAAACACGGGCCCGGTCACTCGGAGCAACACGGGTGGCCTCGGTCTGATGGAGCTCAACTCCGGCGGGTCGTTTACCGTTGGTGGCACGGGCGGCGTGGATCAAAACCTGGTGGCCTTCTGGGCTTCGCGGGGCGAAAACGTATTGGTGTCCAACGACAACAATGCCCCTGGCGGCAGCCTGATGAATGCCTATGATCGGGCAGGCCAGTCGGAGGAATACCTCCGAGTGATCCGCAGCATCAACTCGGAACTGGAAACTCAATACCAGCAACTCACGCTAAACACTCAGGCGGCTCAAGCTGAGCAGATTGTGGCAGATGCCACGGCGGAAGCCCATCGTGAAGGCATCATCTTGTCCCAACAAGATATTGCCCTGATCCGCCAGCGTGCTGAAGCGCTAATTGAGATGGAAACCAAGCTGGAGTTGATCCAAGACGTCAGCAACGCCGTGTTCTCCAACCTCAGCTCGTCGTTGGACAGCTTTGTGCGGACTGGCAAGTTCAGCTTCAGTGAGCTGGCGGTCTCGATCATTGCGGATATGGCAAAGATCGGGATGCAGACCTTCTTGCTTGGGCCCTTGCAGAATTGGTTCCAGGGTCTTCTCGGCGGATTTATGGGTGTCGGTGGAGCCGGACTTCCGGCACATAATGAAGGTGCTGACTTTGTTGTCGGGGGACGTGGTGGCGTGGATCAGAACGTGGTGGCCTTCAAGGCCTCGCGTGGTGAGCGCGTAACTGTTACCCCGGCGGGCAAAGACGGTGGCAGTGGTCAAATGACCAACAACTTCTATATCACCACGCCGGACGTCCAAGGGTTCCGCCAATCTGAAGCCCAGATTGCTGCCCGGATGCAGCGGGCGCTGGGTCGAGGGCAAAGGAATATGTAATGGCAGACTTTCACGAGGTTCGGTTCCCCGACAGCATCAGCAAAGGTTCCTCCGGCGGTCCGCGCCGGAGGACAGATATTGTCACCCTGCGTTCGGGTTATGAGGAACGCAACTCCGTTTGGGGTGACTCCCGTCGTTCTTACGACGCAGGCCTTGGGCTGCGGAACATCAACGACGTCTATGCGGTGGCTGAGTTCTGGGAAGCTCGCCTGGGGAGCCTATATGGCTTTCGGTGGAAAGACTGGCTGGACTACAAGTCCTGTCCGCCCGGAACGGCCGTGGCTCGCACCGACCAAATCATTGGCACGGGCAATGGCACTCAGCGCAAGTTCCAGCTGAAGAAGGTCTACAGCTCCGGCGGGTTCACCTATACCCGCAACATCACCAAGCCGGTGAGTGGCACTGTATTGGTCGAAGTGAACGGAGCTCTGGTGAGCGGCGGGTCGTATGTGCTGGACACCACGACCGGCATCATCAACTTCAACACCGCCCCGGCAAACGGGCATGTCATCAAAGCTGGCTTTGAATTCGATGTGCCCGTGCGGTTCAACCAAGATGAGCTGACCATTAGCGTGGAGCAATTCAACGCTGGCTCGGTTCCGCAAATCGACATCATTGAAGTGAAGACGACCCTGGGGAGCTTGGCATGAAACAGCTTGACCCCAATCTGCAGGCTCACCTTGAGAGCCGTGCCACCAAGATGTGCTATTGCTGGAAGCTCACTCGTACGGATGGTGTGGTTCAGGGCTTCACGGACCATGACAACCCTCTCACGTTTGACAGCGTGACCTATATTGCCTATGCTGGCTTTACGGCCACTCAAGTGGCACAGAGCCTTGGCTTGGCGGTGGACAACCTTGAAGTTGAAGGGGCCCTCAGCGATGCCACCATCAACGAGGACGATCTGGCCCGAGGCGTGTATGACGGGGCCGTGATCGAGCTCTACTGGGTGAACTGGTCAGATGTCACTCAGCGGCACCTTGTGAACCGTGGCACCATCGGGGAAGTCAAGCGCAATGGCTTGGCGTTCTCGGCAGAGCTTCGGGGCTTGGCAAACGCCCTTCAACAGAAGACCGGGCGCAAGTATCAGCGCTACTGTGACGCCGTTGTCGGAGACTCCCGCTGCAAGGTCAACCTTTCTGACCCGGCCTATTCGGGCTCGGGCACTGTGGCCTCAGTGGCAAGCAGCCGTGTGTTCACCGTTTCGGGCCTTGGCGCCTTCACAGACGACTGGTTCACTGCCGGAGTGCTGACCTTCACCACTGGGGCAAATGATAACCAGCGCATGGAAGTGAAGCAGCACAACTCCGCGTTTGGGACCGTCACCATTGAGCTGTGGCAACCCATGCCCTTTGACGTGTCGATCGGCGAAGCCTTCACGATCACCGCAGGGTGCAAGCAGGACGCGGAGACTTGCCAAGAGAAGTTTGCCAACATCACAAACTTCCGTGGCTTCAACCTCATCCCTGGCCAGGACATGCTTCTGTTCTACCCGACCTCCGGCGAAGCCAACTTGAACGGCGGTTCCCTCTTTACCAACGATGATGCAACATGATCGATGAGGAAGTCGCAAAACTGGCTCGCTCCTGGATTGGCACGCCGTATCATAACATGGCGGCAGTCAAAGGTGCTGGATGTGATTGCATTGGGCTGGTGAGGGGAGTATGGGCTGAGCTCAACAATTTGCCCCTGCCTCCGGTGCCTGTCTATTCGGCTCGATGGTCCGGCCGCAATAAGGATGAGGAGCTCTTGCTGGACACGGCAAGGGCTTATCTGCATGAAGTGGAAGCAAGTGCTCGGGGCCCAGGTGTGGTTCTTGCTTTCAGGGTTCACCCGAATGCCGTAGCCCAGCACTGCGGCATCATGACGACTGAAAAGACTATGGTGCACGCGCACAGTGGGCGTAAGGTCTACGAAGTTGAGCTGGGGGCAATGTGGGAGCCAAAGGTCGTTGCGGCCTTCCGGTTCCCTGACAAAGGAGGCTAGAGTATGGCAACCCTCATTCTTGGCGCCGTTGGCACGGCAATTGGCGGCGGATTTGGGGGTGCTATCCTTGGGTTCTCTGGTGCAGCTATCGGAGGCATGGTTGGTAGCTTTGTCGGGGGCTACATTGACCGAGCCCTTATCTCGGCACTTTCGCCTGCTCAACGTGTTGAAGGCCCTCGCCTTCAAGAGACTGCCTTCATGGGTTCCTCCGAGGGAGCCCCTGTAGGCCGTCTTTATGGGCGCATGCGTGTCAATGGCCAAGTGATCTGGTGCACCCGCTTCAAGGAGACGGTCACCAAGGAGACCGAGCGCGTTGGTGGTAAAGGCGGTGGCGGGCAGAAGGTCACCACCACAACCTATACCTACTCGGTGTCGCTGGCCATTGCCTTTGGCGAGGGCAACCGCAAAACTCAGCTGGGTCGTGTCTGGATGGACGGCAAGGAAGTGGACATTGGGTCCATGAACTGGCGGTTCTACCGTGGCACGGAAAGCCAGACCCCCGATACTCTGATCCAGTCGATCGAAGGCGCCAACAAGACCCCGGCTTTCCGGGGCATCACTTATTTGGTGCTGGAAGACCTGGTGCTGACGGACTACGGCAACCGCATTCCCCAAATCACGGCGGAAATCATTCGCCCGCTGGTGACCACGGACCCTGATGACATCTCCCAAATCATGCGCGGGGTCTGCTTGATCCCGGGCTCGGGGGAATTCATCTATGGCTCCCAGGAGTATGTCCAGCAGTCCGGCGCTGCTTCAGCTGGTGTGGCTGACAAGCTTGGCTTGCCGCTGTTTGGCCCGACCAGCACTTCGCCTGCCAAGTCCATGAACGTCCACAACATGGAACAGAAGCCCGACTTTGTGCGGTCAATGGAACAGCTTGGATTGTTCCAGGACAACATGGAGACCGTGGCTCTTGTGGTGGGCTGGTTTGGTGACGATCTGCGGATTGGCAACTGCACCATCAAGCCGAAAGTGGAATTTAACAACCGGGGCGCCGTCGTCACTCCGAGCGAGTGGATGGTCGATGGCCTCTATCGTGACGATGTGCCCCAAGTCTCGCTTGATACTGAGGGCCGGCCGCTTTATGGCGGAACGCCTTCGGACAGCGTGGTGACAGAAGCCATTATCTGGCTGAAGAACAAGGGTTATCGGGTTGTGTTCTACCCGTTCATCTTCATGGACATTCCGCCCGGAAACACGCTGCCGAACCCCTATAGCAACAACGCCGCCACGGTTGGCCAGCCTGTCTTCCCCTGGCGCGGTCGGATTACCTGCAGCCCGGCGGCAGGCTATACCGGAACAGTGGACAAGACTGCTACCGCTTCCACCCAGGTCACCAACTTCTTCAACGGCACCTGGGGCCTTCGGCGTATGATCCTGCACTATGCCAACCTGTGCGCTGCCGCAGGGGGTGTGGATGGCTTTGTCATTGGCTCGGAAATGGTAGGTATGACGTCCATTCGGTCGTCGGCCTCAGCCTTTCCTGCAGTGACACGTCTTCAGACCCTTGCCACGGACGTGAAAGCCATTGTCGGCTCCGGAACCAAGGTTGGGTATACTGCTGACTGGTCCGAATACCATTCCTACCGTCCGAACGACGGCACCAATGACGTCTACTTCAACTTGGACCCGCTGTGGTCCCATGCAAGCATTGACTTCATTGGTATTGACAACTATATGCCCCTTGCAGACTGGCGGGACGGGGTCAATCACCTTGACTATGACCCGACCAACAATATCGTGTCACCCCACAACCACGAATACCTGAAGGCCAACATCGAAGGCGGGGAATTCTATGACTGGTATTACGCCAGCCAATCGGATCGGGACAACCAAGTCCGAACCCCAATTGTTGATGTGGCTTACAGCAAGCCGTGGGTGTTCCGGCAGAAGGACATTCGCAACTGGTGGCTGAACAACCACAGGAACCGTCCGGCAGGGGTGGAAAGCGGCTCCAACACTTCGTGGGTGCCGCAGTCCAAGCCTATCTGGTTCACGGAACTTGGTTGCCCGGCCATTGACAAGGGCCCGAACCAGCCCAACGTCTTCTACGATCCCAAGTCGTCGGAGAGCTTCTTCCCGTATTACTCTACGGGAGAGCAGGACGAGTATATCCAGCGGGTCTTCATCGAGGCCTCTCTGCAGTATTGGCGGGATAACTCGCCGACCAGTGCTGTCTACGGCGACGAGATGATTTCGCTGGAAAACATCCTCATCTGGTGCTGGGATGCTCGGCCCTACCCTGACTACCCTCTGCGTTCCGATGTTTGGTCGGACAACGCATTGTGGAGGTATGGCCATTGGCTGACTGGCCGCTTGGACGCTGTGTCTCTGCCGCGTCTGATCGAGGAACTGTGCGCCTCTGTTGGCGTCACGGACGTGGACACCACGCTTCTCAACGGATCGCAAGCCCTGGTTAAGGGCTTCAACATTGAAAGCATCATGGCAGTGAGGGATATGATTTCCTCGCTCATGGGTGCCTTTATGTTTGATGCCTTTGAAAGCGAAGGGAAGCTCAAGTTTGCCCTCCGTTCCTCGACTTCGGTGACGGCCCTGTCTTCTGACGATTACGTCAGCACCACCTCGGACAAAACCGGGTTCTCGGTTACTCGCACCCAGGACACCGAGTTGCCGTCGGCGGTCAAGATTGACTATGTGGATGGTGACAATGACTATGCGGTGGCGAGCCTTGACGGCAAACGCTCCTTTGGGAGCAGCTTGAACGTTGCCAGCCTTCAATTGCCCATTGTCTTGGAAGCGCACTATGTGCGGGGCCTTGCCGACAGTATCATCCACCAAGCCTGGACGGCTCGCGAGCAAGGGACGGTAAACCTGCCGCCCTCCATGTTCCGCTTTGACCCCGGTGATGGCTTTGTCTATTCGGTTGGGTCCCGGACTGCCACAGGCCGGTTCCAGCAGATCAACACCGCAGAGTTCCGCCAAGCGGAATTTGTCAACTTTGACAGTTCCCTGTTCCGCCTGCCCTCTTACCCGGTCCAGGAGTATATCCCGCAAATTCCGTGGGCGCCGGGCTATGCCATCATGGTGCCGATGGATATTCCGTTACTGACGGGAACCGAGCCCAGCCCGTGGGCTCCTCGGGTCGCAGTCTGGATGGACCCGTGGCCGGGTGCTGTTGCCGTGTATCGGGAAGATGGCTCTGGCGGTTGGGACTTGGTGCGCTCGGTTGGAAGCCGGTCGTTCCTTGGTCGGCTCACTCAGGACCTTTACAGTGGCCCGACTGGTGTCTGGGATACCGGCAATTCGGTATACGTGGAAATGTATACTGGCACGCTGGCGAACAAGACAGAAGATCAGGTTCTCAACGGCGCCAATGCTATGGCCGTGCAGAACCAAGATGGCTCGTGGGAAATCCTTCAGTTCGTGACGGCGACGCTCACGTCTCCGAAGAACTATACCTGCTCTCAACTTCTCCGTGGCCAGCTTGGCACGGAGCATGCCATGCGCAACCCCATTCCGGCTGGGTCCAATGTGGTTCTGCTGACCGATGAAATGGCTATTGATCCCAATGTGGCGTCGTATCTGCCCATCTCGATTGGCGATCGTGGCTCCGACATCACACTTCGGTGGGGCAACGCTGCCAAGTCCGTGGACGATGATACCGTTTACACGGAAGGGGACTTTGTCTTTGAAAGCGTGGCTCTGAAGCCCTACTCTCCGGTAAACTTTGCCGGGGCTTGGGATACTGGCACCAATGACATCAATCTGACTTGGATGCGCCGCACTCGCCTGAATGGCGATAGCTGGGACGTGCCCGAAGTGCCGTTGAATGAAGAGAGCGAACTTTATGACCTTGAAATACTGGCAGGGACAACAGTGGTTCGTGAGGTTACAAGCCTGACTTCCCCGGCGTATACTTACACCGCGGCGATGCAAACTGCGGACTTTGGGGCCCTCCAATCTTCCTCTCTGAAGTTCCGTGTCTATCAAATCAGCGCTCAGGTCGGTCGGGGTTACCCGGGGGAAGAAATCGTTTACAGGTGAGGCATCATGCCCAACTCCACAAAACTAGGGTTGCCCCTGCTGACTGCCTCACAGTCGCAGAAGCACGTGACCCACAATGAAGCAATCAACAAGCTGGACATTCTTGTCCAGCTCAATGTTTTGGACCGCGACCTAACAGCTCCTCCCGGCTCGCCGGTTGATGGGGCGTGCTATATCGTAGGGTCAGGGGCTACTGGTGCGTGGGCTACCAAAGACCTGAACGTGGCGGCATACCAGAGCGGCGCCTGGAAATTCTTTGCCCCTGATGAAGGCTGGATGGCCTGGGTTGTCGATGAGGACATGGCAGTCATCTGGACTGGCGCTGCCTGGCAAACCCTGTCTGCTGCGATCGGGGCCTTGGACGTGCTGTCCCTGACCACGGACCTTCCAGCGGCTACGACATTTCTTAGCCCCCGCAACTATATGAACAATGACGCCACGGCCGCCGCAGTTGCGTTTGATTGTGCCGGTGTCTATATTGAAACTGACTTCTAGGGAGCAAATGCATGACCATCTCAGCACGTGACATTCAGCGGCTCTTGGCAGCCGCTGGATACTACAAGGGAGACATTGACGGAGACTTGGGCCCCAAGTCTTCGGCAGCCATCCACAGCCTGCTGGATCGCCGCAAGAATGAGCTCCCTGCGTCGGCCTGGAATTGGTCGACCTGGCGCAAAGGTGTGGCAGCCCTTCAGCTGATCTTGCTTTACGCGGGATACACTGACGTGGGAACCATTGACGGCCTTGTCGGCCCGTCAACCGAATACGCTCTGGGTCTTTTCGACTATGAGAAGGCACACGACAAGCGGCCTGATGCATGGCGCCCGGCACCCGAGGCTGAACCGGAGCTTGACCTGCTGACCCAAGGGGTTGTCTGGCCTCTGCAGTCTCAAGCCTCCAAAGCCTTTGGCGTTGCCGGTGGTCCGCAATGCACGGCTGGCGTAGTAAAACTTCCGTTCACCATGAAGATTGCCTGGGACACGGCGTCGACCATCCAGACGTTCCGCTGCCATGAGAAGGTGGCCACGTCGATCGAACGGGTGCTGGGCCGTATTGCCTCGGCATATTCCCCTGAAGACATTTCGGGACATGGGTTTGACCTCTATGGCGGCTGCTTCAACTATCGGCAGATGCGCGGCGGGTCCAGCCTGTCGACGCACGCCTGGGGCATTGCCATTGACTTCGACCCGGCACGGAACCAGCTCAAATGGGGCCGGGACCGTGCCTACCTCGCTCGCAAGGAATGCGAGAACTTCTTCCGGTGCTGGGAAGCCGAAGGTTGGCTCAGCCTTGGAAGGGCGCGCAACTATGACTGGATGCACGTCCAAGCGGCTCGGCTCGGCTGAGCATAACCATCAAGGAGCAATCTGATGTCCAACGTCTATATCCGCCTTCTCGTCTACATCATCTCGACCCTGCTGGGCTCGGTGCCCGCCGTGGCTCTCGGCTGGTTCAGCTATGAATTCGTCAACGGCCTGATCCACATCACGATCAGCGTCGAGGGCGCGGCCACTGCTCTCCTGACTGCCGTCGGCATCTCGGGCGGGGTGTTCAAAATCTGGGGCACCAAGTAGCACCAGATACGGCCTATAGGCCCCGTGGCAATCAGCCGCGGGGCCGACTTTGTTGGTCTACTTCTGGTTGTGTATGGGCTATATTGGACTAAACCAGCATAGGCGCGACCCATGTCTGACCCGCAGATCGAACTTTCCCGTTCTCAGATGCAAACGTTGGCAGAGCAGGTCGCTGCCAACGTTGTGAATGAGATGCTCCTAAAAATGGGCGTCGATCATTCCAGGCCCCTTGAAATGCAGCACGACTTTCAAGCCCTTCGCGAAATGCGGGTTCTGCTGACTGACAAGGAGTTTCAAGCCGACCTGTCCCACCTTCGCAAATGGCGGCAGACGAGGGAGGGAAGTGCCGTCAAAGGCGTGTTTGCCGTGGTGTCCCTGCTTGCTTCGGGGCTGATCGGGTTGATTGTGCTGGGCTTCGATGCCTGGATGCACAGCCGCGGCGGCCCGTAACCCAATCACGAGGAAACGACTATGGGCGCGTCCAGCCTTACTCTCATGCGGTCCGGGAAAATCGATGAAAAGATTTTCCTAGGCCATAACTTTTTGCCCACAGCGGGTGTGCCGTTCGGCTTTGTGGCTGACCAGATGATGGTGTCGTGTGGTCAGGACCATTTCATTGAGGTGGAATACCTTGATGAAGAAGGCGGGCTGCAGAAGCGCTGGTTAGCTCGCGGCATCTGGCCGCTGAAGTCCACCCAAGTCAATGGCTTCCGTGGTATCGGGGCGGTGGCTGATCCGGAGAACTCCGTGGAACCCATCGAGGCCAAAGTGACGTCGGATGGCATCCAAATCTCGGTTCTCTACTGACCGACAGGCTATTCGGAACAGTCGAGGCACTGAACCATATACGCTTCTGGCACCGAGAATGCTCAGGAGCTACACACTCGGCCGGGGGACTGTTGAAAGTCTCTCGGCCGAGTGCTTTAAGCGTCAGGCGGTCAGCCGCACTTGCTGGAACCGCAGTCCTTGCACGTGGCACAGCCGCCTTCAACCGAGATATTGAAGGACCCACAGGTCTTGCACGAGGCCATGGACACAGGCTTGTGCACTTCCTCGTCATGGCGAGCCTGTGCTTCTTCCGGCCGGAAATCCCCATAGCCAATCGAAGTCATATGCTCCGCCACCACGTCACCAAGGGCCGCCAGCAACGAGGGCACATAGCGCCCCTGCATGAAGGCCCCGCCCTTCGGATCGAAGACTTCGCGAAGTTCCTTGGCCACAAAGCTGGAGTCTTGCGAGCGCCGGAATACCGCAGAAATCATGCGGGTGAGAGCCACTGTCCAGGCAAAGTGGTCCACGTTCTTGGAGTTGATGAACATCTCGAAAGGCCGGCGCACGCCAGCAGCATCTTCCATGTCCGTGAAAGTGACATAGAAGGCATGAGGCTCATTCGGCCATTTCAGCTTGTAGGTTGCGCCCTCCAAAGCCCGCGGGCGAGGTTCGAGGTCACCGATGGTATTGGTCGGCGCGGCCGGAGCAGGTTCTTCCTTCTTGACTTCCAGCACCGACCCGGTCACGGCATTGGGGCGGTAAGTCGTGCAGCCCTTGCAGCCTTGATCCCAGGCCATCTGATACACGTCCTTGAAGTCTTCAAAGGAAATGTCTTCAGGGCAGTTGATGGTCTTGGAGATGGAGCTGTCGACCCACTTCTGTGCGGCCGCCTGCATGCGGATATGATCGGCGGGCGCCAGCTCTTGTGCCGTGACAAAGTAGGCCGGAAGTTCTTCATCAGGGAAGAGTTCCTTGTAGAGAGCGACGGCGTAGTCGACCACTTCCTCCTCGGTCCGGCTGCCGTCTCCGTTCAGGACCTTCCGGGTGTAGGCATAGGCAAAGATCGGCTCGATGCCCGACGAGACGTTTCCGGCATACAGGCTGATGGTGCCAGTCGGTGCCACGGAGGTCAGATGGGAGTTCCGAAGGCCATACTTGCGGATACGGTCTTGGACGGCTTTCGGCAGCTTGGAAGCAAAGGTGCCAGAGCTGAAGAACTTGTCCGCGTCGAAGAGAGGGAATGATCCCTTTTCTTCCGCCAAGGCCGAGGACGTCATATAGGCACCCAGGGCAATCTCGCGCATCCATTCTTCCGTCTGCCGAACAGCTTCCGGCGAGCCGTAGCGGAGACGCATCATGACCAGCGCGTCAGCAAGGCCAGTCACCCCAAGGCCGATGCGACGCTTGGCTTGGGCTTCCTCCATCTGAGCTTCCAGCGGAAAGACCGAAACGTCCACCACATTGTCCATCATCCGCACGGCGGCTTTCACCAGCTCACGCAAGGTGTCCAAGTCCAGCCGAGCCTTGTCTGTGAACGGATCAAGAACCAGCCGAGCCAGATTGACAGAGCCCAGCAGACAGGCGCCATACGGCGGAAGCGGCTGTTCGCCACAGGGGTTCGTCGAGGCGATGGTCTCGCAATAGTTCAGGTTGTTGGCTTTGTTGATGCGATCGATGAAGATCACACCCGGCTCAGCCACATCGTAGGTGGTGCGGATGATCTTCTCCCAGAGGTCGCGAGCCCGGACAGACTTGTAGACCCGGCCGCCGAAGACAAGGTCCCAGAAGTGGTCATTCTTCACGGCGTCCATAAACGGATCAGTCACCAGCACGGAAAGGTTGAACATGCGGAGCCGAGCACTGTCCCGTTTTGCCGTGATGAAGTCCTCGATGTCAGGATGGTCGCAGCGCATGGTAGCCATCATGGCCCCGCGGCGTTCACCAGCAGACATGATGGTCTTGCACATCACGTCCCAGCAGTCCATGAAGGACAGCGGACCCGAGGCATCAGCCGCCACGCCTTTGACCTGAGCGCCTTTCGGGCGGATCGTGGAGAAGTCATAGCCGATGCCGCCGCCTTGCTGCATGGTCAGAGCAGCTTCCCGGATCATGGCATAAATGCCATCGATGCTGTCCGGAACAGTGCCCATCACATAGCAGTTGAAAAGGGTGACTTGGCGGGAAGTCCCGGCGCCAGCAGTGATGCGGCCAGCTGGAAGATACTTGAAGTCCTCCAGAGCATTGAAGAACATCTGTTCCACAGCCTGCTGCTTGGAGCCTTCGTTGACAGCCAGCGCCCGAGCGATGCGGAGCCAGGTGTCCTGCAGGGTTTCATCATAGATGTCCCCGGTGAATTTGTCGCGGAAGCGATACTTCTTGTCCCAGATTTGGACTGCGATGGGCGGGTGTTGCATGTTGACCTCATGAGGAATAGAGCTTATAGCATAACGCATCGCCGGTTATGGGAAACCGGCGATGCTAAATGCCGTGCCTTCTAAAGCACAGAGCGACGGTAGATGGCGCGCTCAATCCTGATGTGCTCGGCTTCCTCGTCAGCTTCCCGGGCGCAATCTTCGCAGAGCCCGTCTTCATCAAGGTCGTTTCGCGTGCGGAAGAACAGGTTACAGCCGTCGCAGGTGCACAGATCACTGGCATCAAACGGTTGTCCGTCGAGCAGGATCAGATCGTCAGGGCGATCCTCAATCAGATCGCCCAGAGCCTCGTTGTCAAGAGGCTCGGCAGTGAAGCGGAGCCACGCGTGCATGGTTCAGTGCACCTGACGGGTGCCGAGGACCTGATCGACGGCATCTTCGGCCACCATTCCGGTCTTCAGCTTGTGGCGAAGTTGGCAGACCGGGCAGTCGCAGGTGTCCGCTTCATACTTCAGCGTCACCTCGCCATCGAGGAGGTTGCCGATGTCCAGCGTCCAGTCCGGGCCGCCGTGATAGTCCGCACCAAGGTTCATGACCTCGGCAATGGCCTTGAACTTGGCTTCCTGCTCCGCTTGGGCTTCCTTCACCACGCGGTCATGCTCCGCTTGGGCTTCCTTCACCACGCGGTCATGCTCCTCGCGGTATTTCCGCTCCAGCGCTGACATGCGAAGACGGAAGTCGTCGCCAAACCGGCGAAGGTCGTGGGCCAGCTCGATGACTTTGGGGTCCGTCGAGGTGAAGCGCTTGTTGTGGGATTTGTCTCTGGACATGGTTGTCTTCTCAGGTTGTCTCTTCATACTTTCATTATCTCACGATCCACTTAGGTTTGAAACCTTCGTCTTTAGGTTTCGGTCCCCAAATGTAATAGCCGGTTCCATAGCGCCGACCTTTCTGGTAGCGCTCGCCCAGCACACGGACCTGCTCGTAGTGCATCAGGCCATCCTGCACAGCCTTGGCAAGATAGGCTCTGATCTGATGGTCGGTAAGGTCCCAGAACGGAAGCTCGTGAGAAGGGGCAATGCTTTTATACTTGGCTGCCACTTCAGCCAGAGTTGCCCGCTCATACAGCTTCACAATGCCACAAAGGGCTTGGAAGGTTACTCCGCGGGCTCGTATTGCCTCATCCCTCTTGTTCATCCCGCAAGCCTTTCTGCAATACGGGCACGGCTGATGCGCAGAGCTTCAGCGTCCGGTTCCCAGTCGCCGTGCCAAATTTCCGGAATGCCATTAAGCAGGCTTTCCGGGTCGGTGAAGTTGGGTGTATAGCCCCGGCGCTGCATTTCAGCTACCAGGGCTTTTTGACGCTTCACCAAATAGCCGAGCTTGTTGGTGAAGAAAGCCATATGGCCAGTGCCCATGCGATACGTCGGCGGAATGGCAGCAAGCGTGGGGTGATTAACCCCACGCTTGATCATGCCAAGGGTCATGCCGAAGACGCGAGGAAGCTCACGATACTCGGCGACCAAATGCTCACGCGTCAGTTCTTCGGGCGGCACACAGTTGATGCGGGTCATGACGGCCTCCTAGCGCAGAGGCCGGGGAGGCGTTTGCATGCCTTCCGACAGGTAGAAGTCGCCGTCTTCATTGCGGCGGTATTTTTGGGCATAGCCGACGCCAATGCGCCCGCAGCCGAGACGCTGCCAGCCTTCTTCAGACATGCACGCCCAGGGGCCTTGCCGGGTTTTGCCGTCATACATCACGTCTTTGAGCGGCGTGTTGGTGATCTGGCACACGGTCGGCTTGGGCGTGTAGGTCAGAGGCTTGGCCACACGGAACCAGACAAAGCCGGTTATGGGTGAACGAAGCTCAACGCCTTGTTGCAAGTTGCGGAGCAGCTCGTCCTCGGAATGGACAACGGGGAAGGTGCTGCACATATCATCGAGCACTTGCGGGGTGAGCTCGAGCACGGTGCTGGAGCCATTCGGGTCGGTCTCGGAAGGGGTGCGACGGCAAACATACATGGACATGGTTTGTCTCCTTTCTATAATCAGATTACAGCGGATCGAGAGACATGTCAACCCACTTAATCAGAACCTCGCCCCAAAGCATTCCAACTTTGGATGCCCAGACGTGATAGCGATTGCTGTCCATAGCCGCCGAGACCGTGCCGGACCACTTCTGCGGCACGTAGCCAAGCTGGATTGTCCGAGGCTTGCGCCGCCCTTCCACGTAGCCATCCAAGTAGATGGCTACGGCATTCTTGTCATAGGGGTTTTTCGGCTCGCGTTCAAGCCTAAGCGTTTGCCCATGCTTGAGGCTGCTGATCGCTTCCTTGGCGCCATCACGGAATGACGAACCAGCAATATTGATCCTCAGGTCCATCAGCTCTCCCTTTCATAGCTGATGGAGAACTCCACCAGTGCCTCCGGAGACGGACGGCCAACAAGGCACGCCATCTCTTCAAGTTGTTGCTCCGTGGCCCCTTCGGCAAGCCGCAGAGAATGAAACCCAGGGATGAGAAACAGGCGCTTGTCATGCCTGCTCTCCAGCTGGAACAGAAAGAAGTTGAGACCACCAGCTTTCCAGCGTTTCGGGTGCCAGACTTTCTGCGCTGGCCGGATTTTCCAGCCTACGGTCTTGGACGAGGCGTTGACAGGGCGTGTGCCAGTCTTCAGCTCCCACCAAAACTGGTGGCCCTGATAACAGCCTTCCACGTCCGGAAGCCCTGAGCTGACGGCATTCTCGATCCGCCCAACATGAAGCCCCCGCATCTTACGAAGCGAGGGATACAGGCCGCTGTTCCAGAGAGTGCTTTCACTGATCTTGCTCATCGCCGCACTGCCTCTTCATTCAGAGCGCTGTCACGTGTCCAGCACTCAACCATGACTTGGCCAACCGTGACCCGCAAGGACCGGTTCCACCAGACTGACTTGCCGGGGCGATAGCCACGGGCCTCCAAATACGGCCGGACCTGATCTTCGATTGCATCCGGGTGTTGGTCGACGTCGATTTGAGCCGGCACAATGGAAAGGAATACCCGGTCAACAAAGCCATTCCGCAGAGCATACATGGCAATGGTAGGACCACCAAGCAGCCATGCGTTCGGAGCCATAGGCGCCAAGTCTTCAAGTTGCACGCCCTTGCGCGGGTCACGCGAAAGGGCATACAGTTGACCGCGGCCTTCCAGGGTAGAAGGCATCTGCTCGACCGTCTGAGCGGAAGCGGCAAGAATGTCGCCTGTGCTTGTCAGCAGCTTGAACACCGCTTTGTCGTCCGGGCCGGTCCAGGTCATGTCGTCAACTGGGCCTTTTGCCACATAGCCATTCCGGCTCACTGCCATCAGAAGTTTCATGTCAGCCCCTCAAGTATTCGATGACCGCGTTGTGCCCGATCATGTATTCGTTTTCCACGGCAAAGAATGCCGCGGCGTCGTAGGCAATGGAATGCCCAAGCGAAAGCCGATGCTGGTTTTCAGCTTTCATGCCCTCAATACGAGCCAGCGCTGATACACACTGGGCGTGAATGAAGGCTACACGAGCTTCAGGGCTCATCCGTTGTTTCCTTTCCCGTAGGTGCCCCAGATTTTGGGGAACGGCAACTGTGTGGACGTTACCACCAGCACCCCAGCTTCACGAAGGCTGTCACGACCTTCCAGCTGACTGCGATGCCAGGACGAAGTGGCGTCCGGCGAGGGCGAGACCACCCGCGAGATACCAGCTTGGATGATTGCCGAGCTGCACTGGGCACACGGACAAGTGGTGGCATACATGGTCCAGCCGACCAATGAACACGAGGCGTTGAGAATGGCGTTCAACTCTGCGTGCACAGTGTGGTAGTCCCGGTATTCCTTGCTTGCCAGGCGCTCCGGTGTGTCGTCAATGCCTCTTGGGAAGCCCGAGAACCCAAGAGACAGTTGCCTCATATCCGGGGAGACGACGCAGGCGCCGACCCCACGGTCAACGCCTGCTCCGAGCCCCTTGGTCCAGCTGCGGGCTTGATCGGCAAGGCCGAGAAACCGCAGGTCCCAATTGGTCAGATCGTCTGTCACTGGATGACCTCCGGCCGAGGATTGAAGTCCGGCACCGGCAGCCCGATCATAGCATCGCCGTAGGCCTGGACGAAGGCATCCGGGTCTTCCAGCAGCTCGTCGATCGGGCAATTCTGCAGATGGGGCGCGTCATAGACGGGCTCCTGCTGCAGAAGCTCCTTGGTCATGTCGTAGTGGGCTTCGTAAAGGTGCGGATGGGCCAGCGTGACGGTCATGGTGCCGAGCCGTGCCACGTCCGGCAGAGAAGCAGCCACGGTGTCCATCAGGATCGCATGCCCGGCGACGTCATACGGAAGCCCGACGAACACATCGGAGGACCGGATGAGAAGCGTCGAGTGCAGAGCGCCGTCGAGGATCGACAGAGTGAAGCCGACCGGGCAAGGAACGTTCTTCTGCCCGAAAGCCCCAAGGCCATCGTAGCCCGGGTCCCAGTTGGAGATGTAGATGCGCCGGTCACTCGGGTTCACTTGAAGCGCCGTGATGGCCTGCTTCATTTGGTCGCGGCCGAACTGATGCCGCCAGCGATAGCCATAGGCAGCGTCAATGGTCACACCGTCGTCTTCCACAAACTTGTCCCAGATGGGTGCATACTTGCGGAGCCACGAGACGTCTTTGGAGCCCTGGAAAAACCATGCCACTTCGGCCGCGGCGGTCTTCAGATGGAGCTTGCGATAGCCCGGCACCGGCACACGGTCGTCGGACAGGTCAAGCTTGAAGGACGTTGCGCCCTTCAGCGCCCGGATTTCAGAGCCAGTGCGCTTGTTGACCTCGGTGACGACGTGTTCAGGGTCGCCGGTCCAGAGGGTTTCGAGCAGGTCAGCATAGACGTCCGGGAACTTGAACGTCGGCTGGAGAACAGAAGCCATGAAGCTGGTCATAGATAATCCTCAGGATTTGCGGTCAAAGCCGAGAGCGGCCATGAGCGAGTGGACGTTGGTGGCCAGCTCTTCCAGCGTGCCGTTGTTGTCGATCACGAACTGAGCCATCCAAGGCTCAACCGTGCAGGAGGCCGGGCTCTCCGGTTCCTTCCGTTCAGAGGCGTCGACCCAGACCACCACGTCGGCAAGGCCGGCATTGTAGACAGCGTGGAATTCCCGCGAGTTGCGGATGCCCACATAGATGTCGTTTTCCTTGAAAATCTCGCGGGCCAGCCGAGCCTTGTCGGGCCAGCAATACGCGGCAATCAGGGAATACCAGACATGGCGGAAGTTGCCACGGTCCTTGAAGCAGTCGTCCGCGTTGGCATAGAGCGGCTGCATCATCACAAGCTCTTCCATGAGCTTGTCAACCGACATGCCCGGTTCACCAGCGGCCACATGATGGCCATAGGCTTTCTCGTGATCCATGACCATCGGCCACACGACGCGCTCGGCGCAGAACTGGCTGCTCGACACGAAGGACAGGCCATAGTGGTCCCGAAGGATTTCAGCCACCGTGTCTTTGCCGTGCCGAGCATGTCCGAGAATGAGCACCTTCGGCCGAACGCCGAGGCCCGACAGCGCCTCGGCGGTCGCTTCTTCAGCCAAGGCCAGAGCGTTCGCCTTCTGCTGCTCGAAGAGCTTCTGCACATCGATGGTCGTGATGGCCAGGAACTTCTCAATGTCAGGGGCCGTCCAGCCTTCGGGCTTCACGGCATCATAACCCAAGCTGTTCGGCCGCTTGGACAGCGTGCCACGGCGTTTGGCCATGTTGCGAGCATGGACTTCTTCGAAGGCCGGGCCGGGCACGATGCCCATTTCCACGAGACGGCCAAGGGCGAAGTAGGTCAAGTCGACCAATGCATCCGCCTCGTCGGCAAGGTTTTCCGCCGTGATGAATTCATGGATTTCCTCGGACAGAGCCGTGGCCGCCCATTCCTTGCGAGCTTCCTGCAGACGCGTCGGCTGCTCCGGAATGGGCAAGCCGATCAGGTCTTCGTTGAAGCGGTGCACCGCGGCAAGGTATCCCGCCGGGAACGACCCTGTCATGGCACAATGAAGGGCGGCATCAAGCTGAGCGCCCGTGATTTCAGCAGCATTGTTCGTCATGAAGTCCTCTCTATGCTTTCGCTGCATTCAGCTTATCACGCTGTCTCAGCCAGTGTAACCTAGCTTTCGCCTAGTAAAAGCTGCGCAGAGCCGGGCATTCTTCCGTCAGGTCGACCGTCACGCCTCTCAGAGCCAAAGCCCAGCCCTTCTTGTAAGGCGTATCATACTGGTAGCAGCTCAGGTCAAGGATCAGGTTCCGATCGTAGAACAGAAAGTCCGGACGGGTGTTCAGCGCTGCCAGAGCTTGCCGTTCCCAGATGAGCCGATCCAGAGCTTCTCGACGCGAGCCATCCCGCAGCATAGGCTGAACTTGAACCAGTGCAGAGGCATTGGCGCGAAGGGTCATAGGGCCTTCAGGCTCTTGGCCATATGTGCGGAGTTGCCGCTGTGGCACGTCCAGAAGGCCGGGCACTTCAGCATAGACAGTTGGTGGAATGCAGTCAGCCTCAAAGGACAGACCGGCTTTGGCCGGGCCATCCACGTTCATCGGTTTGATGGGCTCGTAGACCGAGATGAAGTGAGCTTGCTTGGCGGCAACCCACACAGAGAATGTTTGAAGTTCGGACATGGTTGGGCGCTCCTTAGGCGAGTGGGTCGAGGTCTTCAAGCGGATCGACTTCCGCCGGAGCAGTGCCCCAGCCAGTCGGAACCAAGAGCTTGCCGCGAGACTTGTCGGGAGAGAGCTCATAGCCAAATCCATGCTTGGTGTGAAGGTCGTGAAGATGCGAGCGGACAGAGGACACCGAGCAATCCAGAGCCTCCGCAACTTCCGCCAGAGGCCTTTCGGCGAGAAGCATGAGAGCTACCTCACGCCGCTTACCTTTCGCCGGCAGATCGGTCACTTCGGGGAGACACGGCTTGCCCGACTTGGTGGTTGCCACGACTTCCGCAGCTTGAGCCTCATCGATGAAAGGATCGGTGCACCCAGGCGGAAGCATGATGGTCGCCACGTCTCCGGTCAGCACGTATCCAAGGCCATGATCCTTGTTGAGGCCATGGAGGTGGGTCAAAACCCCCGACCGGCTCATGTCAAACTTGGCCATTGCTTCGCGAATGGACTTCTGACCTTCTTCCATGAAGAAGAGAGCCACTTCACCACGGCGGGAAGACTTCATCACCGGCCGATAGAGCTTTTCGCCCACAGGTTTGCCATGGCGATTGGGAACATTGTCCTCGTCATATTCCAGCTGCTCAGCCGCCGGAGAGATGTGGGTGGGAACCGTAAGGCCAAGGCGGTTGAGCACCAGCGCAGCCACGTCATAGTCGCGTTGGAACCCAAACTTCACGTAGTCGGCCCAGTTGCGATGGATGATTTCCCCAAGCTTCTTGATGAGCTTGGGGGTAAGCTCTTCAGGCTGCACTTGAGTGATTTCGCGGGCCAAAGGCGAGATTTGGTAGGCCGTCATGGTGTAGGGGCAGAACAGCGTCAAGCGCTTGGACGGCTTCTTGCTGCCGGTCTCATCGGGGCGGATGATAAAGACCGACGACCATCCGCAACTCGGCGGGTCCGTCACTTCGTAGCGCCCGACGGAGTCTTGGGCCCGGCCTTTGCTGACGGGCATATAGTAGGCACGCTGGAAGGAGATGCCGTTGATTTCGATCATGGACATGGTAAGCTCCGGGTGTTCGTCTCTTCTATTACAGAATAGCACGTAAACGACAGAGATGAAACCATTAAAGGAAAAGCCCTGGAGCTTTTGCTCCAGGGCTTCCTTGCACCAGCACCGTCTGAAGGATCAGGCGGTCGGGTCGGACGCCGGCGCCTTGCCGTCCTTGGCGATCGCTTCGGCCTTGGCCTTTTCGGCCTTCGCCTGTTCGCGCGCCGAGGGCACCGGCTTGCCGTCGAAGCCGTTCACGCCGTCGGTGCGGAGCTTGTTGCGATACCAGTTGATCGACGCCATCGTGGTCTCGGCATCCGGGAATTCCTTCCGGACGGCCGCCAGGGCTTCCTGGTTGGTGGCGCCCTTCTTGATCGCTTCCATGGCCACGGTGCCGATGCCGCGCTTGGGCTCTTTCGGCTTGTCGTCCTTGGCGGGCTTCGCGTCGGCCTTGGCATCGGCGGGCTTCGCGTCGGCCGGCTTGGCCTGGGTCGAAGCCGCGGGGGTCGCGGGCTTGGCGGCCGCGGCGCCCGAACCAGCAGCGTCGGCGGGGGCGAAGGCGATCATTGGCAGGTAACCCAGCAGGGACAGGGTCAGAAGGGATTTCATTGCAGTTGCTCCTCAGGTTTGGTGACACATCATTGCGTCGCTTCGATGATTTGAACATAGAGCAGTGTCATAGACTTGTAAGCCAGCTTAACTGCTCCGGTTCAACCAGTCTTTCAACTGCTGGCTTGCCGACTGGGGAACAAGCCGATCAGTCAGATGGGGTGGAAAATCCCCGGTGACCGGTTCCTTCAATTACATCACCTCCCTTCTCTCAGTTTGAGGCCTCGCAAAAGCAGGTCGCGAAGGCCAGTGCCACTAATCCAGTCACCAACCCGAACCTTGCCTTCGGCGCTGGCAACTATGTCGTCATGAACGGTGCCAGGGGTAGCCAGTGTAATGATCGAGACTGACCGCCCACCCATAACTGTGCCCCGCTCATTTGCCTGATTGCGAATGATGGCATCATAGGTAGAAGAATACCAGATGATGGCATCACACGGCAGTTCAAGTCCTCGCCCACCGGCTTGTGGCTGACCCACTAGGCCAACTGTCTCCGGGTCTTTGTTGAATTGGTCGACAATATCTGCCCGCTCACCCTGAGGCACGCCTCCGTGGTATTCCACGATCTTGTGCCCAGCTTCACGAAGTGCTTTGGACACCCGTCGAATGTCCTCACGGAACCGGCACCATACAATGAACTTCCCAGGCAGAGTGCCCTCGGCTTGACGCAGGAGCTCTTGAAGCAAAGGCGGGTTATCCTCAATGCTCACGACGTCACCATAGTCGTCTATGATGAACCCGGATACAATCTGATGGAGCTTGATAGACCGTTTTCCACCCTCGGCGGCATCGACGATTTCACCGTCTTCCAGCTCAAGCAGATATTGCTCCACCAGCTTGACATAGGCTTCGCGTTGCGCCTCCGACATTTCCACATCAACAGTGATGGGCAGCAGGTCCGGCATGTCGTCACAGTCCTCGCGGAGCACCACCGAAGACCATTCTGCAATCCGTTCACGCAGCTCCTCAAGATTGGTATACCGATCGAGGGCTTGGTAATACTTGTTGGTTTTCCAGTTTTTTACTTGCTTGAAAACGGCATACCGCTTTTTGAAGTCCCCGTAGTTATCAAAGCCAAGTGCTCCCGGCTCAAGAAGGCTAAACTGGGAATAGGCATGCAAGGGGCTATTCATGAGAGCCGTGCCGTCAAGGATGCGCTTGTAGGGCATAAGCTTGAACAGCGAGAACGCCAAGCTTGAACGCTTAGAGCCAGCAGAACGAAAATCCACGCTTTCATCTGCCACAGCCAGCACTTCGCCGTGGCAGGAGCTTATGAAGTCCCGAATGGCTTGCTGGACTGAGGGCATGATAAGGCTCTCCGAATTCACGGTGAACCATTTCAGATCAGAATTGGAGTTGAAAAGCTGAGCCAGTCGCGACGACCAATCTGGATCAGTCCGGGCCTGCATGGAACTCCAGGCCATGGCAGACGTAGACATGAAGGGCCAGGTGTGGAAGCCAATCTGTTTGCGGACCCAGTTCATGTGCACGCCGTTTGGCGCCAATACTAGAACTCCGCGAATGCGCAAGCCATCCCGCAGGGCGCAAGCACTGTCCACAACCACCCGGCTCTTGCCGGTGCGCATGCCCCACAGCAATGCCCGGGCTTTGTCCTCGGCATGCTTGTTCAGCTCGTTTAGCTGGTGCTGCCAACGAGGCTTGGTAGGATCGACTGTTGGCCAGTTATCCGTCACTTACGATACCGCTTGCCTTTCCACCCTTCTGCCGCGACCGGACAGCCTTCGGCCCAATCGGGCGTCTCTGCCATCAGCGCTTCAAATTCCTTCACGTCACCAGTGCCCGCATCACATTCTGCGATGAGTTCGTCGTGCACGGAAAGCAGAATATCATAGTCGGGGTGCTGATCGACCCTATACATTGCCGCCGCCATAAGATCGCGGGCAGTAGCCTGAGTGATGTTTTCCACCAGCTCGCCACCATAGGTGGCTTTGCGGGTCCACTGCCTTGTCTTGCTGTCTTCCAGCCAGAAGGACATGACCTTGTTCTCATGAACCGCCGGTCGGCCATTTGGCACCATGGTCTTGTCTGCCAGTTTGGCCACGCGAGCCGCGGCCGATCGGGCCACTGCTTCGGACACGCCCGGGTCAACGGTAGCCAAGGCCCAAGACTTTTCGCCGTCACTGTTGCGGATTGCCGGGAAGCGCCACGACACCCGCGTCTTGATCTGAGGCCGGAAGTAGCTGAGCAGGCGCCCTGAGGGCAACCGGATATGTAGGAACTGGCCCCACATAAAACACGACACGCGCCGGCACTTGATTTCCGGGCCACGAGACATGGTTGCCGGGTCATAGGCTTCCACCGCCTGAATGACGGCTTGGTTCAGCTCATCCCAGAAGGACACGATATTGGGGAACTTGTCCTTGCGGTAAATCTTCACAACCTTTTCGAGGAAGTCAAGACGCAGGTGAGCCAGCTCGGGATACTTGTGACAGGTATCCATGAACTTCTCAGCGCCCATCTGGTAGCCTAGGCCGAGAACGGCCTGCTTGCCCACTTGGCGCTCAAAGGGGTGTTCTTTCTTGTTGCAGGGATACCCAAAGATAGCGGTGGCCATCTCAAGGTAGATGTCTTCGCCCCGGTAGAAGACGCCCAGAGCTTCTTCGTCTTCTGCCAGCCACATCAGCACCCGAGCCTCAATGGCCGCAAAGTCAGCGACCATCAGGTCTTTGCCGGGCGAGGCAGTCATGGCGCCTCGAGTAGCTTTGGACAGGACTTCCATAACCGAGCCCCAAAGCAGGCGCAGGGCCTCGGGGTCGTCCATCATGATGTCTTGCCAAGCTTCCTCCATTTCCTTGGAGAAGCCGCGAATGAAGTTGTGGGGCTGAACGCCTTTGCCGGACCAGCGACCTGTGCGACTTGCTCCGCAATAAAGCATCATGTCCCGCAGGCGGTTGCCCGACGAGACTTGGAGGATCATCTGCTGATACTTGGCAAGGGAAGAACGGTTCACGTCCCTGGCAATGGCCAAGACTTGACGGACATGTGGTGGAAGCTCGATATTGATGGTCGTTGCGTCTTCTGCCGCGTCCTCGGTGCCACCGGTATCGTCATCACTATCGTCGGCTTCCTCGTCGTCACCGCCTCCCCCCAGGAGCGCGTCGAGTGTCTCTTTGCGAGTATTCTCGAGCGGCACGCCTTGGCTGTTTACCCATTCGACGAGCTTCTTCCGGCTGGAGCCTTTTGGCACATACCCGCCAGTCATATCCTTGAGAATGCCGTTCAGCCGATCCCGCTCTTCGGTGGCCATGTTCACGGCGATGAGAACCGCGGACATGTCACAGTAGATGCCGCGGGCATTCATCCGCTGATCCATCTGCCAGTAGGCAAGTTCTTCAGGGCCAAGATCACGCAGGACTTTGGACAGCCCTTCTTCAGCTCGCACGTCTTGCTGGCAGTAAGACCAGTTCCGCCGAATGTCTTCCTCGCTCTCGGGGAAGTCCCAGTAGGTATCAGGATTGATCCCTTCAGCGATAAGGCGCTTGCGCTCCGCGACCCGAAGCTTGCGAGGCTTGGTAAGCCGCATCATGGCCGCAGAACCTTCCATGTCTTTCTGCTCTGCCAGCTTCAGCACTTTCACCACGTTCTCGAGGGCACGAGGCAGTGAGAAGGACGCAGCTTTGGCGGCAGTGCACCGCATGTTTTCCAGCTTGAGCTCCGGAAGGCCGGGGCACTCTTTGCGGAATACATGGTTCCAAATGCAGAATTCAAAGAAGGAGTTGTGGGCTTCGAAGATTTCACCAGCAGCCACACGATCAGCAAGCTCTTGCGGGAACGGGCTTTGCTCAATGCCAAAGGCCGGATGCGCTCGGTGCCAGACATGGACTTCCTCGAGCGGATCATCGTCATATGACCAGCAGAAGCACAGGATTTGCGTGGACGGGTGTTCGGAATACGCCCAAGCACCTGCCTTGATCGGACAGGCCGACCGTGTTTCGAAGTCGCCAGTAATCATGTGCCCTCTCGCTGTAATAAGGTGGCCGGAGCGCCCCATGTCCAAAGCGCCCCGGCCGAGCTCACGCGCAATGCGCCACAACCATCATAGCCAACCCAGCTAGGTCATAACGGCACGTGAACTTAGAAGGCCAGCCACCTAAGGCCCAGGGCAGCGTCACCTCGCTGCTGCTTTCCCCAACAATTAGGACCCAGCTAATGGCGGGCGGAGGGGCTGACCGTCTAAGTTCACTTGTTAAGCTTACCCCGAGCAACGCCCGGGGTAAACCGGCTTTCAGTGATACAAGCGCCAACCTGTGAGCTTGATCTTGGGATCGCGCTCATGGGCCGGAGCCGAGGCCAGAGTGCCTTCGGCAATGACCGGAACGCCATGCATGTGCGGCCATTTCGGGGCAAGCTGAGCAGCCACGTCACGCGGGATATACCCGACATGAACCCAGTCATACTTCGAGCTGGCACACCCCAGACCGGCACGACCGCGAGCGACCAACACAGCCAAGGCATTCTTGTCATGCGGATTGGCAGGCTCGCGGATTACCAGGACCCGGTTGTTGGCGTTCTTGTTCCGCAGGGCAGATTGTGCCTCGGCTCCACGGTAGCTGTTGCCCACGATCTTCAGCGGGGCATCGCGGAACAGAGACACAGTGCCATTACCCGTCAGGAACTCACCAAGCTCATGATAGGTCGGCCCGTCAGCGCCACGCGGGGTCAGCTGGCCAAGAGCGGTGAAGGGCATGTCAGTCAGGGCGCAGTGACCCCGCATGATATGCTCCAGCCAGTCTTGTTCGGACAGCTGAGCCATGACCCGCTTTTCCAGCTTGGCATAGTCGAGATTTGCCAAGCCTTCAACGCCCATGCCATAGTTCTCGACATGACGTCGGGCCTTCTCATTTCCATACGGCAGCGACAGAGCGGCGGGCTGAGTAACCCGCCGTCCAGTCGAGGTCGTTACCGGTTCGTGAAAGGGCCGCCGTCGCCCATCAGTGCCATCATGACGAGCGGGTTCATCTGCGCACCGCCCAGAAGGCTGCCGTTGCCGAGCATGGACAGCATCATGATGGACTTCATGTCCGTCTGACCGCCGCCGGTGCCGGAACCGCCGAGAAGCATCAGCGGCAGCAGAGCCGAAAGGCCGTCGGTCCCGGAAGCCAGGCCCCCTTCGCCCCCGCCGAAGGACAACGGCGAGCGGACGACGGTGATGCCATTCTTGATGCCCAGCATCGACACGTTCTTCGGCCGGAACCGGGTTACGTGGCCTTGCAGGCTGATCGCGGTGATGGATTTCTTGCCCAGCGGCACTTCGGTTTCATGGCCTTCGCCATCCGTCGCCGTGCGTTGGCTCGTCGCTTCGAGAACCCAGCCGGTGGCCTTGCCGCCCGACACGATCACATCACCATTCTTGACCTGTTCGATCGGAACCAGCTGGCTGAACGCCGGAAGCTCCATCGAGAAACCGTCGAACGGGTTCATCTCGATCGTGCCATCCTCGCCGAGGGTGTAGATACCATCGGCGGCCTTGATGCCGGTCTTGTTGGTCGACAGGTCCCAGACCACGGTGTCGATCGGCTTAAAGACTTGTTCCATCAGCTTCGACATGGTGCCTTGCAGTTTCATCTCATTTCTCCTTGGACATGTTCTGTGGAGCGTCATGCTCTTCACTCTTTCAATATGAACCGAAGAGCAGAGAACTAAAACCCTAGAAGAGCTACGTTCGAACCATCAAGAACTTGTGGGCCAACGGCAGAAGCATCCGCATCACGACTTTGGCCGAACGCGACGACCATCCCATTTTCTTCTCGAGTTGCTCCATTCCATAGTCCTCATAGAGGAAGTAGAACAGGGCCATGTAGGCCTCGTCACCCAAGAAGCTGCGCAGGGTCTGGAACCGGGCCGTGTATTCATTGGTCTCCGGAGGCTGAGCCGGATTTTCCAGCATAGCCACGAAGCCAGCCCGCATTTCCAGAGCAATGCCCCTGAACTCATCAAGGAAGCGGAATTTGGCCCCGGCAGCCCGATGGTGCTTTCCGAACCGATCTTCATAGGAATGCTGGCCGACCGAAGCCTGTTGCCATGCACGAGTGATGGCCATTTCGGCTTCGCGGTTAGTTTCGCGAGGCTTGAACCACGGAGGCACTGGCAAGTTGATCACGTGCTCTGCTTTCCCATTTCCAAGCTTCATAATATACCCCGCTGGCGCTGCTTGGATCAGAATGGACTTCAATACCCAGCTTGCTCCCAGGTCGAGCCCCTCTGTCGTGTTATTGGCCCAGGCTGCCACCCAGTTTTCCAGGAGGAAGTCCGCGTATGGATGGTCCCGCAAGTTTTCCATCCGTCTAACCTGCCGCAAGACCGTGGAAGGATAGACTTTCATTTCCCTAGCAACTTGCCGCAGAGACTTACCCGCGCCAACGTGCTCCAGATAGCTAACTAGGGCTTGAGGCGCGGATACAAGTTGGCCCAGCAGGAAGGCGAAGTCCTGCTGGGCCGTTCCCCTGGGCAGGGGCGAGGGGGCAGGCGGGCTGCCCAGAGGTGTCACGCCGTCGGATCGTCCTTCGGGGCGATGTCGGAACCGGACCAGACCGTATCCGCATCATCGTCGAAGTCTTCTTCCGCGGCCACGCGACCGGTGAAGTTCTCGTCGTCGCCGAGCTTCTGCAGGTTGTGCAGACCGAACGCCACGCCCTTGCCCACGTTGTCGTAGGGGTAGGCCGTGATCGTGGCACGCGCCCAGCAGCCGGGATAGAAGTCTTCCTCGGTCAGGATGGGCTGCTTGTTGCGATCGACGATGCCGGGACGCTGCTTGGACGAGAAGGTGGCGAACATGCAGCCAGGGACATTGTAGCCCTCGAGATGTTCTTTTTCCGCGCCACTGCGGATGGGCTTCTTGAAGTTCGCCGGAAGGTCCTTGACGGCCTTCTTGAACTTGTCCTTGGAAGCCGCGTCGGCGATGGCCTGCATCGAAGCCCAGGCCTTCTTGTCGGCGTCCGTGAACTTGTCGGGGTAGAAGAGCCCCACGACGGAGTATTTCGGGTCCCCACCCTGATAGGACGACGGTTCGAAAACCGCGGGGAACGAAACACGGAAGGGCGGTGTCACCACCTTAAGACGTTCAGCCATCGAATTGTCTCCTTGACACTTGTATCCCACATCGGGATGGCTGTTATGTTGGTGAGAGCCTTAGTCAGTCCTCGTGCTCTCAGGTTCCGCCCGGAGGCTTATGAAACCCAGTCTTTCTAAGATTAACCTGCTGGACGAACCTCACAGGTCTTGCTTGTGCTGCAGACTTCAATCAGGTTACCCCGACCGAACTGTATGGGAAACCGGCGTATTACTTCCGGTCTCCCGATGATGGTTTACGATAGACGCTGTTCACGATCTGCTCTTGCGCAGCTTGCTGGAGGAACGCATCCGCGGCCACCAGACAGGCTGAACGCATGGTCAGCGGATCGGTGTCCGGAGCCACCTTTTCCGCTGCTTGGGTAATCTGAACAGCAAGCGCCGAGATGTTGCTCGCCGAAACCATGTTTCACTCGTCCCCCGGCAGATCGTCGAAGTCCGATGCGGCCACGGTGCTCAGGTCAACAGCCTCACGCGGATCGCTTTCCCGGGCAACTGTCAGGCCGCCCTCAGGTTTCCGCGAGATGGTGCTCACATGCTTTTTCGCCGCGGCTCCAAGCTTCTCCATCTGAGCAGGAGACTTGAGCTTTGCCGGCTGGAAGCAGTCGGTCTTGTTGATGCCGGCCTTCTTCATCTCCTTCACGACTTCGTCGTCTTCAAGGACCACCAGCCGGGTTTCTTCAACGCCAGTCAGCTCATCAACCTCCTTGACTTCCTTCATGAACTTCCTGTTGGCACGCTTGCGCACCAGCTTGAAGCCCGCCACCGGACGTCCCGCCATCAGCTCTTCCTGGATTGCCGTGTCCACAGCCTTCACGAAGCCGTCAAGCAGTGGCGCCCATTCAGCAAGCCGCGCCAAGTCGCGGATTTTGGTCGGCACCGGCAGAGCGCCTTCCGGCGGAAGGTCATCAAAGTCCATGCCGGCTTCTTCCTGGATTTTCTCCATGATAGCCGGACATTCCTGCAGAGTGCCGTTGGTGTCCGTGTAGACCTTGGCCGAGCAGAACTGGCACCACTCACCGGCACGGAATTCAGCATTGGAACGCTGCGTTTCCTCAGCCGCGGCCTTCAGCTCCACGGCGAATTCCTCGAGCTCCGCGCGGGTATACTTGATTGTGCGGATGGGCCCGTCTTCGTGTTCCTTCCGGGGCTGCACGATTGTCATGCGCACCCCTTCGCAATCAGGGAACATGTGGAGAAGCCCGGTGCCGTAAATCTTCAGCTGGGAATTGTCATAGACTTCCACTGCCACGCCACGCCCGTGCTTGTAGTCGACCAATTCAGCCCAGCCGAAAGCTTCCACGCCGATATAGTCACCGGTCCCGCCGAGCAGCGGATGGAGCCACGTCATGTCGATCCATTGCTCGGAGAACTCCTCGCGCCCAAGCGGATCAAGCCGCGCCCTGGCGGCTTCGACGGCGGCGACATAGTATTCCACGGCGTCGATCATATCATGGTCAACGGTGAAGGAAGCATCCACCTTCAAGTCCGTGATAACGTCGCCATCATGATCCACGATCGGGCTGGTGGCATTTGCCAAGTCCTCGCGGAAGTAGGCGTCGCCCTTGATGATGTCGATCACATAGCCGTGGTAGTCCCGCGGGTGAATGCCCTTTGAGGAATACATCTCACACAGAAGGTGAGCAGCCGTGCCCTCCATCGCAAAGATGGAGGATTTGCGTTTGCCGGGAACCCGAGCTTCTGCTGCTACAGAGCCGGGGCACGACATCCAACGCTTCGACCCTGAGGCCGAAAGCTTGGCGTGTTGAGCCATAGTCTTCTCCTTGTTACGTCGTTTCCGACATTTCTGCTGCCAGAGCTTTCTTCGCCTTCTCGGACAGCTCCCCATAATACTCGTTGGCAAGCCGCGAATGCAGCGCCAAGAGCTTGGCCCCTGCCCGATCATAGATCACGACAGTTTGCCCAGCTTGCACCTTGTCTTCCACCAGGAATTCAAGACGCCCGATGCGGAAGTGATCCGCCTGCTTCAGGTCTTCCTGAGCCTGAAACGAGCCGAGGCACCGGATCGGTCCCTTGAGCGGCGCATGAGCCTTGTATTCTTCTCCGATAACCCAAGCCATTCTAGCTCTCCCATCCTCTGCACTTCGGGCAGGTTTCGAAGTCCAGAATACCATGTTCACAAGGCGTTGTCATCCCTCGAACGAACGACTTCCGCTGCTCCTCAAGCATCTGTTGGCGCTGTTCAGGCGTCATGGCTTGATAGGCCGCAAGGGCCCGCTTGATGAGCTTGTCAAGCTTCCGCTGCGATTGCCGGCTCTTGGCCTTTTGCATGAGCCGGGTTTTCCTGTTGTGCCCTTCAGGCTGCAACAGGGGCGACGGTTCCCGGTAAGCCGGCATTTCGCGCTTTTCCATCAATCCCTCCTAATGCCGAGATACACGGGGAAACGGGGCTTGTCCTTTGCGCCACTCGGCTGGTGCTTGAACTTCACCAGGGCACCAAGAAGGGTGTCACGGTTGGCCCAGAGGTAGTCCCGCTGAGCCGCGTCAAACCCCGTGCCAATGCCAAAGTCTTCCTCGTAGGCAGGGTGCTTGACACGAAGAGCCCCGAGGGTATTCCCGGGACGCATGTTGGCAGAGACATTCGACCGCTCAGCATAGCCAAGGTTGTTGGTAGTCTGCTCATTGTCGTTGTGCATCAGCTCTTCAAAGCCAACGATGGTGCCTTCGGTATCTTCGAACCGCTTGACCTTGCCGAGCAGACCTTCACGGGCTGTCGATCGCCCATGCTTGTAATGCCCTCGGGGGTCTCGCACCATGACGCCTTCATAGCCAAGGGCAACATGCTCGGCCTCGTAGGCAAGCAGGTCGTCAGGGTGCTCGATCATCTTGTGAGGCACCAGCCGTGCGCGCCAGCACGCCTCAGCCTTGATCTGCTCCTCGGCTTTCCGCAGGCGTTCTTCGAAGTAGAGCTGTTCCAGCTTCCAGAAGTCGAACACCCAGTAGGTGAAGTCCGGCTCTCCGTCGTGAGACATGATGCCGGACGTGGACCTGTTGAAGGCCGACGGGTCCGTGGGATCGCCGACCATCAGCTCGCCGTCGAAGGGCGGGTAGAAGAACAGCTGGCCATGGATGAACCGGTTCGGGATAGGCTTCAGCGACCGCGAAACCGGGCCATCGTTGACGGTGCAGACACACCGAATGCCATCGAGCTTCGGAGAGGCCAGCAGCGGAAACTGCAAGCCCCTCGGGGTGTCGACGGTGTAGGCAAGCATGGGTTTCATTACCAGCCCTCGCCTTCTTGATGGTGGGTGTAGCGGCGTTTCTTCTTGATGGCTTGCCGCACTGCCTCGCCCTCGACCGTCACGTCCTTGAGGTCTTCCATGACGCCGGCAATGGCGTAGAAGTCCGCGATTTCGTTTTCCAGCATATGCCGGTTGGTGGGCCCGTTCATGTTGTCCGGGTGCTTGCTCTCATAGCCGTGCCGCAGGATTTTGCCGACGATCTGAACGACCTCGGCGGCTTCTTCAGCAAGCATGGCAAGGCGTTCATGCTCGGCGGGCGTCAGGCCATTGAATTGGGGCGCGGTCATAGCGGGTTCCTCAGCATGTGAAGCTCGCCCAGTGCCGCCACCAGACACTTGGTCTGATAGATGGCATCGTCGAGGGCTTTGTGTTGGGTGCCGTGGTTCTGGACTTTGTCACGATTGAAGTCCAGCACATAGGTTACGGTGCGACAGTCGCGGGCCAGCCAGAACTGTTCAGCCCACGGAACTTCACGCCCAGTCTCACGCGTGGCGTAGGCCCAGATCGGGAAGTCGAAGTCTTGCCCTTGAGCCCAGACACCTTTTATCGGCCCGGCCTTGCGTTCCATGTCGCCATACCAGAAGCGGAACTGGTCGACGACTTCTTCCAGCACTTTGGCCTTGAGCTGGCGTTCCTCAGTGAAGATGGCCCGGGCGGCCTCGGACTGGCGGCTCCACCACTCCATGGTGCCTTTCTCCTGGTGGAGGGTAAAGCGCTCCATGCTGTCCACGATCTTAATTTCTTCGTAGAACATGCCATGGATGGCGCCTTGCCGGGAAAACCCGACGGCGCCAATGCTGAGAACCACACAGCCCGGTCGGGTGCCGCAGGTCTCCAGGTCGATCATGATGTCCATCATTTCGGTTCAAATCCTCGCTGGCTGTGATCGTGATGGTTGGGCACACCTGCATTCAGGTTGCCAGCAGACACGGCCCTCAGCTTCATCAGCTCCCGGTGATAATAGCGTTGGGCTTCTTCCATCACGCCAATGGCTTCTGCGGCCTCGAAGTGATGGCTGATGGCCAGGGTAACCCACTGGCCATCACTCTGGACTTGCTTGACGTGGTAGACGCCGACAGACACCGCCACGACCTTGAAGAGGCCGGTCATGCCCGTGGACACATCATAAGGAAAAGCCGGGGTATCAGTCATGATCGGGATACCGTTACCGTTTCCGGTCCTTCTCATACCAGGCGTCAAGAGCGTCCACAAAAGCGTGCATGGCGTTGAGAACGCCACCAATATCGCCTTCGCCGGTCTCGCGGCTCAGAATACGCCGGGCTTCCTCTTTTACCTGCTCGGCCGTGGGCGCTGCCTCAAAGAGGGTGGCCGCGATCTTCAGGTGGTGGATGAGTTGCTCCACTGCTTCGTCCGGATGGACTTCAAGACTTACGGACACTAGCCCGTTGGACATGACGATCTCCTATGATGGGTGGCTCGCCGTCAAAGTCCTCTTCCAGGGCAGTGCGTCCAATGTATTGGTCGCTGACCGCTATAACCCGTTCAAGTATTTCGGCGCTCCACATCTTTGACATGTGGGTGGAGTGCGGGGGCATCTGCAAAGACTTGGCAAGCCACTTGTAGGCCTGCTTTCGCGACATATGCCCCCGCTTCCAGATACGGTCAAAGGACTTGTGGGCTTTATCCCGTAGCTCCTTGACCTCGCGAAGCGTCAGCCCTGAAGGCGTTTCGCCATCTTGAGCCACGCCTCGGCCAGTTCCTCCTTCGGGACCTCACCGACCGCCTTGTAGCCCTTCCCGACCTCGGCGAGGACCTCGAAAACCGCGGCCTTGCCTTCCTTGTCCATCAGCTCGCGGGCCTTGCCGCGCAGGACGTCGGTCGTCAGGTCTTTCGGGGCCACGAGCTCTTCAGCATCGCCGTTACCGTCGCCGAGGGGATCGTCTCCGAGGGGGTCTCCTTCGGCTTCGCCGGCTTCCTGCGCTTCTTCAGCGGCTTGCTCTTCGGCCGCGGGTTCTTCAGCAGCTTCGGGCTCGGGATCAGCGGCGGTGGTGTCTTCATCCTGGGCCTCGACGGTGTTGACGACGGTCACCACGGGTTCACCCCCGGTGACTTCAAAAAGCGGCATGGGACGACCCAGGATTTCCAGGATCGCTTCCAGTGCCACCGCTTGACGCTCGGACGCCGTCGCCAGTCGTTCGAGGTTCTGTTCGATGGTGTTCATGTGGGAGATGCTCCTCTCAGTTGCGCTTGAACATTTACAGCATATCGCCACTTGGTTCAATGAGAAACCTACACTCTAGGAATTGGTAGCCAGCAAAGTCTTACACGCGCGCACGCGGGATATGTGGTAAGACAGCGCCGGCTTAAGATACAGCTGGAGCATAAATGGTATCCTGGGCAATGCCTTAGCGATAATGTCGAAAGGCAGACTGAACTCAGGAGGGCGGCCTATGGAGCAATCCAAGGGCACTCTCGCTTTGTCCTATGCCAAAAAGGGTTGGTTCGTATTTCCGATCCGCAAGGGCACCACTGACAAACCGAGGGTAAAGTGGGGCACAGAAGCCACCACTGATGAAAAGACAATCCGCAATTGGTGGAAAGCCTGGCCGGATGATAATATCGGGGTTGCGTGCGGGCCTTCAGGGCTCTGCGTTATCGACCTGGATATGAAGAAGGGTAAGAACGGGCAGGCCTCTCTTGACCAACTGGAGCTTGACCATGGAGCTTTGCCTCAAACGTTGCGGGCTCGCACTCCTTCTGGCGGTTTCCATTTGTATTTTAAGGGACTGGCTCGCACGACAGTCGAGCAAGTCGGACCAGGAATTGACACTCGCTCTGCTGGCGGTGCAGGCGGATATGTGCTGGCGCCTGGTTCTGCCACTTCTGTAGGCGAATACGACTGGATTGAGGGTAGCCAAGTCCCGATCGCTCCGCTGCCTGAATGGGTGGCGCATGCGACAGGTCGACGGGATACCCGGGAGCATTCCAATGAGGCGGTGGTTGAACAGGACCAACCGCAGTATATTGAATGGGCTGTCAGCCATCTGAAGTTTGATGCCAAGCCGGCCATCGAGGGTCAGAAGGGCAATACGACAACCTTCTATCTTGCCTGTGTGCTCCGTGAGAAAGGCCTCTCGCCCGAGAAGGCCTGCAAGCTCATGCTTGAGCACTACAACCCGCGATGCATTCCGCCGTGGTCAGACGAAGAGATGGCCAAGATCGTCGAGAACGCCTTTGACTATGCCTCCGTTGTTCCCCCGGGTGGCGATACGCCCGAGCATGACTTTGGAGACCCTGACAAAGCGGACGATGAGGGTGAAGCAGGCCCGGCGCCTATTCAGGGCGAGCAGGAAGAACGCTATGCCGGCATCATGGATCAGTGGGTCTGGGTTGCCGGGCCCAAGTGGTTCGTCAGGCGCCGCGACCAACTGAAGTTGGATGAGAAGTCCTTCAACTCCATGTTCAACTATATGGTCGAAGGTGGCAAGGGCCAGTTGTCCCAAGAAATCTTCTCCGCCAAGCGCTCAATGCGGAAGTTCCATAGCTTCTGCTACGAGCCCGAGGAACCGGAGTTTGTGGGCGAGGACTACAACCTGTGGAGGCCGTCAGACGTGAAACCGGTGGCCGGTGACGTCTCGATGTTCCTTGACCACATGGACTTCCTGATCCCCGACCGCAAAGAGCATGACCTGACCCTTGACTTTATGGCATGGTGTGTTCAGCACCCCAAGCTGAAGCCCAACTTTGCTCTTGTCGTGAAAGGTTTCCAAGGCACGGGTAAATCCTTCATCGGTCAGGTGATGGAACAGATTTACGGTGCCCACAATACAGCCCGGCCCTCGAACGATCAGGTGCAGAGCCAGTATAACGACTGGGCTGCCAACTGCCGTCTGGTAGTGCTGGAAGAGCTCATGGCCAAAGGGCGGTTCGACACGATGAACGCCATGAAGACCATGATCGCGGACCCTCGCATTCCGATCAACGAGAAGTTCCATTCCATTTACTACCTGCGGAACGTGATGATCTTCATTGGGTTCACCAACTACGAAGACGCACTTCCACTGGAAGACGACGATCGCCGGTATCTGATTGTCAACTCTCCTGCACGGCCCAAGCCTGACGCTTACTATGAGGCGCTATTCAGCTGGCTGCAGGAAAAGGGCGGGGCTAGCTTCGTCCTCGACTGGCTGCTGAAGCGGGACGTGTCGCACTTCAATGGTCGTGGACGGGCTCCTGCTACAGGCTCGAAAGAGGATATGCGCCGAGCCTCTCTGGGCGACGTCGAAAGCCATCTGCTCTATCTGTGGGAAAGCAAACTGCCTCCGTTCCATGGCACGTTTGTGGCTGAGAAGGACATTGTTGATGCCCTGCCGCAGCACCTCACAAAGACTTCCCGTCACTTGACCACAGTGGCTCGCAAGTTCCTCAAGAACACCGTCCGTGCAGTGAACCAGGGTCAGCATCACACCTCTAAGGGACGGCTGTTCCTTTGGTCGCTGAACCAGCACAAAGCAAATGCGGCCCGCCCTGGAAAGATACGGGCCCTTGTCTACAACCGTGACATGACCGCGGAAGAGTGGGAGAAGGCCATCGAGAAGGTGGAAGGATCAGAGTTCCCCGACGACCTGCCGGAGCGCGAGCCTGATCTGCCCGACGAGCCTGCTACCAATATTGTCGAGATGCCTGAGGCCTGGAAAGCCGCGCGCAGCAAAGAAGCGCAGGCTGGCTGGGCCAAGACAAGCAAGGACAACAAAAGGGCGGAAAAGATAAGGAAGATCGCCGCTCTCCGAGTAGAGGAGGGCTATGATCCTCTTGCTTGAACCCTGAGCCCGTCAGTCTGCAAACCTCCAGCTCAGGTTTGGCCCCGGTGGTAGAAATACCCCGGGGCCTTCTTTATTCCACGCGCTCAATGCGATGGAAGTCTGTGTCCACAGTTTCACCGACCGCAAGAGTGAGCACACGGTCATTCCAGAACCACCGGTTATCCATCGTGGACCCAGGCAAGCCTCCGATCAGCCAGGATGGTGGGTTTTTCTCCGTGAACTCAAAAGGCTCACCATCCTGGCGCCAAAGCTTGATGGCTTGGAACCGCATCTTAGGCCCCGATCGCAAGAACGCCCGGGCCGCCGGACTTGGAGATGGGCCTGCCGAGGGAGACATTCGCACCGTCGACCAATCCTTTCCTGAAGCCGGCAGCATCCTTCACGTCCCGGCTCTTGGCCTTGGACACGCCCAGGATGATACCCTCTTCCACCAGGTAGTCGTTGACCCGGGCAGACTTCACTTCCACCAGGGCCGTGCCGCTCGGCGCCGCGGTCTGATGCGTGACCATCTCGTCAGCCAGAGCCCTCAACCGAAGGCCGACAGCGATCCCGAAACCGGTCACACGGTCGCTTCGCTGCCTGTCCGACACCGAACCGGCTGCAGACCTCTTGGAGGCAGCGATGAGATGGTTCAGAAGCCAGTAGGCCCATTCGACGTCGGACTGAAAGCCCATCATGGTCACGAGCTTCCGGTCGGAGCGCTTGCCGTTGGACGTCTGAAGCTTCCGGGTGAAGATGCGGGCGCCAGTCAGACGTTCCAGGTTGAAGGCGACGGCCTTGTAGAAGAGCCAATCGTGGCGGCCGATTTCGATGGCAGCCTTGCCCATGTTCGGGGCCGAGGCTTTGATGTCCTCCTCCGTCAAGCCATGCTTGGCCATCAGACGGACCGCCATCTTGCGGGCTTGTTCAGCCTCTTTCGGCGTGCGGCCGTCGTCTGCGAGAAGCGCCGCGATTGATGCCCGGGCCTTCTCGAGCTCAGGGTAGTTATTGGTCGTCATGGTTTTGTTCCTTTCTCGCTTAGTAGTGCCCGATCCGGTGATACTGGAAGTCGACCTGATGATCCA
>Ga0210043_1000250_pt1 | contig 58383 bp, 63 predicted proteins | sample CryGeymet201501t_FD_183990 | JGI IMG/M metagenome (GOLD analysis project Ga0210043, IMG submission 183990) | Groundwater microbial communities from Crystal Geyser aquifers in Utah, USA - Crystal Geyser metaG 2015-01t (SPAdes) (version 2) | ecosystem: Environmental > Aquatic > Deep subsurface >... | reverse complement strand
TGCTCGGCGGCGCTCAGCTTGCGGTACTGGTGCCGAACCACGTTGCCGACCTCGGTGCGCGCGTCGTCGGTGCTGCTGTATTGCAGCCCTTTCTTTTCACCGTCATCGTGGCTCATGTCTGGCCACCGCGCTCGGCGACGTACAGGTAGACGGCATCGACCGTGAGATACAGCACCACCCCCGCGATCTCGACGTACATCGGGCCGAGCAGCGCATCGGGGCTCGCGACCAGACCGGCTCCGAAAAGTCCGCCGCCGATCGCGCGAAGCAGGTTTCGGGCGAGCGGTATCCGCCGCGCCTTAATCACCGCAAGCAGTTCATTCATGGGGTTAAACTCCTTCACTGGAAAAGGCGGGCCGGCTTTCACCGGCCCAGTTGCACGCATCGGAGGGCAGCCACAAGCGGAGGCAGGTCCGGTGCGATCTCGGCGTCACCAGTCGGGCATCTCGAGCCCGAGGCTCTGTTCGATCTCGTGGAGTTCGCGGTCCTGCTCGAGCACGTGCGCGCGCTCTTTCTTCATGCGCGTCACGGCCTTGCGAACGCTGGGCACGTGGAAGCCAGCCTCTTTCAGCGCCTCGTAGTGGCCCTGCATGATCAGCTTGGCGTCGTCGATTTCGCGGTGCAGGTCGAGTATCTCATCGACCGACGTCTTCAGCAGGGTGTCGGTGTTGCTTGCCATGGGGGGTCCTCTTTCCGGGTGGCGTGAACCAGTAATACATGCGTGCGGTTTTTGTGTAAACAGCGTTTGTAATACCGGCAGAAAACAGTATATCAGGGGCAGTGGTCAACCATGGAGGATACCACCTTGGGCACCCCCGTAACCAGCGTTCGACTGCCGCAGCCCGTGTTCGATGCCATCCCCGACCCGCGCAGCGCCTTCATCCGCAACGCCGTGACCGCCGTGCTGGTCGAGCGCGGCTTCCTCACACAAGAGCAGGCCGACGCGGCCAACGAAAGCATCGGCGTGTTCCCCGCATCCGCTGCACCGGCCGTGCCGGCGTGGTGACGCACCGCGCTTATGCCTTGCGATACCGGGTCAGCACATCGACCGACGATGCAATGGGCAGCCCCCTGCACCACGGGATCGGCGATGTCATGGCCCGGACCAGCAGCACGCCGTCCACGGCGGGCTGCGTAGACCGCACGCCGATCTCGTCGTGCACGTGCAAGATGACCTGCAACCCGGCGCGCTCGGCGCGGTAAATGCCGACCGCGAGGATGTCGCGGCACATGGCTTGGATCAGGTTCTCGACGAACAGCCCGCCATAGGCTTTCAGCCGCACGAACGTGCGCGAGTTCTTGGCAAAGTAGTTGGCATCGTAGCCCACAACCCTGCGCCGCTGGCCCCACGGCGTCTGTTTCATCTCGAGCGTCGCGTTGCGATAGCAGATGCACCGGCCGGACGGCAGCTTGCGCAGCAGATGCTGCCCGTTGAACAGGTACGCGCCCAGCTTGCCGCGGTCCTGCGGTACACCGGGGTTTTCGATCGCGGCCTTGGCGGCGTCCTCTTCGGCCTTCCACAGCCGCACGACCATGGGGTTCGCCTCGCGCCATGCGGTCACGATGGCCTGCCCCTGCTCTTCGGTCAGGTTCAGCCCGTAGGTCTTGGCGAAGACGCACACCGTGAAACGCCCGGCCTGATAACCGCAGTTATGCGCTATCAGGGGCCCAAGGGATGTCCAGACGGTGAAGCGTTGCCTTGGCCCACACAAGGTCAGATCGTAGACTGTCGATTTCACGCTGCAAACTGGCGACGGTGCGTTTGTTTCTGGCGTTCTTTCGGCGCTCGATAAACCGAAGGTTGCCCGGCTCGTACCCCCTGTTGTTGTCTCTCCGGTCCAACTCGAGGTGCGGGTTGTCCCACCCGTCGAGCGTAAGTAGGTAGCGCAGGAAGTCAGCGCGGCCGTCGGCAGCGCGCCACGGCGCGTGTACGAGGATGCCGCGCCCGCCGTATCCGGCATAATTTTTGCTCCGAGGATTGTGGCACCGCTGCATAATAGCCGAGATGCGGTTGAGCAGGCGGCGGCGATGCTTGTCGTCAGGCAAGACGCCAGCGTATCGCAGATACCGCTTCTCTTTGCTGGTGCGGGTGTCACGCGAAGCGACCGCGGCGCAACGCATGCACCGGGTGCTGCGCCCGGATCTGAGGTTGCTGATGCCGGCTTCGTGGCGTGGTGCGCCGCACGAGCACTGCACGATGACGCGGAGAAGCCCGCCGCGAACACCGACGACAAAACCTCGGACGGTAAGTTCGCCGAACCGGTCGCCAACGCTCGGGTTAGGGTGCTTGCGCAGGTTCTGACCTCCGACGCCGGCTTCCAAGTCTCGCCACACAGCAAAGCGTGGTCGGGCGTCACAGCCACCCCACCAATCACAATCGTCGAACGGCGCCCTCTTGCAATCGCGCCCGCTGTCGATACCCATTCTACGCCATCCCACACTTGATACTCGGACGTAACCTCTACTATGGGTAGCGTAAACGTATCAAGTCCCTTCTTCACCAGAACCTGCGTGTCCGCACCAAAGCAGGACAAGGTGGCAACCTTGCCGCCCTGCCGGTCCATGTTCATCTTGGCGCCGTTCACCGTGTAGATGTCCAGCTTCTTGATCACGTCCTCCGGCTCGCCGGCCGCGACCGCAGCGTCGTACCGCTCGAAGGCTTCCACCACATCCCACTGCCCGCCTGCCCAGACCAAGGCGCGGGCCTCGATCTGGGCTAGGTCCGCGACGACCAGCCGAGGCTCAGTGCAGGGTAGATCCAGCATGCGGATCGTCTCCTGTGCGCTCGACCTCGGCGCGGGCCGCATCGTACAGCGCCCCAGCACGGCCTATCAGTTCCTTGAGGAACGCATGGTACTGCGCGTCGCTCTCGCAGAAGGACATGCGGTACAAAGCCCGCATGTCGGCGACGGTCTCCGACACCGCGCCGGGCATGCAGGCGCTGTGTGCATGCGCGACCACGGGAAGCGCACCGGTCATGGCCTTGGCCACCTCCCAGCACGCCTTGTCATGTTCGCGCTGCTCGTCTTCGGCCGGCGCTTTTCCGCAGCCCGCGATCATGACCGCAGCCTCTCAGTCATGCGCTCCATGCGCCACTCGTTCTCGGCCTTCGAGACCAGCGCCAGCGCGTCGGTCAGTTCGGCGGTCAGGTCCTCGGACTGGTGGGCGCGGGACACGCCCATGATCGCCAGTGCGAGGGTCATCGGGCCCATGTGCCGGGCCTCGACGTCCATGGCCTTGGCGACCTCCATGCTCTTCTCAAACAGGGGCTTGGATACCCGCAGCTTGCTCTCGCCGATCTGGCGAGCCTCGTTCACGTTCATGTCGCTCTACCCTTTTAAGTTGTTCCATGTGGGTCAAGGCGCGTTCTAGCCGGGCCTCGCACCCGAGGATGTGGCGCCTCTTCCGCGCGATCGCGTCCTGCACGGCAAGCTGGCGCGTGGGCACCGCACGCTGTCGAAGCGAAGTGCCGAGCACGAAGAACTCACCAGTCAGGAAACCTCGAAGCCAGACGCCTTTCGGTGTCGCGCGCACGAACTCGTACCGCGTCCAGCGCACCTCGCTGATCGTGTGGCTGTGATCGCCCCACTCATCGGCAACGGAATAGTTATGAACGTCGCAGCGCCGCCATGCGTCGGCGTCAGGCATCGGGGGTTCCTCTCGGTCGCGTTAGCAGGTATTACCGCGTTTTTACTGGCGGCGCAAGCCCCGTTTGGCTGCGATCAGCGCAGCGACGCCGCATGCCAGCAGCCACGCGGCGGCGGGCAGCGGGATCGGGGGCGGCGTTTGACCGGGCACCTGCGGCAGCGGCACAATCCTCGGCGGCTCTGCGTGACCGTCGTCGGTCCAGTTGTTCACTGTCGTGTGGGTCTTGAAGTAGCTGGACGCGCCGCCACCCCGTGTGCCGTAGCCGATCGGGCCCAGATAGCCCGGACCCCAGACCGTCATCGGGCCCGCGTAGGTCTGCACCGGCGTCGCTGGCGGCGTGCCTACCGTAACCTGCCAGTTGGCGCAGCCGTCCACCCGCACGAACCCCCAGCGCGTGCCGGCGGCGTCGCGGACGTACCACCCCTGCGCAGGTTCCGGGGCGACCAGATCGGCAACGATCGGCCGCACCTCGGCCAGCGGCCGACCCTCGGCGCTCGCGTATGTGTTCATGGCGAGGATCTGCCCCGGCATGACGCGCGTGCGCTCGGCTGGGCCGGCCTCAATGGCCGCGGCCATGGCGGCGTGCACGTCGGCGGGCATGGCCCGCGCAGCCTCGGACAGCGCCCACGGCTCCGTGCAGGCGCTGTTGCAGGCGCGAGGACCGGGACCGTTCCAGACGGTCACAGGGGCGGCGTGTGCGGCGCTGGTTAGCGCCAGCAGGGCGAGGGCGGGGGCAAGGCGGATCATCTTGGCTCTCCGCGTGTGATGGGCGCGGGAACAAACGGGTGGCGGTACGGATGGTTGTCGCGCGGCGCACCGCACCGGGCGCAGAACACCGGAGGAGGGCTCTTGAAGTCTCGGGTCTCGGCTTTCAGATCCTCGACCTGTGCCGCCAGCCGGTCGCACTCGCGCTGCAAGGCGTTGCGCTCCGCGATGGCGGTCCGCCCTGCATCCAGCGCCTGCTGGGCGGCGGCGCGGTATCCGGCGAGCAGGTCTTCGGTCAGGGTCTGGTCGTTCATCTGGTCTCTCCTTGGTCTATGGTATCACGGAATGATCATGCCGCGCAGACTGCTTTTCAGGCCGTCCATGACCGTCATCCCGTCGGGCAAGAGGCTGGCGAAGTATTCCCGGTCGCCGGATGCGAGGGCGTCAAACCATACTTCCTCTGGAACCTCGGCGGGGGGGTTCTCTCGGGAGAAGTTGTGCGGTTGCACTCGCCGTCCTGCCCACCGCAGGGTCTTGGCTGCACCACCGTACGCGAAGCCGCCGCGAAAGCGCCCGTCCGTTCCAACTCCGCGCACCATTGCTCGTAGCTTGGCGACGGAAGCCTTGTTTGCTTCAACCCGGAGTTCCAAAACTTGACGCACAATAGGAGGTAGCGCCACTTGCGCAAGATCGTCTTCGGCACCGTCGTGCTCTTCCCCGGCCAAGGTATCCTTAACCTCGCCCGACCGCAGGTTGGGCAGATCCACACCGTGTCGGGCTGCGAAAGCAAGGATGCGGTCGCGCTGGTTGCATGTGGTGATTTCGCCATTGGTCAGCCTTCTCATTGCGGCGTTCAGCCGTTTCACCTCTTCCGCCGCGATCTTGGCCGCACCCTCGGCGGCCTCGGTGTCGATCCTGAAACCACGATCGTTGATGCGCTGGTCAATCCGCATCATCTCCATCTCGAAGTCCGACGCGGACCCGGTCAGGGCGTCCAGCATACCAAGTTCGGCACGTGCGTCATCCTCGGCATAGGCGCACAGGATGTCATATTCTGCGGGGTCGTCGGCCCAGCGCACCGGCGGGGTCTTGCCCGCCTTGATGGCTTCCTTGTCGGCCTTCGACTGCGGCAGCGGCTTGCACCAGCGCATCATCATGCGATGCCCGGTCATGTCCTTGGCGACCTCGAGCCCCGCGGCCACGGTCGCGCGGTCGAGGGCGAGCGGCATGCCGGCGTGCGCGGCCATCTTCATGAGACACACGAACCGATCGGCGGATATGTCTGGCCAGCCGAACTGCCGGGTCGCAACGTCCTTCGTTATGGCGATCTCGAAGGCGGCGTTCCATGCGTAGATCGCGGCGTGCGGGTCATAGACCCAGTCCGGGTGCGGCTCGTTGGCGTTGGGCCAAGCGCGGTAGACCCCGCGCTTGGACCGTTCGTTCACATCGACCCATGCGTAGCACAGGATCGACGTCGAGGGGTCGGCCGCATAGACATGCGCGCCACGCTTCGTGAGATCGCACGTGCTGCGCGTCTCGTAGTCGAGCAGTATCTCCCGCGGCCGACCCATCTGCGCGCTCAGAACCCGTAGTTTCCGCCGCCGCCGCCGGTCTGTGCCGGGGCGGTGTCGTGCGCGCCACCAGCGCCGCCACCAGCGACGTCATGCGCGGGCGAGACCTTCGCACCCTCGGGCACGTTGTCGTCCGCCTGCACGGCGCTCATGTCGGCCTGTGCGCCGCCGAGGCGATCACCGTCGAACCGCTTGACCACACCCACGAGGTTCAGGGACACGCCCTTGCCGCCCGTCGGGTGCGTCCAGCCCCACGCCGTAACGCCGATCTGACCGAACATGCCGTCGTAGATCTCGTCGCTACGATCGGACGACATGCCCATGCCGTTCATGTCGTTGACCGGCGGTTTGAACTGCGTGGTCGCGCCAAAGTGCAGCCCGTCGGGGCGCTCTTTGAACCCCGGCTGGCCCATCTTGCCGACCTCGGGGTCGTTGTTGCGCTTGACCGCCAGCTTGAGCCGCCCGCGCTGCCGCATTTCGGCGATGTTCGCGCCGTGCTTTGCGACACACGCGCGGTCGAGTTCTTCCCACAGCACGGCGCGGAACTCTTCAAAGTCCGGCTCCTTGGCCGACAGCACCGCCGTGACGGAGAACTGCGGGGTCTTGCTGGGGTCCGCACCCTTCGGCAGCGACGGCACGAACAGGTTCGGCCAGCGGATAAGTGCAGTCGGCGTCCAGATGACGCCGTTGGTGTCCTTGATGAGATAGCTTGCCATGTTTTTGGCCTCTCCTGCGATTACCAATCAGGTGTTGCGTTGCCGTCCATGACCCGTGCCTGATCGGTGAACATGGTAGACGGGGCGTTATTTGCGCGAGGACCGTCAGCCTTCTTGAGCGACGGTGTTCCGGGGTGCCACTGCCAGAACTTCTTGAGCACGTCGGCTTTCGCCTCGGGCAAATCCTTCTCTACGGCGGCAACCGATTTCAGCTTCGGTTCCTCGTAGAAATCGTTGATCCCGACCGCCGCCATGCCTTCCTTGGCAGCTTCGTCGGATGTCCATGCGCGGCTGCGCTTGCCGGGCGCCATGTGATAACCGGGCACGTCCTTGCCGGTGTTCACGCGGCGCTTGGCCTCGGCCTTCACGGCGTCCAGCCACTTCGTGATGATGGGCGCCATGTCCATGATGCGCGCGAGGGTGGCTTCGTCCATGACCTCGGCGTCGATGTCGATGGGAAGGGTCAGCTTAGAACTCATAGTCTTTCTTGACCTCCGGTCGTGAGATGTCGGTTGCGGGGGCGACCATGTCGCCCATGAGGGCAGCCATGGCTTGAAGCGGGGCGGTGCAGAACCCCGAGGCTTCGCAGAACTTGCACCAATCGCCCGGCACCAGCGGTGCATCGGGCGCACGGGACCGCTCGACCGCAGGGTATGCGACGTTGTCGAGCCATCCGCGCAGGTCTTCGACAGACAAAGACCACTTGCGCACGGCCTCACGGCCGCAGCGGGGCTGCACGCAGGTCAGCGTCAGCTTCTCGACGTCCGCAGCCAGTTCCGCAGGCATGGTGCTCAGTGCACCGTGCCCGTAGGACAAGAACTGCGAGTTGCCGTTGACCTCGACGTAGACGCCTGCCCCGTGCTTGTAATCGACCACGTGCAGGTTCCGCCCGATCAGGACCAGAAAGTCTCCGGTCCCGCCGTTCGGCATGTCGAGGCCGGGGATCTTCAACCGGTCTTCGATCGACAGCCACCGCCGTTTGGGGTGGTTCATGAGGGTCCGGCACCACGCGACCATGACCGACGTCGCCCACACCATGTTGGCGTTGACCGGCCATGCCGCCTCTTCCTGTATGACGTCCCCCAAGTGCTCGACGGGGATCGTGTTCGTCGTGAGGCAGCGATAGATCAGCGTGTGGGCGGCGCTGCCCTCGTCGGCGTAGGTCGAAGACCGCTGACGGTTGGGGGCTTTCGCCAGCATCCGCCGTGACCCCGGACAGCCGATGGTGCGGCTGAAACCCGAAGGCCGGTTGTTTGCGAGGGCAGCGTCCATGGCTCAGAACCCGTGCGAGGTCGGCTCGGGCATCGCTGCCAGTTCGTCCAGCGCCCGGTCCATCGGGGTGAACGCACGGGCGGGCAGGTCTTGGAACTTGCCTGCGCCGTACTGGCCCAGCAGCTTGAAGATCTCGTCCGGCGTCGCGCGCTTGCTGGCCACCAGTCCGTTGGCCTTTCCCTTGAGGGCCTCGACCTTCTCGGACGACAGCAGTTCGTCCGACGCAGGCTCTTCCAAGCCGCCCGGCGGCAGCGGGTCTTCGTCTTCCTGCGGCACCAGCGACAGCGACGGCGCGTCGTACATCTCGGCGGTGGCGTCCTCGAACTCGAGGATGGCCTTGCCGCGATAGCAGGCGACGATCATGCCTTCCTCGCCGCTTTCCGTCACGACGATGTCGCCGTCCTTGCCCTTGGCCCCGCCCGCCAGCGTCACGGTCTGCGCCCGCTTCATGCTGGTGCTGGCGATCAGCTTGGCCGAGGCCGACTGCCCGCCCTGACCCGGTTGCGTGGGGTCGTTCAGCAGCGCGGCAGCGGTGCCGGCGCGCGGCTTTTCGGGCGCGCTCTGGCGCTCGACGTCAGGCGTGTCAGCCTGCACGGCGAAGGTGTCCTCGGCCAGCAGCCGCATGATCGCCGTGACCACGGCGGGGTCGTTAATTTCGAGGGTGATCTTCATGCCCATCACGGGTCTCCTGTGGTATGCGCACGGCTTCGACGTGCTCGGTTTCCAACGTCGCAAGCGACTTTGGGGCGTATCCGATCGCTTCAACGCAGACGTTGTAGCGGCCGGGGAACTCGGAAAAGATCTTGCTGTGCGTGTGCCCATGCGCATGGATCGCGCCGCGGTAGAAGCCGTTCCACTCGAGCAGGGGATAGTGAAACATGCACAGCCGGATGTTATGCTTGGGTGTCGCGACCTCGAGGTAGTCCTGTATCTGCACGCCCATCTGGTCGAAGGCGCGCAAGGTCTTGGCGCTGTCGTGGTTGCCGCAGACCAGCACCAGCTTCTTGAACCGCAGGCGCGACAGGATGTCGAGATTATACTCGGTGTTCTTCCAGCCGAAATCCCCAAGGTGATAGACCGTGTCGCGCGGTGTGACCCGGCTGTTCCACTTCTCGATCAGCAGGTCGTTCATGCGCTGCACGTTCTCGAACGGGCGCTTGCCGAGTTCGATGATGTTCCCGTGCCCGAAATGGGTGTCGGAGATGATATACTCAGCCATGCGGCGTACCTTCCTCGGGCGCGTACAGGTGGTGGCGCGCAGTGCCAGACCACCGCTTCGCGCACTCGTGGTGCTGGACCTGCCACTTCACGCCGTACGGCGCGTTGGGCCACTTCTTGCGCTGAACACGCCCGAACTTCTCGAACACGCCTGCGCCGGGCTCCACGATCTTACCGCAGCGATAGCAGGGGGCGGGATACCGGTTCGGCATCAGTCCACGACCTCTTTCGCTGCGGCCAGCTTCTTCGACAGGACCCGGTTGAACGCCGCGTCGATGGACCCCGGCATCGTGGGGATGCGGACGTCCACGCTGTCCCGCTGCCCGATGCGATGGAAGCGTGCAGCCGCCTGCGCGTTATCACCGGGGGTCCAGCTAAGCTGGGGGAACAGCACGCGGCTGCACGACGTGAGCGTCAGGGCGGTGCCACAGGCGCTGATCTGACCGACGAACACCCGGCACGCGGGGTCGTCCATGAAGGCTGCCACAGCGGCTGTCCGCTGCGACGTGCTGTGCTTGCCGGTGATCGCCACCGGGCGGAACTCTTGCAGCCCGGCCATGAGCATGTCCACGACGTCGTGGTTCCAGCACATGAGGGCCAGCTTGTAATCGCTCTCGGCCAGTTCAGCCTTGAGACTGCGCAGCAGGGCCGGGACCTTGGCCACGCCGCAGATGCGCACGACCTTCGCCACATGCGGGCTGCCGTTCAGCACGAGGTCAGCGACCGCCGCCAGTTCGGCTTCGGTCTTGGCCTGCCGGATCCGCAGCACCAGTTCGGGCGGCAGTTCATCCTCGAGCATAGCCATGAAGTTGCGCCGGTCCGCCGGTGTTATCTCGAGCGGCCAGTCCCGCACCATCATGGGCGGCAGGTCCTTGAGCACGTCCGCTTTCCGGCGGCGCACCGCCCACCCGTCCACGCGCGCACGCAGGTCGTCGAGATTGCGCGTCGCCACGATCTTGATGAGCGGGTCGCGCTTGCCGGCAATCGGCTGCCGCCGGGTGATGTGATAGCGGTCACGGAACTGCTCGTGCGTCATGCGCTTGTCGCCGTCCATGATGCGCTCGGCCGCGAACCGGGCCAGATGCGCCCACATATCCAGCGGCCACGACACGACGGGCGTGCCCGACATGATCATGACGTCGGGTATTTTCGCCAGCACGCCCACGCGCCGATGGTAGACGGCCAGCGTCCGCTTGGCGTCCGGGTTGCGCAGCATCTGGAACTCGTCGAGGATCGCGAAGTCGAAGCCATAGCCGCACAGTGTCTCGCGCACGGCATCGTTGCGGCACAGATCGTAGGTGCAGACCACGATGGACGACGGCTTGCGGTTGCGCAGCTTGTCGATGTCCTTCGACCCGCCTATGACGGTCACGTCGCGATGAACCTGCATCCACTTCTGGATCTCCGACCGCCACGACAGGCGCGCAATCGCAGGGCACAGGACCAGCACGTGCCGGTACTTGCGCTCGTCGCACAGGGTAATGGCCATGAGGGTGTTGTGCGTCACCACGTGGTGTCGTGTGACGTACAGCCGGTCCGGCGAAGACACCGCGATGCAGACCGCGTGTTCGGTTCCCGCGGCCCGAACGCCGACGATGGACCGCTTCTTCGCCTTGTTCGTGATCGGCGACCACTTGCCCGCCTTGCACGGATCGAAGAACGGGCACAGGTCCCAAGAGCGGACAGAGACTTGATACTCGAGCCCTTTGTTTTCTTGCGTGCGGTCGTACGCCCTCAGCTTCGCGGTCATGCCGAGCGACCGCGCCAGCATCGCCACGTCTTTCGCGAGCGCCTCGCAGCAGGAGTGATATGTGGCCCGGTTGCGCCGGCACGACCCGTCAGTGTCCATGAGGCCGCGCAGCACGTTCAGGCGGTAATCGACGGGCTGCACGAATACGCTCGTGGGGATGAACCTCTCGCCGGACTTCACGTCCAGACCGAGCGCCGCCATCTCTGCCTTGAACGGGTTGCGGTACTGATCGTCGTCGTTGACGATGTTCAAATTGCCGCACGACCCGTCGTACTCGGTTCTATGCGCGCGGATGCCTATGAACGCCCTTTCGACTTCCGCTTTCACGCGCATCCACACGGCGGTCTTGCACGCCGGGGCGGACAGAGAAACGGTGATGCCGTTCAGGTGTCCGTCTCCAATGAGCGCGCCCAGCGTGTAGCCGGGGACGCGCATCTCAGGGCCCTTCATGTGCGCAGGCTCGGCGATCGGCACAGCCCACCGGTTGCGATCGTGCGACCCGCTCTTGCGCTTGACGCCCCGCCGCATGATCTCGGCCAGAGACTTCACCTCGGGCGCGCGCTTTGGGTGCTCGCTGTCGTAGACCAGCCATAGGTGCTCGGCGTCGCACAGGGTCGTGCCGCCGTCGTCGAAAATGACCGCGTAGATCTCGCGCAAACCCTGCGGGTAGATCCCGACCACGGTCTGCTCGCCGCCGTCAGCGGTGCAGATCGTGTCACCGACTTTCAGCTTACCGATGGGCTGCCAACCGTGCGGCGTGAGAACCGGCTCGCGCACAGGTTGTGCTTTGCCCAACCCCTGCTCGTGCGTCGATACTGCCACCTTGGTCGCATCAAGCTGCGCATGAAACCGGTTCACGTCCTCGCGCTGATATGGGAACAGCCGGACCTTCATGCGTTGCGCTCCGCGTCGGCGAGGTCCTCGGCCAGCTTGTCCAGCCTCGCCACGATGGCCTTGAGGTCCGTCAGTTCTTTGCAATCAATCTCGGCAGCCAGCTTCTCGATCTTGCCGAAGACCTCTTGGACGTCGATGCGCAGGCTATAAAACCGCCTGTCAGCCTCGTCGCGCTCGACCGCCGCAGTCTCGGCGTCCTCTTCGGCGGCGCGCTTGTCGTGGGCTTCATCTTGAGCCTTCTCGAGCAGATCGGTCAGTTCATCGACCTCCGCCGCCAGTTCCCTGTTGCCTTCGAGCACCGCAGGCGCGAGCAGCGCGCGCTCTTCGGGGGTGGCGTGGCGGATCAGTTGATCGGCGTACCAGTCGCCGGGGCAGTTATGGACGTAAATCATTTGCGCGGCGTTCATGGGAAGACCCTCCGGTAGATGGCGACGTTCCCGTCGCGCGTGACGCCGGCCTTGAGACCGGCGGGTGCGTCGGCCAGCGCGCAATTAAGAGCGGCGGCTGCCCGGAACACGGCGACCTCCGCGTCGGCGAGCGCGCCGTGGTCGCGCAGACTGGGCTGCATGTCCCTGATCTCGCGCCACGTCTTCGCGCCTGCGCTGCGCGTCCGCAGCACGGTCCCCCGGTCCAGCTTCATGAACTGCTCGACGGGGGTCACGCCGATGTTGCGCAGGGCATTGACGGCGCGCACCGACAACTCGAGGTCGGAGATTGAGATGTCACCCAGACTGGTCATGAGAAGATCCTTTCACGGCAGATCGGTCCGATGCCGAGTTCGACGCTCTCGGCGTTCGTGAGGGTGCGCCCGCAGGCGCAGCACGTCCCGGTGCGGATGCCGTGCGCAGCGAACGCGGTCTCGGGATCGAGACGGATCGCTTGAAGCAGGTTCCACAGCAGCAGCTTGACCGGGCGCGGCATGCGGCTCGCGTTGTGCGTCGGCTGGAACTCGCCAGCGACCGTCACATAGCCCAGCCACAGCCCGCCCTCTTTAATCTCGAGGGAGGCGGCGCCGGGGTGCTTCCCCTTGCGCAGCAGCTTCATTATCAGGGTGTGCGCCGGGTCCAGTTCAAACGTGAAACGCGGCCACTCGACGTGTTCTCCGAACTTGCGGAGCATCTCGGGGATGCACTCGAAGCCGTGTAGGCGGGGGTCTGACATCTGAGATCTTTCATCTTAAATCTTCGCTCTGCCCCCATGTATTACCAGTCAGGTATTTCCGGTGCAACATCTTTTTTCGGGGCGGGCGCTGGTTTTTTCGCCGGCTTGGCGCGCGGCTTGGGTGCCGGGGCGGGCTGCGCAAACTCGGCCGCGCCGATCAGCAGCACATCCGCCCGTCCGTCCTTGGATTTCAGCAGTTGCGGTGCGAACGCAGGCCAGCGCCGCCGGGCCTCGCCGATGTTCCATTCCTTGTCGCTCCGGGCAGGCTTGCCCACGGCCTTCGCCCACGCCCGCGGCTGCACGACCTTGTAGGGGAACGCCAGCGCGTCCAGCATGCCCAGCAGCTTGCCAAAGCCCAGCCCGGTCTTGAACGTGGACGCCACGCCCTGTTTCGGCATGGCCTGCTGCGCTTCCAGCACGACCTGCACGCCGGGCGGCAGGATGGCTACCAGTCCGTTCACGTCGATCTCGTCCTTGCCTGTCGCGCCGCTCTTCAGGACCGGCATGTCGTGCAGTTCGAGGGGGTTTCCGTCGGCGTCGAAGATCGCCACGGCACCACGCAGTCCGGGGTCGATGCTGACGAGATGCGGGGCTACCAGTCCGGTGTCGTCGGCCATGTTTTGCTTTCCTCTTCGGTGATGCCGTACTCGTTGGGGGTTCGGGGGTCTTTCGGTACGGTCGGCGGCGATGATCGGGCAGGTGTCGGGTAATATATCCCTGCGCGGGGGCGTCTAGCCCGGTCCTTGAACTCAGGTCGGCCCTGCTTTCCATCGAAGACCACCTGCGGGATCAGCAGACCGGCTTGGAAGCAGACCGACAAGTGCTTGCGGATCGTCTCGGCGTCGTACAATCCGGCCATGTCCCGCAGTTCCATGGCGCGCGGCAGGAACCGATCGCCACTCTGCGGGGTGTCCGTGAACACTTCGCCGTTCTCGATCCCGCGCTTCACGAAATCGACGATCATCTCGATAAGCTGGGTCTTCATCTCTTCCTCGTACTCTTCCTTTTCGACGGGCGTCAGGTCTTTCAGCACGCCCTCCTGCCAGACCAGCGTGAGGTCTTCCGCCCGCTTTCCATAGCTGGCCTTGCGGTGCATGAGCGTGACCGGTGAGTTCGGCACGTCCGACGCGGCCTCCATGAACAGGCGAGACCGCGACTTCGAGGACCACGCGCCAGACCCGGAGTATTCGCTGTCGGCTGCCTTGGCCGGGTGGCCCAGCAGCACCACTGCGATGTTGAACTCGACGGCCAGCGCGTTCATGGCGCGCAGGAACTGGCTGACCTTCTCGCGCCGGTTCTCTTCGTCGGCGTAGATGTCCGATATGGGGTCGAGCACCACCAGTTCAGGCTCGGCGCGCTCGACGTACTCGATGAGGGCCTTGAAGAAGGGCGAGTTGGCCGCGCGCAGTTCCCGGTCGAACGTGACCATCTTCACGTCGGCCATCATGAGGTTCTCGGGGATGAACAGCGTGTCCCGCACGTCGTGGAAGTCGATGCCGCTCTCCGACCGGATGCGCTTCTGTCGGTCTATGATCGCCGGCATGGTGTCCTCGGTCAGCACCATGAGGCATTTGCACCGGCGTCCGCCGGGGCGCCCCAAGATCGGACGCCCGGCGGCAAGCAGCGTGCACACCCGCTGCATGAACATGGTTTTGCCCGTCCCGTCCTTGCCGAACAGCGTCGTCAGCACGCCCTTCGGCAAGTAGTAGGGCACCACGAACTCGGGCGGCTCGTTGTAGGCCGCGACCAGTTCGTGCAGCGGCCGTATCTTGTCGAAGACGGACGACACGTCGCCCTCTGGCGGGACCTCCCACGGGGCGAGATCGCGTCCCTCCTGCATGGCCTTCGTGACCGGGGACCGGGGGTCGTAGCCGTCCCACGTGGGCGGCACGAAGCGGCTCTTGGCGGCGGGCCAGACCGCGTACTTCCACAGCCAGTGGATCGCGCTCTCCGTGGTGTCCCTGCGGTCCCGTGCGGCCTCCTGAAAGGCGTCCACGGCCCACACGGTCGCGAGGATGTCGGCGTCGCTGCGGTGCCCGTGGTGCTGATACAGGTTGCGGGCGAGGGCGAACGCACCGTGCGATCGGTCGTCCGTGTCGAGTTCGATGTGGTGCTCGATCGGCTCGCCGAGTTCCGGCGTCTCCGGGGCGTACTGCGGGTCGTTCTCGGTGTCCGAAATGCGTCCCGACAGTTCGTACATGCGGTTGATCGCAGCCTTCGGCATCGGGGCGGGCTGCCCGCCCTGCGTCCAGCGGTACTTTCGCGTCTCGCCGGCGCTGTCCGTGACCACAGATGGGGCCACGAGGATCTGCCGCCGTCTGTCCTGCATGAAGTCGAAGCCGCCGTTGCGGGGCGACAGGTTGCGGTTCACGCGGTCGTCGGCCTCGGGGCGGCGGAAGATGCGGTGCACGCCGCCCGATGGCGTGATCGCCGTGGGTCCGAGGACGTGCTCATGCAGTCCTGCGAAGGCGGTCAGTCCGTTGGCGTCCGCGTCCTTCACGTCGAGGTCGAGGATCACGAACTCGGGGCTGGCGGAGATGCCGACGTTGGCGTTCGGGTATTTCCGATACCAGTCCGTGATGACGGCGGGATCGCGGGTGCTGTTGGAGGTCCAGCCGCGTTTTATGAGGGGGTGGGGTGCCTTGCCCAACTCTTCGATCAGGACCACGAAGAAGCCGGACCGGGCGTAGATCAGCGCCGCTTCGAGCGGCTCGATGTCGTTGCACCTGCGAAAGTCCGGCAGGTCTTGGTGGGGGTCTCGAAACTCAACCACGGGACCAGCCCCGCGCCGGTTTTTGGGGGTTGCGGCCGTTGTATCTGCGTGCCATATTGCTACCACATCTGGGATCTGACTTGGTCGTGGGATCCAAAGAACCGAAGGCCGGACGTTTCGCTCGCGTCCGGCCTTCACTTTTCCACGACCCGGCTGTCCGCGTCAAGCTACCAATCCGGTATCTCCACGGCGGCAGGCGCAGACCCGTTGGCTCGCGACTTGCGCTCCACCACGACAACTTCACGCGGCTCGACGCGCCCCTCGCCACAATCCGGCAGCCATTTGTCCATCGCCGCGACCACGACGTCGGTGATGCTGTCTGCGTTGTGCTCGCGGTGCCAGTCCAGCCGCCGCGCAAGGGACGCGGGCAGCTTCACCGTGATCGTGCGGACGCTCGGGTCGTCTTCGCGGCGCTTGCGGATCGCCTTGCGGGTGACGGTCATTGGTACTCTCCCTCCACGGTCTTCCACCAGTCCTCGATCCAACTGGCGATGTGGTAGTCCACGAGGTCGTCCTCTTCGTTCTCGTGGATCACCAGCGCCCACGCGCGCTTGATGTCCGGCCCGGTCAGCAGGACCTCGGCGGGCTCGGTGCAGTCCAGTATCGCTTCCCACGCCTCGACCGGGTTGGTCCCGGTGTAGTCGGTCTCGCCCTCGAAGACGACTTCGATGGTCAGCCCTGCTGCGGCAGCGTCGTTCAGCATCCGCTGCGCAGGGGTCAGCTTTCCGGGCGGCGGCAGCAGGCGGGTCTTATCGGCATCGGTGGCGTAAGACCAGCCGTACCGCGTGTGCAGAATGACCTGCTGTGATGTAATACGTTCGTTCATCGGGGGTTCGCTCCTTGGTTCTGGCTTCACAACTCTGGTTTCTGGCTGGCTCAGCCCTGCTCGAAGTCCCCCCTACCAACAGGGTAGTTTGCAGGGGGAACTTCAAGCATATGGGGCATGAGCCTTAGTTTTGTCTTACTTTTTGTGGTCGTTTTATCGTTATTTTCCGGTGACTTGGGGCTGTTTTACGGTGGTTGGAGAAGTTCACTGTTGTGCACTCTGCTTTATCGTTGTTTTTCAGTAACTTGAGCGGGATAGCAGTTTCGCTGCTCAACAGGGTTCCCAGATGTGCACCAGATGTGCAGTGAGACGTGCAGCACTTTTCACCAGTCCGGTAGCAGCCCGTCCCGCTCGGCCTCGGCCCGGTCTCGCGCCGCGATGGCTGCCTCGACTGTGGCGAAGTAGCCGACCTGCCGCAGTTTACCGTCGATCTTGATGCGCACGATCCACTTTCCGTTCTGCGGATACACCGCGCGCACGCCGCTGGTCCCCGGCCCGCGATGAGGCAGCTTGGGGCGCGGGTTGGTGATCGGCTTGAGCCCGTGCTCTTTACGCAGGGCGTCGCGGGTCTCCACGGCCTGCTCTATGCTGTCGAAGCAGCCTCCGTTCACCATCCCGCCGCCCATCGTAACCTGCACCTGCCAGCGAGCGCGGCCTTCGTTCCAATACACGTTCTTGTGCCGCGTCTGGTAGTCGCGCTCGGCGGCGTCCAGCACGGTCTCCGGGTTCAGCGGCGCCCACCAGTCGGGTGGCTCTGCCGTGACGACGCCATGCAGCCCCGGTACGACGTGAAGCCCCGTATCGGGGTCCAGCTTCGCTGTCGGCCATTTATCTTTGACCGGCAGCGTCTGCTCCGAGGGTAGACTTTTGGTGCGTCTTGTTGCCTCCGGCACGTGTGTGAAGCTGAACGGCACCAGCGCCCACGGGCGCAAGCAGTAGTTCAGCGCGCCCTGCGCTTCGCTGTGCGGGCTGTGCGCCAACTCGATCACGGGCACGGTGCGGGTGAGGCCGCGCAGAACGCGCAGCCTCACGATTTTATAGGCAGCCCAGCCGGTCTTTCTCAGGACCAGCACACCGGGTTGCATCCACGCGGGGAAGCCGTCCGGGTTCGGAACCGCGCTCATACTTGTCCAGCTATAGGGTAGATTTGTCACCTTCTTTGAGCCCCGGATTTACTCGACGACGGTGTCGTCTTCGTTGCCGATGGGCCGGGTGGACAGGATGTGCCCGCGCAGGGTTTCGAGGTCGGGCTTGTCCGACTTGCTGTCCAGCTTGGCCACGCGGACCAGCATGCCGGACCAGAGCATGATGAGGTCGTCAAGCTGCACGCTGCCCTTCTTGGCCTTGAGGTCGAAGCCGCTGCGCCCGCCGCCCACGGGGTGCACCTTGACGGTGTAGGGCAGGACGCGCTCGGGCAGACCGGGCTCGACGCGGACAAGGTTCTTGTCGCCGTCTGCCATCTGCATGACCCAGTGTCCGTCGCTGTCTTCGGTCAGGAAGGTGCCGAACACGGGCTCTTCGCCGGCCTTGGCAGTCCACTTGTAGAGTTCGTTCTTCTTGGGTGCGTTTGTCATGTCGTCGCTCGCGCGCAGCCTGTCCCACGCCGCGTCCTGCGCCGCGTCCCCGTTCACCGCCACAACGTCCAGAAACACGCTCTCTGTCACGTCGCGGGTGGTGCGGACGCGGAACGTGCGCAGGTGCGGTGCAGGTTGCTCGGCATCGTCGATCTGCGCCATGTCGATTTCCCGAAGGGCGATGTCGAAGTCCAGTTCGCCCTCCGCGCACAGGGCTTCCAGCGCCTCCGTGGCGGTCGCGGGAAACGGGACGTCCAGCGTGCCCACCATGCGTTTCCATACCGGCAGCAGCGTGTCCACCAGCGCCTTCTCCCGCGCCTCTTCCGTCCAATAGTGCTCGACGTCGATGTCGCCGTCCACGACGCGCACGATCATGTATACGTTCATTCGATGGCCCTCCCCACGTCGAAGATGCGCACGCTCAGCGCGCCCAGAACGGTGCGCACGTTCTCCGCCTTGCTTTCCGGCACGCGGATCATCAGCAGTTGATCGCGGGGCTCTGTGCCCTTGCCCATTTCCGCCAGCGCGCCGCGTGCGGCCACTTCTGCCGTCTTCGATGCGCGCTCGCGCTGCATGACGGTGTGCAAGCCGCTCGCGGTGAAGCCGATGAGGCCAGCCGCTTTCGTGAGGTCGCCGCCGCAGGCGTCCACCAGCTTGCGCAGGGCGGTAATGTCGCCGCCCGCGCGGTTGCGCGTCTTCGGCTTCTTGGCCGCGCCAGCTTCCACCAGCCGGTCGGCCAGCAGGGTATTCTCGGGGATGTGCTTCATGGTCATGGTTCTCGCTCTCGTTGTCCGCGCCGATAAGGGCGTGAAACAGGTATATGGTCAGGTATTACCTTTGTCAAGCGTTGGTGATACTTGTTCAGTAACGCTCAAATCCAGCTTTCCGGCGTATGTTGCGCGGCGGCGGATGCGCGCGCCCGCAATATCCAGCGCCTCGTCCATCGTCTCGGCCTGCACGGTGAAGGATGCGCACCCCGAACCGCCGTTCGGGGTGGCGAAGACCGCATGCGCGCGGTAGGACCGCCGGGTCATGCGTAGAGGTCCGGGCGCTCGGCTTCCATCTCTGCCGCGATGCGCGCGGCGCAGGCGTCCGCTGCGTCGCTTGCCGCGCTGCGGGCTTCGTCCAGCATGCAGTCCCAGCCTTTCGTGCCGTAGGACCCGTAGAAGCCCCAGCAGCTATCGACGGTGTCGCCGGTGTCCGGGTCGGTCACGACGTAGCCGTAGACGTCCCTGAAAGCCCAGTCGCGGTAGAGGTCCGCCGTGTGCCCCATGGCCTTGATCGACGCTGCGCTGTCCGGCTCATGGCGCGGTGCGCCCACCAGTTGCGTCCATGCGGGTGTGAGGACCACCAGCACCTTGGCGTAGTCGCCTTGGCAGTAGCCACGGCGCTCGTAGACCGCAGCGGGCACGCCAAGCGCGCACCACAGGGCTGCGCGCCATTCCAGTTCGTCCCTGTCCACGTTGTCGGCGACCCACTCGCAGATCACGTCCGCCCATGCGCTCGACGGCAGGGCGGCGCAGTACGCCGGGTCGATGGTGAGGTCGTTCAGGCCGGACATCAGGGTGGGGACATCAACGTCCAGCGCCTTGGCGATAGCGTGCAGCTTGGTCATGGCCAGATCGGGGTTCTCCCGCAGGTAATGGCGCGGGTCGGTGTCGCCATAGTCAACGTAGCCATCGCGGCCCATGTAGACACGGATCGGGGGTTCGCAGTCCCAATCCTCGAAGGGGTTCATGGGGCAGTCGTCATGCAGGACCTTGATGGTGATGCCGCGGTGCGTGATGGTCTCGACGGGTTCAGTTCGCATGGTCGTGGTCCTCTCGGGTCAGGCGTTGGGGTTCCAGCCGTCGCGGTATTGCGCGACGGTGGCCAGAAAATCCTCGGGTATGTCGTGCAAGCTGTCATAGGCTTGCAGGATGCTTTGCAGGGCGCTCGCCGCTTCCATGAGGTCGCTGGCGGTCATGGTGGCCTTGTTGAACGGCGGGGGCTTGGGGGCGCGGCGGGTCATGCCTTGGTTCCTCTCAGGTTGTTGTGGCAATGGCGGCGCAGGTCGCGCAGCTTGCGCACAAGCGCCGTCAGACCGGGCTTGATGGTCTCCACGGCTTCCGGGTTCAGGTTCATGCTGGCCCACAGGTGCAGGCGCTCGGCCTCTTCCAGCCGCGCCTCGACGGCAGCCAGAAAGCGCCTCTCGCGCGCTGCGTCGAAGTCTGCGCCACTCATGCCTCGGCCTCCGCTGCGTTCGACACGGTGAGCGTTGCGCCATTGGCTTCGATCGGGGCGTCCAGACCGGGGCCGCGCAGCCAGATGGTGCCCTTGAGGCGGTTGGCGCGGTAGCCGTAGGGGTTCAGGGCGTAGTTGATGCGGTCGGTCGTGGTGCTGGTCTCCCAGCCGCCGGTTGACACGATGAACTGCCCGGCGCGGATCGTGACCACGGGCGTGGTCTGGTGGAAGTAGCGAACCGTGCGCGGCTCGCCCTCGTAGGTGACGCGGTAGCTGTTGTTCGCGAATTTCGAGAAGGTCGCGACGGGGCCGAATTTCTCGGCATTGGCGCGCATGTCCGCAATGGTGAGGCGGGGCGGGGTGAAGGTCATGGTCGTGGTCCTTTCAGGTTAGAGGCGCTCGTCAAAGCGGTGCAGTTGCTTGGGTTCGCCGGTGAAGACGAACAGGATGCGCAGCCCTTGCACGGTTTGCGTCAGTTCCGCGTCGGTCGGTGCGCGGTCCATGAGTTCAGCCGCGCGGGTCTTGGCGATGGCGCGCTTGATGCCGGGCTTCGTGGCGTCCACAGGGACCGTGACCGTGTAGGCCAGCGGGTCCGGGTAAATGGGTGGCCACGGGCTGTCCGTCTCTTGCACGATCACTGTCAGGGTGGCGTGGGTCGTCGCGGGCGGGTTGAGGTCTGCGCCACAATCGGCGCAAATGTCGTCGCCACGGTTCCAGTGCATCGTCGGGCAGGTCTCCGGGTCGTGCTCGAAGGTCTCGCAATCGGGGTGGTCACACTCTCCGGCCTCACAGGCGGCGGTGATCGCCGCTTGTTCGCGCTCGTGGTCTTCAGGGTTGCTCATGGTCGTGGGCTCCGGTTGATGGTGGGCGTCGGTCCCCTAGCGGGGTCGCTTCGCAGGCTTGGGGTTTTGCAGACCTTACGCCTCCACGGTGGTCCCGCATGATGGGGGACCGACGGGCAGTTGTTTGCGGCAGCGACGCCGCTTCAATCGTCCGGGGTGCCAGCCCTTAGACTAGCCGGGGGCCACCCGGCGCGTCAGCAGCCGCGCGCACTGCGGGCTTGTTCAACCGCTTCGAGTTCGCCGCGCACGGCGGACAGTTCCGCCGCGTAATCCTTGTTCGCCATGGCCAGCAGACCGGCCACGGGCAGCAAGATCACGGCAGCCGTTACGATGTTGGTATCGTTGGCGCGGGCCTTGTCCTGCGCTGCGGCGAGGCGGGCCTCGTTCTGCGCCAGCGCAGCCGCCTCGGTGGCCAGTTGGGCGCAGGTGCGCGCGTTGTAGCCTGCGGGCGACACGTAGCGCGCTTGCACGTCCGCTGCGGGCGGTGTGCATGCGGCGATGGTGGTGCATGCGGCCATCAGGGCGGCGCTCACTTTGGTATGGGTCTTCATGGGTCGTGGTCTCCTATGACGATGCGGGGCCTGCCTCATCAGTGCCGGGCGGCCAGTTCCGGCAGACCGCGGCGCGGGGGGTGCGCGCCGTGGTTTCGGCTCTCAGTAGTCCTCGAACATGGTGCGCAGGTCCTCCAGTTCCTGCGCCGTAAACGTGCTTTCCAGCGCCGCAAGCGCCGCCTTGCAGGCGGTATAGATGCGCTCTGCCTTGCGGCTGTCGGGATCGTAGCCAAGATCCTCGGCCCAGTCCTCGAAAGGCTGGTCAAGACCGCTCGTGTCCATGAGCAGGCTGGACAGGACGTCGCACAGGTCGGGCTGCGTCGTGTGGGCAGGGCCTTGGCTGAAATGACCGGTCAGGAAGGGGCCGACGCCGCGCGTCAGGGTGAAACGCCAGTGGCGCGCGCCGTCCGGCCAGTCGCACGATGCGTCGCCGTCGGGCCGCTTTTCGACGCGGTGGATGCCCATACCGATGCGCTGGGCATCGAGCAGGAAATCGCGCTCTGCATCTGCGTCACCGGGGATGGGGTCGTCGTAGGCGGGGCAATGGTGGTACTGCGTCGCCGTCAGTTCGCCATCCTTGCACAGCATGTCGGTGAAGTTGTTCCAGTCTTCGGACAGGGCGACGTGATCGGCGTTCGGGCCGCGCAGCGTCTGGCCTTCGGCCCATTGTGCGTATGCGTCGGAAATCAACATGGTCGTGGTCCTCGTCGTTGCGGTTCGTATTACGTTGTCAGTAGCAAAGCCTGCGAAAGATGCGACGGGCGAAAGCCGTCTGCGATGCGCTCCAAACCGTTGCCGGTGGGGTGGAAGCGGTACGCCGCCGCGACGCGGGCAAGATCGGCACGCGCCGCGCGCAGCGTTGGCCACGTGGTCACGTTGCCATAGGGCTTGCCGGGGTCGCTCATGGTCGGGTTCCTCTCTCTCTCTCTCTCTCTCTCTCTCTCTCTCGGGGGTGTGGGTGATGCGCGCCACCCGCAAGGGTGGCGCGCGGTAATCTCAGACCGGTTCCAGATGCGCGGCCCATGTGCGCCGGGGCAGATACAGGGCCAGGTTGCCATGGTCGCTGACGTGCACAGCGCCGCAGCAATCGGTGGGCAGGCTGTCGAGTTCGTTGGGGTCGCTTATTTTGGCGAGTTCGCCGCTCTCAAGGTCGGCTTCAATCTGGCCCATGTCGGGCCAGCAGCCGAGGTCGCTTCCGTCGCCTGCGTGCGCGCCGAAGTAGCAGTAGGCGGGTGTGCACTCGCTCAGCAGTTCGTAGCACTCTTGCAGGGTCTCGTCTGCGATGCTGTCGAGGTCGTCGATGGCGGGTGTCTCGTCGTGATCGTCGCGGGCTTCCAGTGCCGCAGCGCAACCGCGTGCGCTGTCGCGGATGGTCATGACGGACAGGCGCGCGGTGTAAGTCGTCTCGCCGCTGTCGGTGTCGAGGATCTTGTCGATCTCGTCAGCGCAGGCTGTCAGCAGGTCCTGCGTGCGCAGCGTGCCGTGGCTGATGCTGCCGATGTTCATGGTGTAATGGTCGCTCATGGTCGTGCGCTCCGGTTTGGGGGTTTGTGTTCGTAGGTCATACATAGACCAAAGGTAAGACGCATTGCAAGAGGTAAAGCGTGACCGGAGGCGATAAAAGGTAAGACGGCGCAGGTATACCGGCTAGAACACAAGGTGAACGTGACCGCGCAGCGGGGGTGGTGCTCAAAAGTTAATGCACATCTTAACACCGTGAACGGAGCGGGAACAGAGCAGAACGGAGCGGGAACAGAGCAGGAGTTGTGCAGCGGGGGCGACGCAAAGGTTAATGGCGTGAGTTGGTGCGGTGGGGGCGCAAGTGACCGGTAAACGTGAACAATAGTAGAATGATTGACGAACAGAAGTAGAACAAAAAGTGATGCACGTCTCACTGCACATCTGCGCTCAACAGAGCGGAGATGTGCGTTAAGATGTGCTTGAACATGTAGCCGTTTTGGGACTTTACGTCCCACGGCCATGTCGAGCAGGTGTTGTGCCGCCAAATCCAGAGCCGTGCAGCGTGAGCCAATCCAGCCGGGGCGGTCTCTCGTCGCTCAGGTGCTGTCGGTGCCGATGCAGCGGTGTGGTGCAGCCGGTGCCGAGATGCAGCGGGGTGAGGTGCGAGGTGCCGAGCCTGAAGCCGAGGCGGTTGACTGGGCCGACTGGGCTGAAGGTAAGACGATGCGGCTAGGCGGCGGATCGGGCTGGACCCCCCGCGATCGGATTTTTTCTGTGATCATCGCTCCCCATCTTTTCGTCGAAAAATTGTACCGTCTCGATTTATTCGATGTCTTAACTTCACGGCGCCAGAAAACCCCTGCTGACCCGACCCGGCAAAAAGTTTGGGCCCGGCGATTTTTTCCGTTGACGATCGCCGAGACCTCGTGGCATGGTCCCGGTCACTGGCCCATTCCAACCGAGAGCACCGACATGACCGAACCCGACACCGCCCCCCGCAAAACCGCAGCCGCCGCAGCCGACCGCGGTTTTGCCGGGCGCGGCGACCACGCGCGCTCAACCCATCCGATTGCGGGGCCAGAACCGTCGCGATCGGACACTGCGGCGGGCGCCGGTTCCTCCTCGCCCGCCGCACGCCCCCCCCCATTCGGCGCGCATCCGACTGCGCAGTGCACAACGCGCCCGCTTACCCAACCGGTCCCTGCGATTGCGGGGCGGAATGAGCGACCCCCTCTCTGCCCTGAACCGCGTGCTTGCGGCCGTGCCCAGCACAACGCGGCCGATCTCGGTGCATGCGACGTTCGCCGACGGCCGACCGCTCTCGGTGCGCGTGCCGCTTGACGGAACCCGCCCGGTCGTGCATATTCGGCCCATCACCTCCGGAGCCCGCACCCGCCATGTCCAGAGCGACCCCGCCCCAGAACCCTGCTGACGACCGCGACCGTACCACGCAGGTCGAGGTTCGGAACTACATCTGGGGCCGCATCTCCCGCGGCAAGCAAAAGCTGGGCGACGCCATCATCGCGATGGCCACCCTCAAGAGCCCCGACGCTCGGATCATCACGGCGATCCTCGACCGCGTCGATCCCAAACCCGCCTATTCCAACCAGACGCTCCCGGTCCCGATCAAGATGGACGTCTCGACCCCGCAGGCGGTCGAGGCCACCCGCCAGCGCATCCTGACCGCCATGGGCAATCAGAAACTGCCCGTGGACATGGGCCGCGCCGTGCTCGACGCGGTCAACCAAGCCGGCGACCGGAACGTGGCGCGCGAACTGGCAGACATGCTCGCCATGGCCCAGCAACTCAAGGAAGAGCGCATGAGCCGGGCCGGCCAGCCCGAACCGGTCACGGACAGCGACATCATCGGCGTTGACGCCGCTGGCAACGAAATCCGCCGGCCCGTGTGGGGCCGGCCGCGTCTCGTGTCGAACGGCGACGCACCCGTGCCGGAACCCGAACCGTCGCCCCCGAAAGACTGATCCGCCATGCGGATCGCCCCGACCCCCGGTCTTCAGAACGACATGACGCCCGTCTCGGCCGGTCCGGTCTGGCTGACGGGCATCAACGTGCGCTTCCGCCTCGAACAATGTGAGACGATCGGTCTGTTTGGCCCGATGCGCGACGTCGGCGGCAACCAGATCGTCCTGCCCGCCTCGACATATCCGTACCGCCGGGCCTTCGTGACGCCCAGCATCACCGAGGGCGCCGTCCTGTTTGGCTCGGCGTCCAAGGTCGTCCTCGCAGACTATGACCCGAACTCGATCCCCGCCACCGGTACGCGCTGGCGGACCCTCGACCTGACGCCGCCCGGTCTCGTGCCGGCAGTCGATGTCGTCCCCGTGCCCGCCGCCGCCAACACGACCGTCCCTCCCGTGTGGTGGTTCGCCGATCAGGACGACCTCGTCATCGGGTCTCGAGCCAACATCAACGGCGAGCCGGTCTATGTCTGGGACCGCAACCGGACCAACACGTTCGTACCGCTCGCCGGGTCTCCGACCGGCGCCGTCGGCGGCGCCATCGTGAACCGCATCGCCGTCCTGTTCGGCTGCACCAGCTTCACCGAGCCCGACCCCCGGCGGTACATGACCGTCCGCTGGTCCGACCGCTTCGACTTCGAGAACTGGACCCCGTCCGACATTACCACCTCCGGCGAACTCCAACTGGAAGGCGGATCGCGCATCGTCGGCGGCGGCGCCACCGACTACGGCCTCGTGGTCTGGACCGACCGCCGCATGGCCCTTCTGACCGAAACCTTCGACCTCGACAGCGTCTTTGACCGCCGGTACGTCGGCGGGGGCCGCGGGCTTCTCGCCAGCAACGCATGGTGCGAAGCCGACGGCCGCGTGTGGTGGTTCGATGAGAGCCGCGTGCTGAACGTGTTCGACGGCGGGCAGCCGCAGCAGATCTCCAACCCCTTGAAGCACGCGACGATCGAGCGCCTGAACGACGCCCAGAGCGGCCGCGCCTTCCTCGAGCCGAACCCCGAGTTCGGCGAGATCATCCTGCACTACCCGACCGGCACCGACGACGTGCCCGACCGCCAACTGGTCTACAACTACCTCATGGCCGCATGGTCCGTGTGGTCGCTGAAGCGCACGGGCTGGTCCCGCCGGTCCGGCGTCATCCGCACCACGGCGGTCGATGACCAGAACCGCGTGTGGTTCCACGATCTCGACGTCGCCCTGCCCAACGCCTACGTCACCGGCCCCGGCAACCCGAACGACCCGAACGACGCCCTGACCGAAGCATACCCGACGCCGCGCGACACACCCGCCGCCGACGACGTCGAGCCCTTCGACTTCGGCGTGATCACCAACCTCGTCACCCTCGAAGACGTCACGGCATCGGCATGGCGGCTGACGCGCGTCCTGACCGACCATCTGCCGTCCCCTGCCGTCGGCGCCGAAGACGACACGTTCGACGTCGTCGTCACCGGGTACGGAGAAGCCCAGACCGTCACGGCTGTCGCACAGGACTGGCAGACCCACGAACTCGGCGAGAACGGCAAGGACTTCCGCGTCGGCGGCAAGGCCATCCAGATCGGGGTCTACGGCAAGCAGATCAAGTCGGTCATCCGCTTCGGCGGTTTCGACGTCACTGCCGCACCGGGCGGTGAGCGATGAACCAGATCGTCAAACTGCACGAACCCGGTGCAGACGAGGACGTCGTCAGGGAACTCGAGACGGCACTGAAGCTGGCCAAGGCCGGCAAGCTGCGCAGCGTGGTCATCGCCGGGTCGCTCAACGCCAACCGCACCTTAACGGCATGGGCCACCACCGACGTCATGCCCCTGGTCGGCGAGATCGAGTTCCTGAAGCACCAGCTTATGAGCGCGCTCGAGCCAAAGCCGTGCGACGACGATGACCCAGACTAACCCTTTGAAAACGCTGCGCAATATCCCCGTGCCCGCCGACGGCTACGTCTTCTTGCGCCCCGCCGACGCTGTCCAAGAGGCCCTGCGCATCGCGCACACCAACCCGGTCTGGGCCGAGCACATGACCGCGGCTTTTGAAGCGGACTACCTCCGGCACGCCGCCGAGGCCGATCGCATCCGGTTCCTGAACGTCGAGGGCGACGGCCGGATGTTTTACATCTACTGCCGGGCGCAGGGTTTCGAGGGCCTGAACCTGCTCAGCGGTGGCTGGCCGAAGCCTCACGAATGGCGTAATACCAAAGGGTTTCTGATGATCACCGACATCTGCGCCGAACCCGAGGTCCGGGCCTGCATATCGGTGCGCGCCATGGTCGGTGCCCTCCGCGCCGACGGGATTGCCACACCGGGCGAGCGGGCTTACTTCCGCCGCACTACCCCCGGTCGCCCCGAGCGCATAGGCTGGATACCAACGTAAAACCCTCATATTGCCAGATTGGTGGGATTTGAGGTAGTGTGGGTCGTACAGCGCCGGGTCGCCCCGAGCGCATCGGGTGGCTTACGATCTAGGGGGACTGCACATGAGCGGCCTATTCAAGTCCAAACAAGGCCCGGCGCAGACCGCATCGACGGACATGACCTCGACCGGAAAGACCACGCAGAACCTGCGTGACGATCCGTGGGCGGTCCTGCCGCCGCAGGTCAAACAGAACATCATCGCCGCCAGCGGCGCCAGCGCCGACGCCGTTGCACAGGCAGTCCGCGAAGCCGACCGGCTCGGCAAGGACCCCCGCGACATCCTTGGCATGGGCCAGAACGAGCGCGCCGCGCTTGATCGGGTCCTCTCCACCACCGCCGAAGCCGAAGGTCTGGGAGATCAGGCGGCTGCCGGTCTCATGGATGAGTACGGCACCGAGTTCGGTCGCGGCGGCTTCGAGGACATCTACACCGAAGACGTGGTGGACGCTGGGCTGGCCGACATGCAGCGGCAGGCCCAGCGCGATCAGCTTGCGCGCGATGCCCGCGCCGCCGCCGTTGGCGGCACCACCAACACCCGCGCCGCCGTCGCCGATGCCGTGGCACAGGGTGAAACGAGCCGCGCCATGGCGGACTTCGCCGCCAACCAGCGCCGGGCCGGTCTCGAATGGGGCACCAACGCCGAGTTCCAGCTTTCCGATCTCGACCAGCAGGACCGCCGCCTCGAACTCGAGCGTCTCGGCATGATGGACCAGTTTGCGACGTCCGACATGAACCGCGGTCTGGCCAGCGCCGACTGGCAGAAGGAATACGGGGCCGAAGAGCGCGCGCTGTCGCAGGAAGAACTGGACGAGCGCCGCACCGCCAAGCAGCAGTCGATCACATGGCTGACACAGATGCTGGGGCAGGGCACCAACAAGAACGCCACCCTCGGCGGTGGCACGACGACCGGCACAACCAGCACGACCGGCACGGAGCGGGGCACGAACGTGGCCCCCGGCGAGCGCCGCCCGTCCACCGCCAGCAGCCTGCTGGGCGCCGCATCGTCGGTGGCCGGCATCGTCGGCATGTTGTCCGACGAGAACGCCAAGGAAAACTTCGAGTTGGCTGAAAGCGGGCTCGACGATCTGCGCCACGTCCGGTCTTCGGACTACGACTACAAGGAGGGCATGCCCACCGACAAGGTCGGCCGGCAGCGCGGCCTGATCGCGCAGGACCTCGAGCATATTCCCGGCGCGGTCAGCATGGGCCCCGACGGATACCGCCGCGTCGAGCCCTACGCCGTGCTGGCCACCGTGGTATCCGCGGTCCGGGCGCTCGACGATCGGACACGGCCGGGACAAGCGGGGCTCGAGTAGTGAAGATCAAGACCCGCGGCCGCAAGAAGACAAAGCTGGAACTGCTTCAGCAGATGAAGTCCAACGCGGCGAAACTGCTTCGCGAGGCGAAGGCCGACAACGAAGCGGCACGGAAAAAGGGTAAGCAGTGATGGCCAATCCGTACCACGACAGCGCCATCCGGGCTGCCACCGAAGCCGGGGTCGATCCCAACCTGTTCGCCGCGCTGATCAGGAAAGAGAGCGGATGGGATCCATCGGCGGTCAGCCCGAAGGGCGCAAGCGGTCTGACGCAGGTCATGCCCGACACGGCGCGGGATCCCGGCTTCGGGATCAAGCCGTTGGCAAACCCCGGCGACCCGGATGAACAGCTTCGCTTCGGCGCGCAGTATCTCAAGGCGATGCTGGACCGGTACGGCGGCGACGTGGACCGGGCGCTGGCCGCGTACAACTGGGGGCCCGGCAACGCGGACAACTGGTCTGGCAGCGCCGAAGACCTGCCAGACGAGACGCGCGGGTATATCAGCGACATCACGAACGAAGACTACTCCCGGCTCGCCGGGATCATCAACAACTCGGCCGACAGCCCGAACGGTCAGACCGGCAGCCGCATCGCCGACAACATGCGCGAGAACGCCGAGACCGAAAAGAAACAGAGCCGCAACTATGGCGGGCTGGTCGCTGCCGGCCTGCAAGCCATGGAGACCGGCAACATGGCCAGCCTCGGCAGCGCGTTCGCCGGCATGCCCCGCGGCGGGCCGGGTCTCATGGAAGACGCGCGCACGAACTGGGCAAACAACAAGCAGACGCTGTCGAACATCGGATCGACGGTTGGCGGCTGGTTTGGCGGGGGAGCAGGCTGATGGCTGACCGCGGCACGTACGATCGGTACATGAAGATGTGGCTCGACATGGGCAAGTCGCCCGACGAGGCGCGCATGCTGGCCGACACCGAACTCGGCCTGTCCCGGCCGCAGGCGCCGCCGCCGCAGCCGTTCAACCCCGGCGCGCAGCCGGCCGCAGGGCTGGGCCCCAGCCCCAGTCCGCTCGGCGGCATGCCGCCGTCGCAGATGCCGCCGCCGCGGTTTCCCGCAGGGGACGAAACCCGCCCGCGGTTCACGCTGCCCGGCACGGGCATGCTCACGCCTTTCGGCGCGCTGCCGGTTCAATATCCTGACGGCGCGGGCATGCCCGCCGAAGAGCCGCCGGTGCAACGGGACATGGGGCTGAACGGCCAGCCGTACCCGGCGGGCACCGAGTTCAGTGCCGCCGCCGCGCCGCCTTCGCCCACCCCGCGCCCGGACACGCCAGACCGCGCACCGGTGATCAGCACGCGCCAGCAGCCCGGCGGGCGCGGCGGCGGCACGGTCATCGGCGAGCCCGGTGAAGACGGCACGGGCAAGGGGTCAGCGGGCATCTTCGCGGGCGTCTTCGGAGACGAAGGCGGCGGCTGGGGCAAGCTGCGCGAGAACTGGTCCAACATGGACGAGGACAAGAAGAACCGGATCTACGAAGCCATGATCGCCATGGGCGGCGCCATGATGACGACGCCGGGTAACTTCGGCGAAGGTCTGGGCGCGGGCGTGCTGGCGGGCCTCGGCAACTATCAGGATCAGGAGCAGTTCGACACCGAAACCGGCATGAAGCGCGAAGAACTCGACATGAAGCGCCGTGCGGCCGATCTGTCCTACGATCTGGCGGTCGCCGAGTACGAGATGATGAAAGAGCGCCGGAACGACCCCAACCTGTCCCAAGCCGAGCGCGACGAGGCCGAGGCCGCGGCGCTGCTGGCGCGCGCAAGGCTGGAAGCCTATCAGCGCGGCGATTACAGCTTCGGCACCAGCCAGCGCGATCTGACCCGGCTTCAGGAATACCAGACGCTCGTGCAGCAGTACGTGGCGGGCGGGATGGACCGGGCCGCAGCGGAACAGAAGGCGGCGGCAGACGTGCTCGCGGCCTACGGCAAGACCGAGGACAGCTTCGCGATACCGGACGAACGGGTTCCGCTCGACCAACTATAACAGAGGACGCCCCCTATGGCGCAGCCCAACTACTTCGGCAACGTGATGGCCGGTCTCGGCGATGCCCCGGCGCAGCAGCGACCGGGGTTCACTTCCATGAAGGACGCCACGGACTTCATGCGTCGGGCGCGCGAGGCTGGGTACAGCGACGCGGAGATACAGGCGTACGCCGAGCAACTGGGCGGCATGATCCCGTCCGCGGGGCTGCGGGAAGACCTTGCGCGCGGCTGGCGCAGCGGCGTCGCGGCGAGCCAGAGCGCGCTGGGCACGCTGGGCGAGCAAGTCGCCACGGGTGTGTTCGGCGCCGAAGAGGACGGATACGGGCAGGGCTGGCAGGATGCCGGCGAAGAGCGCATGCAAGACCCGCGCAACGCGCCGCGGGTCGGGTCTTACCGGGACATCGGGGACGTCAACGGCACGATACAGGACGCGCTGTCTTACGCGGCGAGCCTCGCGGGCGCGTCGGCACCGGAGATGGCCGCAGTTCTCGGCGCCACCGCAGCAGGCACGATCGCTGGTGGCCCCGGCGTCGGTCTTGCGGCGGGTGTCGCCACGGGCACGCCGTTCTTCACCGGACGCAACCTCGAGGCTCAGATCGAGCAGGGGCAGGACCCCGATCTGGGCAAAGCGGCTGCCGTCGGCGTCGCGCAGGCATCGCTGGACGCCCTGATCGGTCGCGTGCTGATCGGGCGGCTGGGGATCCCGGCGCCACAGGCAAACTCCTTGGCGCAGGCCGCTTCGCGATCGACGACGCGCGCCGCGGGTCGGTACGCCGGGCAGGTCGGCGGCGACGCCATCATGGAAGGCACCACCGAGGTGCTGCAAGAAGCCATGGGCATGGCGCAGTCGAACCCCGAGTTCTACCGCATCCTGACCGACCCGCGCACGGACAGCGAGCGCGAGCAGCGCGACACGTGGTTCGAGGACAGCCTCGAAAACTTCGTCGGCGGCGCGGTGCTCGGCGGCGGCATCTCGGGTGTTGGCGGCGCACCGGCGGCGGTCTCCGACATCGGCGGCGCAGCGCGGGCGAACATCGGCGCGGCGCGCGAAAGCAGCAAGACCCTCAAGGGCGCAGAGAGCGCATCGCAGGGGGTTATCGACCTTCAGGACCGCCGCGACACCGCCCGCAACAACATCGCGGATCTGCGCCAACGCCTGACGGCTGCGCAGGAAGCGGGCAACACCGACGAAGCCAAGGCGATCGACCGCAAGCTGCGGGACGAGGAAGCCGTCCTGTCCGCGGTGGACAAGCGCATCAAGGGCACCCAGCAGGCCGGGCTCATGGAGGGTGCCGCAGCCGCGTTCGGTCGGCCGATCGAGAGCACGCCGGATCGCCCGCGCGTCAGCGAGCCGGTGCGACAGGAAATCGAAGAGGTCCGGCAGTCGGGTCTCGAAGGCGGTGCGCCGCAGGCGATCCAAGACCTCGAGCAGAAGCGCGCCGCCGCTGTCGCGGACGTGCGCAAGGCCACGGCCGAGCGGGACGCGGCCAAGGCCGCGAACGACACGGCAGCCGAGCGCCGCGCGCTGCGCGACATCAACCAAGGGCAGGAGCGCGTCCGCGGCTACACGGACGCCATCGACGACATCCGCGCGACCGAGGGCCTGCCGTCCTCGCAGGTCCGCTTCGTGGCCCCCAGCGTGCAGGGCGTGGCCGACACGCCCGAGGGCGCGCAGGTGGTGCAGGACGCCGAGCAGAAAGCCCGCGACATGGGCATCGGCGACTACACCGAGCCGGACCCGAGCATCATCGGCCCCAACATCCCGATGGTGCCCGACGGTGGTCTTGGCCCCGTCGTGCCCAACGTCGAGTTCACGGACGACGACAAGGGCGGCGAAGCGCCGGGCTACGATGAGACGACCGACTTCGGCCCGGTTCCCGCGGGCGAGCCGCGCATGCCGGTCCCCGACGATTACGCACCGACGCCGCTCATGGACCCCGTCACGGGCGAGCAGCGCCGCGCATCCGACGGCAAGCCCATGTTTGAGGGCCCGGACGGCGCACCTGTTGTGCTCGATGGCAACGGCGAGCCGCGCTACATGGTGGACGACGAGGGTCGCTACCCCGAGGGGTCTCCCCTGTACGACCCGGACCGCGACATGACGTCCGAACAGCGCGAAGCTGCCGACAAGGAGGCGCGCGATCGCGCCGCGCAGGAAGAGCGAGACCGGGCAGCCGAGAAGAAGCGCAAGGCCGAAGACAAGCAGAAAGCTGCCGACGAGAAGAAGCGTGCGGCGGAAGAGAAGCGCAAGGCCGACGAGCAGAAGGCTGCCGAAGACAAGAAGCGGCGGGCCGACGAGCAGAAGGCTGCGGACGAGCGCAAACGCAAGGCCGACGAGAAAAAGCGCAAGGACGAAGAGGACGCTGCGCCGAAGCCGACCCCGGCGCCCGTCACCCAGCCCGAGGCCGCACCGGAGCCCGCCCCGACCCCGGCGCCTGCGCCGGGGCCAGAGGGCGAGCCGGAGGGCACCGGCGGGGTGACGGGCCAGCAGGTCCGCGATCGCATCAAGGAGCGGCGCCGCAAGCGCGCAGCGCCAACCGATCAGCAGGCCGAGCCGCCCGAAACGACGCCGCGCGGCCCGGAGCCGGCGGCGCCCGGCGTCGAGCCGCGGGGCGAGACCCCCGGCGAGGTCCCGCAGCCCGCAACGCCTGAAGAGGCGATGGGCAACTTCAACGACCTGTTCACCGACCCGGTCCTCGGCAGCAGCCGGGCCGGCGTGGAAGGAATGAGCGACGCAGAGAAGCGGGCCGCGAGGTATGCGGCTCTCGACGCGATCGTGGGCTTCAACCCGCAGTTTCGCGAGTTCATCGAGCAGGGCAACGCCGACGGCATGATCGACGCGATCCTCGACGCCGTCGAGAACCTGCCCGCAAACGCCGATCTGACCGAAGCCCAGATGGACGCGAAGCTGGGCGAGATGGCCGACACCATCGCAGGCTACATCAACGCGGTCACGAGTGGCGATCGTGCGCTGCCGGAGCCCGCACCGGAGCCCGCACCGGAGCCTGAGCCCGCGCCTGAGCCCGCGCCTGAGCCCGTGGCGGAGCCCGTGGCGGAGCCCGTGGCGGAGCCCGTGGCGGAGCCCGTGGCGGAGCCCGTGGCGGAGCCCGTGGCGGAGCCCGAAGTGCAGGGCCCGCAAGTCCCGGCCGTGCCCACGCGCGAAGAGATCGTCCGCATCATCGCCAACAAGGCGAAACAGATGCAGGAGAGCGCCTCGACGCGGCCGACAGGGCAGTGGTCGCGCACCGCGAAGGTCGATGACGGCGAGGTTGTGCCCACGACCGCCGGGCCGCAGGGCGACGCGCTCGTGCCAATCGGCGTGGCGCTGCCCGATCTGACGCGCGAAGAGATGCAGGTCCGCCTCGACCTGCTGAAGCGCAAGACGGAGTTCACCCCCGCGGAAGCGCGCGAGTATACGATCTACGCGGGCATCATGAGTGGGCTGTCCGACGCGGGTGGCATCCAGCACGAGCATGCAGTGGCCGTGCGGCAGGCCGACGGAACGGTCGAAGGCTGGGAGACGAGCGGTGAAAGCGACAGCACACCGATCCCCGCTGCCGTGCAGAAAGCCCTATCGACCGACGCCGATCTGGTCACGCACCACAACCATCCGTTGTATGCGCAAGACACGCTGCCGTCCGTGCCGGGTTTCTCCGACCCGGACCTGCTGGTGGGTGCCCGCTCCTTGTGGGCACACCCGCACACCGACGTCTCCATGGTCTATGTGCGCCGCGCCGCGTTCGAGGGCGACGGCGCCATGAGCCGCAATGACTGGCGCACGATGATCGGCACGGCGAACCAGAACAGGGAGTTCTTCGCCGATCGCATCGTCGAGATGAAATCCGCGTACTTCCGCGCGCAGGGCTCTCCGCTTGGGCAGCCAAATCTGCAACAGCGGTCTGAAATCTACCGCGTGTCTGAACTCCTTCGGGGCCGGGCGCTCGACGAACTGGGCTACATCTACTACGCTGACAACGCGGTGGTTCCGCCTTGGCTGCGGGACGTGATGGACCCGATCCTGAAACGCTACGTCAAAAGGATGAAAGACAGTGGATTTAGTGGACCCACCACCGCCCTACGCCCCCTTGGAAACACAACAGAACTTCTTGCGCCGCGCACGTCGGGTGCTGAAGATCAGGACGGAAGCGGGGATGGAAGCCCCGGAATGGAAGCTGGCGGAGGATATGGTCCGCAAGCGGATCGAGCGCGCGCAGACGGCGGCAGCGGAAGGAACGACGGCGCCGGTCCTGATGGGCTGACAGAAGCCGGCGACCGCGAGGTTTCGCCCGGCTTCGGCATGGAAGACGCCGAAGACCCGTCGTTCCCGACTTCGTCGGACAACGCGCTGAAAGCCGCACAGGCGTTCATCAAGGAGTTCGCCGCAGACCCCGCGTTCCGACTGGCCAGCACGCCGCACGGCGTGACCCAGCAGCAGGTCACGCACAAGAAGTACCAGTCCCGCGCCAAGGCGTTCAAAACCTTCCTGCGCACCATGGAAGGCACGACGCAGGGCGCCGCGGTCAAGGATCAGTTGACCCGCCCGTTCCCCGACTGGAACCGGGCCGTGCAGGACCTCGTGGACTACCTGACCGACGTCGCGCGCATGCCGGTGTCCGACATCGCGCAGATGAGCGGCTTCCTGCACCAAGCGTTCAAGGACATGCGCGATGGCCGGCTGAAGGTCTACGACGAGACGTACGGCCCGCCCGCAGGCAGTGACCGTGTGAACCCGGATGGCAGCGCCACGTTCGAGGTGCCGTACGAGCCGCGGTCGAAGACCCCATACCCGCCCACGCAAGAGACCATCGTGCAGGCGAACCTACAGGAGCCGATCTCCGCCGCGCTGGAAGACCTCGAACTCGAGGTCGGGGATCTGGACCTGTACGTCGCGGACCGGCTGGGCTACGCGCCCGATCGCATCATGGCGCGCGACGGGCGCCCCGGTCCCTTCTCGAAAGAGCAGATCGACGCGCTCGCTATGTCGATCCACAACTACGAGAGCGGCGGGAACGCACTGATCCTCGGCGACCAGTGCGTCGCAGGGCACACGCGCATCTACGACCCGGTCGCCGACACGCACACGCCCATCGAGGATCTGGCTGCCGCAGGCAAACCGATTACGGTCTTGGCGCTGACGGACGCGGGCTTGCAGCCGGCGCAGGCCACGGCGCCCTTCAAGATCGGCGTGGAGACCCTCTACCGCATCACCACCGCGGAAGGCCGGGTGGTCGAGGCGACGGCGGGGCATCGGTTTTTGACCCCTGACGGGTGGCAGCCCGTTTCGCGTTTACACGCCGGGCGTTTTCTTGCATCCGCTGGCGACCCTCCGGCGAATAGTTCGGGGTCACGCCCGTCAGTTCGTAGCGAAGATGCTCAGCGTTCGACGCAAACAGGTGCAGGTTCAACAGATCGTTGTTCAGGCGGTCGGTATCCGCGTGATGCACGACCTCTGTCGGCTCGAGATACCGCCCGAGATGCGCTTCCATCACCAAGCGATGCTCTAGCACGTAACCGCCCCTTGTCGCGTGTGGGTGATCTGGGCGCCACAGATACCGGTAGCCTTTCACAATCTTCGACCCGCCGCGCCAAAAGTGGTTCTTGGCGCCCGGAGAGCCGTGGCCTCGAACCGACCGCAAGCCCCATTTTTGGTTGCGGCGCACAACCGTCGCGAGCGACACGCCAAGACGATCCGCAATCTCTTGCAGGGTCAGTTGTTGACCTTCCAGAAGCCGACGCAGTTCTGCTTGGTCAAGCGAGCGGACGCGGGCGCGATTGCAGCCCCGAACCAGCTTTTTCTCATCCTCGTTCATTCGGTGACTATACTGGGTGGGATACGATCGTTTCAATCGAAAAGCTGGGTGAAGCCGAGTTTTTCGACATGAAAGTGCCCGGCCACTACAACTACGCGGCCGAGGGTCTCATCCACCACAACACGGGCATCGGCAAGGGCCGCGTCGTCGCCGGCATGATCCGCTATGCCCGGATCAACAACATGATCCCGATTTTCGTGTCGAAGGACAACACGCTTAGCACGGATATGCTGCGCGATCTGAACGACATCGGCGAACTGGCCAACATCACGCCGCTGCTCACGCAGCAGGGGTTGAAGCTGCCGGTCGAATTGAAGGACCCGGAGACCGGCGAGCCGTTCGTCAGCGAAAAGATGCAGAGCCTCACGCCTGCTGCCTACACCAAGGCGTTCGGCAAGCACCTGAAAGGCCAGCCGACCAACACGCCGGGCACGATCGAGCGGACCGGGCGGCTGCCGGATGGCTACAACGCGGTCTTCACGACGTATGACAACCTGAACGACCTCGGCGAAGCCAGCAGCGATCCCAACGAGCCGCTCGGCGCAGACCGCTATCCGCGGGCCGACGCCGTGCGCGCGCTGACCGCGGCGGGCAACACGTTCCTGATCATGGACGAAAGCCATCTTGCCGCCGGCGACGCCAAATACGCGCCGATGCCCGACACGCCCGACACCGATGCGATCGGGCCGGGCCGGGCGAACTACTTCCGCGACCTCGTGAACAAGACCAAGGGCGTCATGTTCTCGTCGGCCACCTACGCCAAGAAGCCCGCGGGCATGGCCATCTATGCGCCGCGCACGGCCATGCGCGAGGCCATCGCCGACGTGCACCAGTTGATCAACACCATCGCGTCCGGCGGCGTGCCGTTGCAGCAGATCGTGACAGGCATCTTCGCGCGGGCCGGGCAGTATATCCGCCGCGGCCGGTCGTTCGCCGGCGTGGACTTCGCGGCGATGACCGTGCCGGTCGAAGAGGATGCCGTAACCACGCTGGGGCTCGCGCACACGCAGCTATTCGGGATCAGTCGCGCCCTCGAGCCGCTGCGCACCGAGTACGGCAAGGCGTTCGCGGACCAGAACGGCTGGACGAAGGTCACGACCAAGAACGGCAAGACGAAGGTCGAATACAAGGTCAGCAGCGCGAACTACGCGACCCAGATGGGGCGCGTCACGGAACTCGCGACGTTCGCCATGAAGAGCCGCGCCATCGCCGAGGACGCCATTGCGCGGGTCCGGGCGGGCGAGAAGGTCGTCATCGGCATGCAGGACACCATGGGCGCCGCGCTGGCCGATCTGGTCAAGGATCAGGGCTACGAGATGGGGGCGGACCTGTCCGGCCTCGGCTTCCGCGACATCCTGCGCGCTGAACTGATCCGTGCGCGCACGGTGACGGTCCGCGATCCGAACAACACGAAGAACGAGAAGAAGCTGGTCGTTCCGGTCGATGAATTGCGGGGCGCGGATCGCATCCTGTACGAGCGGGCCAACGAGATGATCAACCGGCTGCCGATCGACGTGCCGTTCTCACCGATCGACTACATCGGCGCGGAACTGACCAAGGCTGGCATCCGGTACGACGAGATGACCGGGCGATCGCTCATGATCGACCCGGACGGAAAACTCGCGACGCGCAAGCGCACCGCGACGACCAACCGCGAAAACATGGACGCCTTCAACGGCGGCGATCTGGACGTGCTGTTCCTGAACCAGTCGGGCTCGACCGGCGTGTCGCTGCACGCCAGCGCCGCGTTCAAGGACCAGAAGCCGCGCACCATGATCATCGCGCAGCCCATGGCCGACATCGTCGAGTTCATGCAGCTTGTGGGCCGGATCCATCGCACAGGACAGGTCGCGCTGCCGGCTTACCGGCTGGCGCAGACCAACTCGCCCGCCGAGACGCGCATCACGGCCCGGCTGATGAAGAAGCTGCGGTCGCTGAACGCCAACACGACGGCCGACGACAACAGCGCGATGAACCTCGACGCGCCCGACCTGCTGAACCGCATGGGCTCGCAGGCTGCGGCCGGGCTGCTGATGGAGCGCGAAGATCTGCGCAAGGCGCTGGGCTTCGGCGAGATGACCGACGAGCAGATGGAACGGGCCGCATCCGACGAAGCCTTCGTGGGCCGGGTGCTGTCGCGTATGGCGATGCTGTCGTTCCACAGCCAGCAGGAGTTCGTGCGCGATCTGACCGAGTTCTACACCTCGCGCAAAGAGACCCTGTCGGACCTCGGGCTGGACAAAACGGAGATCAAGCACAAGAACCTTCAGGCGGTCGTCGTGGCCGAAGAGACGCTGACCGCGCAGCGCGACGGCACGACCGCCTTCTCGGCGCCATCCGTCTACCAGAAGGTCACGGTGGTTCGCGACGTGAAGCCGAAGGACCCGCTTCAAATCCAAGCCGACATCCTCGAGATGCTGACCGACGGCGAGATCACGGATCGGTACGAACTGCCGCGTCAGGGCATGCAGCACAAGACCCGGCTGCTGGACGACACCGAAAAGGCCGTGCGCGACGCCCGCGAGGCGGCGCTCGACCGCGAGCGGGAACTCGGCGAACAGGCCACGGCGGCTATGGCCAAGATCTCCGAGGCCACGGACAACGTGCGCAAGCTGACCGGCGACATGAAGGCGTCCGACATTCGCGAGCGGGTCGAGGCGAGCGCCAAGATCGCGGACACGGTCAAGAAGGCCGAGGCCCGGATCCTCGAGCACAGCAAGAAGCTGAAAGCGGCCGAGAAGAAGAAGGACGCGGCCGCGATCGAAAAGGAGAAAGGGCTCATCGAGCGGGCCGAGAAAGAGCGGGCCACGGCGCAGAAGACGCTCGACAAGGACGGCAACTTCGCCCAGCGGTATCGCGACCTCGTGGCGGTGCAGCGCGCCGCCCAGCGCGAGTTCGACACGTATCAGTACGACATGGAAGAGAGCCGCAAGAACCGCGAGCGCAACGCGGATTTCTTCTCGGCCTTCAACAACGTCGTGTCGCAACTCGGCGACGGCGTCGGTTCGCCGGTGCGGGTCAGCTACAAGGAGACCAAGGAGAGCGACGCCGAGGTCTATCAGGCGTACATCGCGGACATCCGGCTGCGCACGCCCAACGCCAACCCGCTGACCCTGAACTCGTATCAGGTCTTCCTTCAGACCCCGATGCAGCGGCACCCGCTGCGCATCCCGTTCACGAGCATCAAGCAGGGGCTCGCGTCGTTCCAGCCCGCCGATAACAGCGCGGTCATGGACGAGTTCTACCGGTCGCAGACCGTCAGCGAAGAGCGCGCGCTGGTGACGGGCAACATCCTCGCGGGCTTCAGTGAATTGGGCAACCGCGGTGAGATCATCACGTTCAACTACAAGAACAGCGACGACAAGGTGTTCGGCGTGCTCATGCCGCGCAGCTTCGATCTGGAAAAGTTCAAGGAGATGCAGCCGCTCAAGCTGGACAAACGGGCCAAGATCGAAGCCTACCTGCGCGAGATGGAGTGGCCGATCACGACAGCCTTCAACAACAAGAAGTACCTGTCTGCGCTTAACCAAGACAACTCGATCGACTTCCGGCTGATCAAGGCGAAGGGCCGGGGCCAGTTTCCGACGTTGCAGATCTGGTTCGCCACCGGCAAGGCCAAGGGTGCCAACATCGCCAAGATCGTTCTCGATCACCCAGAGATGAAGCGCATGCTGGCGGATCGCGGGTTTGAACTGAAACAGGTCGGCTCCGGGTCCAAGGCGTCGCAGATCCTCGAGACGCGCAACGGCAGCCGGTCGCGCGACGAGATCGCGCCGATCATCGACTTCATGGTCGATAACGGGCTGGCGCTCGAACTCGAAGGCGACGTGAAGAAATACATTGCCGGGCGTGAGATCATTCCCGGCACACAGAGGTTCTCGGCTGCGGCGGCGCCGTCCTTCAAGCGCGGAAACCGCACTCTCTCTGCTACGGGGGTGGCGGAGATCGTAGCGCGGATGACGGGCGGGAAGGCGGATGTGAAAACCGTCGATACGCTGAGGGCCGGTGGAGAGGGCATCCGGCGCTCCGGTGCTCTTTCCACCGTTGAACAGGAGGTCTCCGGCAGCTACGACCCGGTGAAGTCGCTGGTCACGGTGGCCATGAACGGCCCGCACAGCGCGGAGGTGACCGCGGTGCACGAAAGCTGGCACTTCCTGCGCGACAAGGGCCTCGTGACGCCCAAGGAACTGGACGTGCTGGCCGCGGCCGGGCCCAAGCTGCGCGCGCTGGCAGCCAAGGAGATGGACCCCGAGGCGGTCCAGCAGCTTGATCAGGAGGAACTGGAAGCCTACGCGCTTCAGCAGTACGCGCGTCAGCCGAACAACCCGGCGTTCCGCGGCCCGATCGGTCCGGTGTTGGCCAAGATCGGAGAGTTCTTCAACCGCCTCGCGAACTGGTTTGCGGGACGCGGGTTCTTGAGCGTGAACGATGTGTTCGACGCCGCGCTCGCGGGCGACATGGCGGTGCGCAACCCTGCCGACGACTGGCGGATGTCCTACCAGACGGCTTCGGACCCGCGGTTCTCGGCTGCCATGCCGATCCGCACGCCCGATCTGCCGCCCGATCTGGACGCGCGCATGGCTGCGCTGCTGAACCGCAAGATCATCCACGACCCGATGGAAGCGCGGTCGTTCTTCGGGCTGTTCAAGACCCTGCTCGAGAGCATCAAGACCCTGAACCGCGATCGCATGCTGCGCGCAGGCGCCCGCATCCGGCAAGGCGCGGTCGATGTGTACGAGGGCTTCCGGCAGCTTGACCTCGCCGCCGCAGGGCGCACGGGCGATGTGGCCGAAGGGATGGACAGCATCTGGAAGCGGGCGCACCTGATCACCACGAACACCGCGCCGCTGATGGAGCGCGCGCTGACCAAAGGCCAGTTGGTATGGGACGCCGCGCGGCAGGACTTCCTGATCGACGACACGCGTGACGCTTTCCTCGACATCGTGGACCCGATCAACGAAGCCGGTCTCATGAACCACTTTACGCACTGGCTGGTCGGCCAGCGCGCAAAGCAGTCTGTCGCCATGCGAAGCCGTGCAGAGCGCAAGGCCAAGGCAGGCGAGCGCGACTACCTGCTGAACGATGCGGACATCAAGCTGATCGACGATATGTTCGACGCGCTGCCGGCGGACAAGCAGGCCCTGTTCGAGAAGACCAAGGCGGGCATGATCGCCTACAACCGAAACTTCATCGTGCAGATGGGCGAGGCAGGCATCCTGCGTAAGACGCCGCGGGCCAGCGGCCGGTCCGAGGTCGATCGGCTGCTGAACTCCTATGACCCCGACGGCACCTTGCAGGAGGAACTGCTCTACGTGCCGTTCAGCCGGTTCATGGACCCGGACATCGTAGGACACAACGATCAGGGCAACCTGACGGTGCGCCGCCAGCGCGGCATGGAGACCCGCACCAACGGCATGCACCGCCTGCACGGGTCGGACCTTCAGGTCCTCGACCCGATGGAGACGCTGGTCAAGAACATGAACGCCATGCTGGACAAGGCACGGCGCAACGCGACTGCGCGCGAAGCGATCCGCCTCGCCAACTCGTTCCCCGGCGGCACGCGGTACGTCGATCAGATGCCCAAGACCTACGACGGCATGCTCGACCGCAAATGGCTCGAGGCCAACGAGGACGCGCTGGAAGACCTCGGCATCCCGATGGACACGCTGCTGCACGGCCCCGGCGGCACGAAGGCCAGCATCCAGTTGCTCAAGGACATGGTTGGCGACAAGGCCCCCAAGAGCAGCCGTGAAGTGTCGATCATGGTCGATGGCAAGCAGATCTTCTTCGAGGTCCACGAGCCCATGCTGCTCGAAAGCCTGCGCGGCATGGAGCCCATGCAACGCGGCTGGTTCGAGCGGCTGATCCTCGAGAAGCCGAAGCTGTTGCTGACCAAGGCGGTCTCGGCCGACCCGGTGTTCATGCTGAACAACCTCATGCGCGACACGCAGCAGGCGTGGGTGCTGTCGCCCGCCAAGGGCGCCAAGCCCTTCATCGACACCTTCAAGGGCTTCCGCGAAACGTGGGCCGAGGGCGAGGACGGCTATCTGGACGTCGGCAGCGCGTCGCTCTACGACTACGAGCGGCTCGACCGCATCCTCGCCGAGCGGTTCGGCAAGAAGCCGAAGGGGCGGCTCGCACCGGTCACGGACCTGTGGCACCAGTGGGAGACCTTCGGGCGCAAGACCGAACTCGGCAACCGCCGGACGGTCTACGACCGGGTGCTGGCCGAGACGGGCGACAAGGACGAGGCGCTGTTCCAAGCCACCTTCATGGCGAACTACGCCTCGCGCGGCAGCAACACGGTCATGCGCCTCGCGGTCTCGGCCATCCCGTACCTGAACGCGCGGGTGCAGGGCCTCGATCGCCTCGCCATGCAGGCCGCAGGCGCGGGCGCGAACAAGGAGACCATGCGGCGCAGGCTGGCCGTGCAGATGGCCGTGCGCGGCACGATGATGGCCGCCGTGGCGGTGCTGCTCGAAGCGGCGCTGGCAGGCGACGACGAGTACGAGGCGCTCGAAGAGTGGCAGAAGGACGCCTACTTCCATTTCCGCGGGCCGAACGGCGAACTGTTCCGGTTCCCGAAGGGCTTCGAGATCGGGCTGCTGTTCGGCACGGTCCCGGCCCGTGTGTACCGCCGCTTGGCGGGCGAAGACGGCGGCGACGAGACCCGCGGCGCGATCGCCCGCGGCCTGTCCAGCACGCTGTCGCTGAACCCGATCCCGCAGGCGTTCAAACCGATCGTCGAAGTCGGCATGAACAAGTCCTTCTTCACGGGGCGGCCCATCGAAAGTCTGGGCATGCAGTATCTCGAGCCTGCGCAGCGATACCGTGAGACGACCAGCGACGCGCTCAAGTCCACGCAGCCGGCGTACGGCGGGCTGTCGCGCGTTCTGGGCGCCATGATGGGCATGGACACCGAACTGTCTCCCGTGCAGGCCGAGGCCCTGACACGCGGCTATCTGGGGCCCATGGGCGGCTACGTGCTCGCCATGGCAGACGCCGTGTCCTCGGCGGTCACAGGCAGCACGCCGCAGCCGAACCGGGTGCTCGGGCAGAACGTACCGGGGCTGCTGCGCCCGGTCGATGAGATCCTGAGCCGGGCCCAGCGCGCGGTCTATGCGCAGTCTGACCCGTCCAACACCGCGTTCACCTCGGAGTTCTACGAGATGAAGCGCGCGGCCGACCAAGCCGCTGCCACACTGCGGTTCGCGCAGCGGACAGGCGATCAGGCGCTCTACGAAGAGGTCATCGACGAGAACCGCCGCCTGCTGCAAGCCAAGACCGGGCTGGGGCAGGTCTCGCGGCGGGTCATCGAACTGCGGAACTTGCAGAAACGGGTCCGGGCGAGCAACCTTAGCGCGGCTGCGAAGAACGAGCAGGTGCGCCAGATCCAGCGGCAGATCAACGCGCTCACGAAGTCCGCAGTGGAGGCCGTCGCGGCAGAGTAATGTTCAACAGGTTCAAGTTCCATGTTGATCGGGTAGTCGAGAACCTCAATCGCGCGGCGGTCACGACGCGCGCCCCGAAACCCATGGGGGCTGTCCAATACATCGAGACCACCAACGGCTTCAAGCTGGACCCGTGGCAACTCGAGTATATCGAAGCGTCCATGGAGACCTCGCGCATCGCGATCGCGGCATGCCGGCAGTCCGGCAAGAGCACGGTGACAGCGGGCTTCGCGGCGTGGTTCATGACCTACAACCCCGGCGTGTTGGTATTGATCGCTTCCAAATCGCTGCGGCAGGCAGCATACTTCATCGAGAAGATCCGCAATTCCGTGCTCCACCACTGGGATAAACGTGACCTGCTCGAAGCGAACAAGCTGTCGATCACGCTACCGAACGGCGCCACTGCGGTTGCCATCCCCTGTCAAAATCCCGACGCAGGCCGGGGCTTCTCGCCCAACCTCGTCATCCTCGACGAAGCTGCTTTCGCAGCCGAAGAACTGCTGGCCGTTATCACTCCGTCGCTGGCGGCAACCGGTGGGGCGCTGCAAATGATCTCGTCGCCCAACGGGCCGGCGGGCTTCTTCTACGAAGCGGTCGAGGGCCGGTCTTCAGGAGCGTTCTGGCACCGGCAGGTCACGCACCACCAGTGTCCGCGCATCGGCGCGGACTTCTTGGCTGCGGAACTGATCACGCTCGGCGAACTGCGGTTCAAGCAGGAATACCTCGCGCAGTTCCTGTCGCCGGAGGGCGCCTTCTTCGGCTACGACAGCTTGAACGCACTGTTCAGCGGCGAGGACATCGACCTCGAGAACCTTGAGATCACGGAAGCGATCGACCGCCTCGAGTTCGCCCCGTCCCCCGACCGGGACGACCTCGTCGCAGCACTCGACCGCACGGACCGGGTCCGCCGAACCCTCTACGACTGAGGTATTACCGTGAGCAATACGACGAAGAGCGAAGCCAACAAGGCCCGGTTCATGTTCAACACGGGCGTGACCCTGAAAGATCGCGGGTTCGTCTTGCGGATCCCGCCCGTGCACTTCGTCGCGCTGGACCCGGCCGCGGACGGCGAGGATTACACTGGCGTGGTCCTGCTCGCGCGGGAAGAGCACCAGAAAGGCGAGCCCGAAGACCCTGATTTCGCGGTCGAGCACATGCTGCGCATCAAGATGGCGCTGCGCCTGAACCAAGAACTCGAGTACGCGGATGTGCTCGCGCAGATGTTCCGGCTGAACCGATACCTCAAGGGCCTGCAATCCAAGGGGGCGTCCATGGGCACGGTGTTTTGTGTGGAGACCAACGGCGTCGGGTACGGGTACGAGCAGGCCCTGCGGTCGAAGCTGTCCCGCTCGACGCCGGTCATCGGGTACACGACGATCGGGGTCATGAACGACGACACCGCCGCGGCCAAGAAGATGGTCATGCCGCGGCTGGCCGGTCTCGACAACCTGCGCATCCAGATCGAGACGCACCATCTGAAGCTGGAACGCGACGCGCCCGGCACGCGCGAACTCGAGGGCGAGTTCCGAGCGTTCGTGTGGCGCGGACCGGGTCGGCCCGAGGCTATGGAAGGGCACAACGATGACCTCGTGATGGCGACGGCCGGGGCGGTCTGGGCAGCCACGAAACTCGTGCCGCCGGCGCTTAAATCCAACCTGTTCACGAGGCCGAAAAAGCCTTACTATGGTACAACCATGCGAAGGGTCCACTGATGAACGTGCAGACCGTTGTCCGCCGCGATGAAGAGACGGGCGACATAATCGTCGGCGAAGAGCAGCAGATCGAGGTCAAGCCCGGCCCGGTCGGGCACGGCGCGAACCTCGCGCTGTCCTTGGATCGCGCGAAGCTGGACGAGATCGGCGGATACATCACGCAGAAGGCCGACGCGGACAAGTCGAGCCGCGGCGAATGGGAAGAGCAGAACACGCGCGCCATGAAGCTGCTGGGCATCGGGCCCGAGAGCGACAGCGACGACACCGAGTACGAGAGCGCCAACACGTCGGACCACCCCCTGCTGCTGGCTGCGCTGACCCGGTTCCAATCCACGGCCCTCAGTGAGATGCTGCCGCCCGAAAAGGTCTGCACCGCGGTGTGCGCGTTCGACCTCGATGGGCTCGACAAGGAGCAGCGCGGGGACGCCGAGCGTGCGATCGAGAAGGCCATCAAGCGCGTCGAAGCGTACTACCTCGACTACCTCGGCAGCAAGCTGCCCAGCTACGAGGAAGACACGGACCTCATCCTGCGCGACTGCGGGCTCATGGGCGTCGGCATCCGCAAGATCTACGTCGATCCGACCTTGCCGTCGGCGCCGGTCCGGGCCGACTACGTTCCGCTCGAAGACCTGTTCATTTCGTACGACGCAAAGTCCACGCGGGTCGGGCGCATCACGCACCGTATGCGGGTCAACGCCTCAGACCTCGTCCGGTACATGGTCAACGGCATCTATCGGGTCGTCGATATGGCCACCGGCGACACCGCCGATCAGGACGCCGTCACCCGGCAGCGCGACATCATCCAAGGGATCAGCGACGCGCACTTGAACGGCGACGAGGCGTACACGCTGTACGAGACGCACGCGAACCTGTTCCTCGAGGACGACCCGCATCCGCAGGGCCTGTCGCGCCCCTACGTGATCACTACGGCCAAGGCCAACGGGCAGGTGCTGGCGATCCGTCGCAACTGGGTGGACGGCGACCCCGAAGAGCGGCGCATCGAGCACTTCGTCGCCTACCCGTACCACCCCGGCAAGTCTTCGATCTTCGCCCTCGGGCTGGGCGCGCTGCTGGCGAACCAGACCGAGGCGCTGCGCGACGGGCAGCGGGCGGGGCTGGACGCGGCCTATCTGGCGAACCACCCGGCGGGCTTCAAGAAGTCCACCATGTCGATCCGCGACGACAACACCCGCGTCATTCCGGGGTCGTTCGTGGACGTGGACAGCCCCGCCGCAGGGCCGATCTCGGACAGCCTCATGCTGCACCCGTTCAAGGGCCCGGACCAAGGTCTCATGTCCCTCATGGACCGCATGGAGGTCAACGGCAAGGAACTGGGCGGCATCGCTACCGCGGACCTGACGTCCATGATGGGCCCGTCGGTCGCGCCCGGTCCTGCCATGGCGGCGTACGACGAGCAGACCAAGTTCCAGAGCGCGGTGCACCGTCGGCTCTACAAGGCCAACAAGACCGAACTGACCCTGATCCACCAGCGCATGCGGGAGATCTTCGGCAACCAGACGGTGCCCTTCGGGCAGAACAGCGCGCTTCAGCCCGAAGACCTGATCCTGACCAAGCTGCTGCCCGCGATGGACCCGTCGCAGATCAGCCGCGCCCGCCGCATGATGGAGGCGCAGGTCAAGCTGGATACGGCGACGGCCAACCCGGATGTCATGGACAAGCGCGCGGCGCTGATCGACTTCCTGAACGCTATCGGCGCGAGCGACATCGACCACCTGCTGCTGCCGGAGCCCCAAGAGGCCAAGCCGGCGGACCCGCTGACCGAATACACGCGCGCACTGAAGCGCGTCCCGATTGTGGCGGGCCCGGCCCAGAACCACGCCGCGCACATCGACGCGCACATGGCGAGCCTCAAGGGCTTGCAGACGGCGCCGGTGTCGGCCGAGGATGGCGAGATGGCGATGGCGGCGCTGGCCGCGCACATCACCGAGCACTTCGCGCTCGACATGGCGGTGCAGGTCGCGGCAGCCATGGGCATCCCGATGGAAGCCTTCGCCGAGGGCATCCCGCCCGAGGTCGAGTACCAGATCGCCCCGATGATCGCCGAGACCATGGCGCAGATCGAGCAGATGCGTGCCGGTCCGACCGAAGAGGACATCAAGGTCCAGATCGAGCAGATCCGCGCCGAGAACAAGGTGGCGGTCGAACGCATCCGCAGTGAGACCACGCTGGCCAAGGAAGCCATGGAGAGCCGCCAGAAGAAGGGCGACAACGAGACCGCCACGCTGAACAACCGGGAAGACAATGCGACAAGCCTCTTGATTGCCGGGCTTCGAGGAAACGCGCCACGCGGAGCCCCGACGCAGAACAACAACCCCAACCCCAACCCCAACAGGAGCGCACGCTGATGGCACGATCCAAACTCTACGCACACCTCGGCATCGACCCCGCGGCCCCCGGCGCGGATCGCACCGTGCTGACCAAGATCACGGGCACGAAGGCCACAAGCGTCATCGTGGACGAGATCACGCCCGAGCCGGAGCCCACACCCGAGCCGGAGCCCACGCCCGAGCCCACGCCCGAGCCGGAGCCCAAGGCGAAGCGCACCACCAAGAAGGCCGAAAGCTGATGCCGGCGGTCAGTGAGCGGCAGCGCCGGGCCATGTTCGCAGCGGCCAAGGGGAAGTCCAAGGTCGGCATCCCGCAGGCCACGGCGCAGCGGTTCGTGAAGCACACCAAGGCTGCCGATGCGGCTGCGCGGCGGAAAGCGAGCAAGCATGCCGCCTCATGATACCAAAGTCGCACTCCTGAACGCGCCCAACAAGGACGCGATGGTGCGCGAGATCGAAGCCTTCCTGCACCAAGAGGTGCAAAGGCACGAAGAGGCCCTTCTCGGGACGCAGTTTCCGACGTATCACGAATACGCGGCTGCGTTCCGGGCTGCGGAAATCAGCCGCTACGCCGAGCACAAGGTGAAGCGGATCATCAAGCGATTTATGGCGGGCTAGCCGGGTGCGGACGATCATTCTCATGCAAAAGCGCGGCTTTCTGACCGATATGCAGGTGATGGCCGCGTACCAGTTCAGCCGCGCGCCCAACCAGTTCCAGCTGGCGCCGTCCCTGTTCCGCGTGCTGCATGATGTCATCATCACGGAAAAGTCGTTGACGGACATCGAGGCAGAAAAAGGCTGGCCTGCGCGGTCAGCCAAGCAGATCGTCAGCCTGCTGCTGAATGCTGTGCTGGAATGTCGGGGCGATACCATCCGCTCCGGCATCGACGTGTCGTCAGTCGAGGATCTGACCGAACGTATCGAAATACTAACTGGCAGTGATCCCAAGCGCCAGATTGATGTCATGCGCGAGTTCGGGTTCACGTCGCGGCAGGCCCGCATCTGGCTAATCATCGCGTCAGCGCACGGAGCCGAGATCACCAAGGACGCGCTGATCCTGCGCCTCGAGGCGGATCGTGACGACGACGACATCAGCGACAGCAATCTGAAGGTGCAGATTTGCCATATGCGCAAAAAGATCGAGGGATCGCGATACGAAATCGAAACGATGTGGGGCATCGGATACCGCATCGTCGTCAAGTCCATCGAGTGCGATCCCAAGCTGTCGGAAAACATCGACCTGTACGTCGCGCATGTGATCGGCGGACAGAGCATGCGTCAGCTAGCGCGCGATCTGAACGTCGTACCGTCCACTGTGCTGCGCCGCATCCGACGGATCGAGGACATGCGCGACCAACCCGGCTTCGACGCCATCATCGACCGTGCCGAGAAAAAGCACAAAACTCTTCGGCTCGCAGCCGAGTAAAACCCCGAGGAACACTAGCATGGCTGATATTGATAAGTACGCGCGATACGCTAACCCGCTCATGTTCGGGCGCAGGGCCGAGGCTATTACGCCCGCAGACGCAGACCTGCCGGAAGTGGCGCGCGCCGTGCAGGTTACTTCGATCGCGGGCGGCGCGAGGCTCGACATAATGCCGCCGGGGCAAGACACGTACGTCGTCTACGACGGGGTGGTGCTTGGCTTTTTGCCGGCGCTACAGGCCAAGCGCGTGGGCCCAGCCACCACAGCCACTGTAGTGGCGATATACGACTGAAAAACAGCAACCCCTGTCTAAACCCTTGGAGGACTGATGTCTCTACTCATACCCAAAACCTACGGTAAGATCGGCGCCCCCGCGCCGGCCAGAACCGTGCACGTCACAGACACCGATGATTTCGTCACCCCCGACCAGATCAAGGCTCAGATCGAGCAGTTCATGTCCTACACCGGGAACGTCCCCCGCCCGGCAGGCTGGAACATCATGGTGCTCATCGTAGCACTGCCCGACACGACCGAAGGCGGTCTGATCATGGAGGATATGTACCGCGAGCAGAAGACGAAGGCTTCGCCGCAGGGCATCATCATCGACACTGGCGACGTGGCCTACAACCCCCAAGACGCGCGCTTCCCGAACGGCGCGTGGTGCTCGCGCGGAGACCGGGTCCTGTTCGGCAAATACACAGGTAAGGCGTTTCGTCTCTCAAATGGACAAGAACTCGCTTTTCTTGTAGACACTGACATCATAGCGGTGGTTGACCGCTGGCAGATCGAGAAGGAGGCTCACGATGCTGCGCAGTAAGTTCGTACTACTTCGTGAGCAGCCCAACGAGGGCGGCGGCGGCGGGGGCGAGATGCCCCAGATGAGCGAGCGCGAGCGCGCGCTCGAAGCGCGGGTCAACCAGCTTGACCAGACCCTGCGCACTATGCGCGAGCAGAGCCAGAGCGCCGCGCAGCAGAGCCAGATCGCGCAGGCCACCGCACAAGTCGAGCGCAGCGTCTCCGAAGCCGAGGCGGCGGTCAACTCGGCCGAGACGGCGCTGTCCGAGGCGCTGGAAAGCGGCGACCCGCTCACGATCGCCAAGGCCCAGCGCGCGCTGGCCGACAGCGCGGCAGCCGCGGAGCGCAAGCGCGCAGACCGCGACGCCTTCAAGCAGCAGATCCAGCAGAGCGAGCGGCGCGACGGTGGCCAGCGGCGCGAGAGCGCAACCGCCCAGCCGCAACTGGACACGACCAACTTGCAGGACTGGAAGAACCGGCACGCAAGCTGGTACGGCGTGGACCCCGAGATGACCCGCGTCAGCCACGAGATCGACGCCAGCATCCGGCAGGCCGGCCAATACACGGTCGGGTCGAAGGAGTATTTCAACGCCATCGACGCTGCCATGCGCACCCGCTTCCCGAACCGCTTCTCCGGCGCCCCGGCTTCGGCCTCGGCTCGCGGCGAAGGCGGGCAGCAGACCAACAGCCCGCGGCGCTACGACCGCGACATCCAGAGGTCCATGGACGCTTTCGGCCTGAGCCCGGAAGCGTGGGACAAAGCCCGCCAGAAAGCCGTCGAGAAAGGCTTCCTGTCCGCCGATCCAGCACGAGGGAGGGTCATGCAGTGACCGAAGACGGCAAGATCGCCCGCGGCACCCCCACGCGGCAAAAAGAGACCACCCGTGCAAAGGAGACCAGCAAGCTGCTGTCTCCCTCGGTTGACCGGTGGAGCCCGGTCGCCCAACTCGAAACCCCCGACGAAATTGACGGCTATCGCTACCGCTGGATCCGCGAAGAAGTGAACGGCGTGCGCGACAACCGCAACATGACCATGGCTCGGCGCGAGGGATATGTCTTTGTCCGCACGTCCGAAGCAGAGGATCTCGGCCTGATCGTCGATGAAGACGAACGGGGCGATGGGCTGGCACGCCACGGCGGGCTGGTTCTCGCGAAGATCCCCGAAGAGTTCTGCCGCCAGCGCGAAGCACACTACGCGCGCCAGCGGCGGGAGAGCGTGGCTGCTGCGAACCGCCTTCAGGGGGTTAGCGGAGGGGTTGAACTTCCGACCAGCTACGAAGACCGAGGGTCCGGGGTCGTTCGCGACGTCGGGCATAACGCACAGAAAGCCATGCAGAAGGAGACTTGGTAATGGCAGGTTTCGGGCTGCGGAGCGGTCGGTCTCAGGGGATGGACGGTTATACCGGCAATCTCGCTGAATTTCCGATCGACCCCGCGAACACCAACACGATCTTCACCGGCGATGTCGTCGTCCTGAGTTCCGGCTTTGTCGAAGAAGCCTCCGGCAACACGCCCGGCGCCATCGCTGCGGGCCCCATCCTCGGGGTCTTTCAGGGCTGGCGCGACAAGGCGTCGAAGGCGGTCATGGGCGCGCGCAACATCGCTTTCGGGCAGTATTGGTCCGGCGCAGCCGGCCCGATCGAGCCCGTCGCATCGGTCTCGCTTCCGCCGCACAGCACGTTCCACGTGCGCGGCGCGGCGGGCACCACGTATACGCAGGCCAGCATCGGCGCGCGCTATCTGCTGACCTATGCCGCGGGCGACCCGAACACCGGGATGAGCGCGGTTTCGCTGGGTGCGGCCAACGCGGCCGGGCCCGTTCGGATCCTGCGGCTCGTGGATCTTCCGAACAACACGTTCGGGTCGGTCGAGCCCATCTTTGAAGTCTCCGTGATCGCGCAGAGCGCGACCGCCGCAGACGTCGCATAAGGGAGGTCAGACGCATGGCCGCTATCAATCGCGCAGCACTGGCCGAACACCTATGGCCGGGCATCATCGAGTTCTTCGGGCTCGAATACAAGGACTACGAGCCCCAGTACGGGTACATCTTCACGACGCGCAGTTCGCGCAAAGCGTACGAAGAGTACGTCATGGAAAGCGGCTTCGGCCTCGCACCCGGCAAGGAGGCCGGTGCACCCGTCACGTTCGACGAAGCGTCGGACGTGTGGAAGGGCCGGGTTACGATGGAAGCCTACGCACTGGGTTTCGTCATCACCCGTGAGGCGGTCGAGGACGATCAGTATTTCGACCTCGTGCCCCGCTACTCGCGCGCCCTGAAGCGTTCGATGGTCCAGACGAAGGAAGTCCGCGCCGCGGCCTTCACCGACGCCACGTTCACCACGTCCGAGACGGGCGACGGCGTGTCGGTCGTCAACGCGGCGCACCCGCTCAAGAACGGTGACACGTTCTCGAACCGGGCTGGCGCCAACGCGGACCTGAACGAAACGTCCCTCGAAGCTGCGACCATCCAGATCGCCGACTTCGTGGACGAGCGCGGTCTGCGCATCAACTGCAAGCCCCAGCGCCTCGTGGTGCCGAACGGTTTGCAGTTCACGGCAGAGCGCCTGATGAAGACCACAACCGGTCGCGTCGGCACGGGCGACAACGACGTCGCGGCGATGCACACCATGGGGATCATCCCCGACGGGTATCGCCTCAACAACTACCTGAGCGATCCGCGCGCTTGGTGGTTGGTCACGGACTGCGCCGAGGGCATGACGCACTGGGACCGGACGCCTCTCGACATCGAAGAGGGCGACGGCATGGACAACCAGATCATGAAGGTGCTCGCCTACGAGCGGTACGCCTTTTCGTGCATGGACCCGCGCTCGATCTACGGGGCGCCCGGCACACCGTAAGACTTGTTCCGACCAAGGCATGAAGGGCGCTGGTGACAGCGCCCTTCTTCTTGTGTAATGTGCAGGCACGGCCACGGCGGAATGAGCCGCCGGAACCGGGGTTTTGCCCCACCCAAGCGCACGTAGGAGACGTTCATGTCCCAAGTTCCCGTCAACCGCGACGATCCCCGCAAACGCTACACGCACCAAGCGTACGACGTCACCTACCTCGGCATGCCCTTGGAGACCGGGCCCGCGGGCTATGGCCGTCGCCTGTCCGCCACGTACCAAGCGTCGATCCTGCTGCAAGCCGACGCCGGCATCACGGCGGCGCAGCCGCTCGGCACGCTCACGCGCGGCGTGTGGGCCCACGAGATCGTCAACCACGTGGCGCTGTCCACTGGCACGGCTGCACTGGTCCTGCCCGCCTACAACGGGTTGGGGGCGGTCACGCTCGCCGCGGCGCTGCCGCTGAACGCCGCCGCCAAGGTGGCACTGGACGCCCCGGTCTGGGTGCCGCTGTCGGAAGACCGGCCGCTCGAGGTCACGATCACCAGCGGCACGGCCACCGAGACCGCGATCATGTCGCTGCTCGTGACGCCCGCAGAGAACGGGTGGTACTGACGCCATGCCAGTTACGACTTGCCCAGTCGGTGAGTGGACCGCGGTTGCGCAGGAAACCGGCGGAACGCGGCTGTCTGCGCGCGGCGCGGGGTTTTACGTGCTTATCGCCGCCACCCCGCCTCTCGGCACGGACGACGTTGGAGACGCGAAGGCCCTATCGTCAGGCGAAAGCATCTTCATCGAGCCTTCCGCGCCGGGGGTCTTTGTGCAGCCTTCAAACTCGGTTCGCCCTGCATACGCATATACACAGGCAGCTATCACGCAGGAAACCAACGCGCGATAGGGGGCGTCGATGGAGACCACCGGGTTCGACTTCAGCGACCTCTGCGACGACGCGGTGCAGCGCGCGGGCGGCGAGACCGCAACGGCCGAAGACATCGTGAAGGTTCGGCGCGCGCTGCGCATCATCCTCGAGCGGTGGGCGGCGTTGCGCTACAACACGTGGCGCATCGCCAGCACGACCGTGGGCATCGGGCAGACGCCCGTGGTTCGCCTCCCCAAAGAGGTGGACGACGTACTTCAGGTGAACGCACAGAACCCGCGTGCGCCCATCGGCTCGGTCGGCAGCGAGAGCATCATGCGCCGCATCGGGCCGCAGGAGTACGCGCAGCTTACGAACAAGATGGTCGCGGGGCAGCCCGCGCAATACTACCTGAACCGGACGCAGGGTGCGCCCGAACTCTACGTCTTCCCGATCGGTCGCCCGAACGTGGTCGAGACGCTCGAGGTCTGGTACGTCGCGCGCCCGGCAGCCTTCGACACGTACAGCAACGAGGTGGACGCGCCCGGTCGGTGGCTCGAGGCGCTTGTCTGCGGCGTGGCGCTGGAACTCGCGCGCAAGCGCGTGCGGGATGATGGAACCTACGACGAAAACCTGATCATGCGGCTCAAGTCGGAAGCTGACGAGGCCAACCTCATCGCGCAGAACGCCGACCGGTCGCGCCACCGCTACAGGTTCAGGATACAGCGCAGATGACCGGTCGAGTTCTCAGCGGCGCCTGCCGCCCGTCGAAAGTTCGGGCCCGGAAGGGCAAAGGCTGGCGCACGGACAGCGCCAGCGGCATGGTGCGTTACGCCGAAGACTACGTCGAAGATCGCCGCCAAGGTCCTACGAGCCGCGAGTTCGCGGACATCACGCCCGGTTTCGGCACCTACCACCCGCAAGACGTGAAGAACCTCGGGACGCTGGACGATCCGTCCCCAATCGACAACGCGCGCCCGCAGGACCCGCAGGACCTGTCGGCGCAGGACCTCAAGATCTCCGACCGCGAGATCAAGCTGTCCATCCAAGAGGGGCGCGCACCGCGCTTGGGGTTCTGACATGAACATCACGTACGACGAGTTGGTCCGCCGAGTGCCGATCTGGCTCTACGCGCAGAACCGAACGCTCATCGACGAGATGCCCGCGCTGATAGGGCAGGCCGAGGACATGCTCATGCTTGTCCTCGACCACGATCTGTTTCGCGCGGCGCTGTCGCCTACGACCATCGGGCCGGGCAGCCCGGTGCTGGACCTGCGCGCCGAAGACCCGCAGGTCATGGAGGTGCGCGCCATCGACCTGCTGTACCGCACCGGGCCCGGCGTCACGCCGCTGGCGCGGCGCGGCATCGAGGCAATGCGCATGATGTACGCGCAGGCGCGACCCGCCCGGCCGCGCTACTACGCCGAGAGCAACGACATCCTGACCTACGAGTTCTTCCCGCGCCCGGGCCGGGACTACGACGCGCAGGTCACGGCCAACATCCGGCCCGCGCGTCTCGGCCCGGCGCAGCAGACCAGTGTGCTGACCGAGCAGTTTTCGCGTGCGGTCGAGAAAGCGGTCTTGCAGCAGGCGACGCTGTTCATGAAGAACTACGAGGACGCTGCGCGCTACGAGGGCGAGATGCAGCAGGCAGTCGAAGAGGCCAACCTACAGGTCAAGCGCCGCCGGCGCGACGAGACCGGTACTCGCGGCCGCGATACGGCAAACACGGCGGGGTAACACGTTCATGGCCAACACGTGCACAGATCGCTACGATTTCTGCCTGATCCGCGGCGACGTGTTCACCATGGACGTCGGACTGTCGAGCAGCTTCGTAGAGGTTGCCGAGACCCCCAGCGACTACGAGGCGAGGCTCGTGTTCCGTGAAACGCAAGACGACAACGCGACGGTCTATCTGACCCTGACCGCCACGCCGGTGGTCAACCCGGTGCCGCTGCTGGACGAGGTTCCGATCACAGTGAACTTCTCCGCGACGGCTGCACAGACCCAGTTGTTCCCGCAGTGGAACGTCGTTGCGTACTGCGAGATCGTGTTCATCGGCACCACCGCTCCGGTCGGCGGCAGCCCCACGCGCCTGTTCAACTCTGACGTGGAAGTGAGCGACTGATGAGCATATTCACCGCCACCATCGGCCCGGACAACCAGCGGCTCGTCGTAGTTCATGACGGCGCCCGCGGGCCGCGCGGGCTGACCGGTCTGCCGGGGCCCGAGGGCCCGGCAGGCGAAGCCATCAACATCCGGGGCACGTGGCAGCCCGGTCAGGAATACTGCTCGCTGGACGCGGTCACGTGGCGGTCTTCGGCGGCGCAGGGCATCCAGTCGCTCTACATCCAGATCGAAGGGTTCCCCCGCGCGCCCTCGACCGTCGATCCGCACCTTGACCCGAGCCGGTGGACCGAGGTCGGCGCGACCGATCTGTCGAACGTGACCGGTGCGATCTGGGAAATCTACCAGATCGACCACCAGTTCGAGTGGGTCGGCACGCCGGTGGCCTTCAGCTATGCGGCGGGGCGCTGGATCAAGGCTGACAACCGGTGGAACGACGAAATCGCCATCGCGGTCGTGCGCGACGTCCTGAGCCCCGACCGGGCGATCCTTCAGACGTCGGGTGAAGTTCCGAACCTCGACCCGCGCGTCATCCTGCCGAACGGCTCGGCGTGGGAGGTCGGCAGGCTCTACGCCGTGTCGTCCGTGCGCGGGCGGGTCGAGCGCCTGTCGGAGAACGATGTCGCGTGGTCGGACCCGGCGGGCAGCATCCAAGCCATCCTCATGCCGACGAAGTTTCACGCTACGGTGGACGATCTCGAGAACTTCGTCGGGGTCGCGCTGCCGTGGAAGCCTGCGCCCTACCAGCCGGTGCGCAAGGTGGTCGGCTACAACAAGTTCTACTTCTCGGCCGCGGATGGGCAGACGGAGTTCACCGGGGTGGACCTGCGTGGCAACGATCTGGCCTACGAGCCGAACACCGGCGGCAGCGACCAGACCGATGTGTTCCTGAACGGCACGAACCTGATCAGCAACACGGACTTCACCGCGACAGACGGCACGACGCTGACGCTCGCGGCGGCAGCGACGGCGGGCGACATCCTCGAGGTGTGGACCCCGCAGCAATCGACCGAGGTGGTGATCCCCGGAACCGCGGCGAAGCTGGACAACCTCGAGACCCTGTTCGACGGGGTGCGCACGGACTTCCCGATCACGGTGGACAGCAACCCGGTCTTCGCGACCGACGCCGCCAGCCTGAGCGTGTTCCTCGACGCCACGCGGCAGGAAGCCTACACCGACTATGACATCATCATCGACCCCGGCAACCCGGATGCGTCGCTCGTGCGCTTCGCGGCGCCGCCGCTGCCGGACTATCGCTTCTGGGGCATCATCGCCATCCCGGTCGGTGAAACCCGCGTCAGCATCCCGTTCTGGGATCCCGGCATCACGTGGGAACCGGGCGAACTGTGCTACTACGACGACACCTCGTTCCCGGCGCGCGAAGCCGGAACGTGGTACGCGATCTGGCAGAACACGAGCGGCGCGTCCATCTTTCCTGCGCCGACGTTCGACCCGGCCGACGGCTGGACGCCGATCTCGCGCCCGCTGAACAACGAGGTCATGCTGCGCGTTCGGCCCTACGACCCGACCCGGCCCGACGGCTATGCCCTCGGCGATCAGGTCTACGTGCCAGCCGCGCCCGGCGACGACCCGAACCAGACCGCGGCAAGCCAGATCTGGGAGTGCCGCGTGTCGCGCAGCACGCCCGGGACGTTCGTCGCAGCCGAGTGGAAGCAGATCACGGACCTCGCCACGCGCGGGCACAACCCTGCTTGGGGCTATCGCCCCGGCGAAGGCGTGTTCATGGCGGACTACGAGCGCAGCGGCTTTGTGGCCTACTACCGCAACGACACCGGTGCGGTGATCGACCCCGGCGCGTTCGTGGGCGACCCGACTGCGCCGGGCTATCAGGGCTGGACGCGGGTGCGGGCGGTCTCGGCTATGGAAGGTCTGGCCGACGTCAACCTGCAAGACCTGCGCACGCGACAGCGCCTGATATACGACGAAGCTGCTTCCGAGTGGGCGAACGACTGGGATGCACAGGAGGTCGTGTGGACCGCGCAGCCGGTGGACCCTGCGCTCGCCGAGTACGCAGCGGTCCAGTATAACGCGGTCGCAGGACGCTGGGAGGCCGCGTCAGCGGACCCGCTGGGCAGCACCTTCCCTGCGCGGGGCATCGCGT
>Ga0210043_1000248_pt1 | contig 58550 bp, 71 predicted proteins | sample CryGeymet201501t_FD_183990 | JGI IMG/M metagenome (GOLD analysis project Ga0210043, IMG submission 183990) | Groundwater microbial communities from Crystal Geyser aquifers in Utah, USA - Crystal Geyser metaG 2015-01t (SPAdes) (version 2) | ecosystem: Environmental > Aquatic > Deep subsurface >... | reverse complement strand
TAGTACTATACCTGTTATTACGTGTTAAATAAATATAGATATAAAAACACCCACTAAATTCGTAGAAGGCGGGCCAAGGTGCGTGCAAGCTGCGGAACAAGCCCAAATCTCCAAATCTCCAAATCTCCAAATCTCTATACCCCTGGATCTTTGGGCTTGTTCCTACTTAACACTATTACGTTTTTTTCAATTTTTCCACCAAGGTTCCGAATTCCCTTTGTTATAGAGTCACTTACAAACCCCAACTATTTCGTCAAGCCGCCTGTTTTACGTGTTGTTAACAAACGCCTCTGTAGGCCCCGTCGCGCCTAGACTTTCAAAAAATAATGTTATACATAACACTGTTTTATTAACAATAACAGCCTTTTGTTAACAATAACATCGATTTATTATCAAAATGACCAATAACTGGAGTTGACCAAACAGTTAGCGCCTACCGCTTGACACTAACAGGATATAACGGCATACTGTACATCCAACACCAAAAGCCCGGAGACTCGATATGCCTATAAGAAAACGTGACGCAGAGGTCTGCTTCAAAGATGTGCTTCAGTTAATAACAGGCGCTCTTAAATTAATCCCTGCCGAGCAGCGCAGCGAGCTGCACATACCCAAGGAAAGTCTCAGAACCCTGCGCGACTACTTCTCTCCCACTTCAGGTATACAACCACCTGCACGCCCCGGCCCCAACACGTACTCCCACGCAGTCTTGGAGGGGGTGTGGGATCTCAAAGTGGGTGAAGTAGCGCAAGTGTGGGTAAAGCGAAGGAGCGACGCTGCCCCCATCCTGGCGCGGTACATGCCCGATAAGCAGTTCGTTACGAAGGTGAAGGGTATGGCAACGCTGCCTGGGGTGGAAGGAGACAGCAACCACCTAGTGGAAGTAAGGAGAACACGATGACGCGGGCGACTGCTATCCCTAGGGAGATATATCGGCAGTACGCATCGTTGGGCAAGGCAGCCGCTGCGAAGTACAGAAAAGATCGCAAACGCGGCTGCCCGCACTTCCACCATACAGCCACTCTTCTTGAGCGTAGGGTCGAGTGGGAAATCACCCTGCATGATCTACACGCGCAGCAGGATGAACTACTGGTACACATCCGTGCGTGTGCCGCAGAGATACGAGACATTGAGACCAGATACATAGACAAAGCCCGTGCGTTGGGGTGGGTTATGTTGGCCTTGGAGCGCGCATCCTCTCATAAGAGAAATCGTAGGGGGATATTCCTGGATACGAACCCCCTAAACGCTAAGTTCGTAGCTGCACGGAACAAGCGAATTGCAGCACTTGCAACCGCCCACCCTGAATATGCCGCCCAGCTACTCAGGATACAGCAAGGTCTTGCGGGCCTGTATGCCCAACGCGAAGAGCTGCGTGCTAAGCGGCGTAGTTTGCAAGCCCAAGAGGATGTGCTTATTGAGGAGGCCCGATATGCTGGCGCCCACTACCGCGCGATCACGGTGATTGTAAACAGGCTCGAAGAGGAATATCCGGTTTGGTCTGTTGTGCAGTATAGGCGTATGCAAGGCTACAGACTCCCCTTTACCTCGGAAGAAGACCCGATGGGCACGAACTGCCCTGTTATACGCGCTATGACATTAGCCGCGAAGCGATCGGGGTTGGTTGAAGATATCGCCGCCTGTGCCCCTGGACGTCGAGAAGACTTGCAGAAAAAGCTAGCCGAACTGGATGAACAGATCAGTACGGCGTTCGTTACGAGTTACTAGGACCCAAACCCATGACACACCTACGTCTTGCCACCCTGCGCAACCAAGCGCAGTTGCGTACCACCAACCCTTATACCCAACCCACAGGAATCAGACCGATGAAGTCGAAGTACAAAGTAGAGACACCCGACGGTTGTACAGTGAAGTCCGGCCTTACGCTAGACGAGGCATACGCGCAGTTGAAAGCGTGCTTCGACAAAGGGCAAAAGGCGTATATGACCAAGGACGCGGCGCCCCAGAAGCTCAACCCTTACCCTGCGTTCTACGCGCAGGTGGATACCACAGTTATAAGAGACGCGGTGCAGTACACCGGGGCACGATCCTCTGATGCGGAGGACTTCGCTCTGGTGCATACCTGCGACGACAGCGCCGCTCGGTGGGTATCAGAGACCTTGGGCATCCCGTTGGCCGACGTGCCAAGGGACGCATACATCGTACTGTGGGAGTTGTAGTCAATGACAAAGCAACAGGAGACACCGGAGCAGTTCTTGGCACGTGGGGGCGTGATCGAGCAAGTGCCACCGATCCACAATTACCGTTCAGTGCAGGACATCCCTGCCCACATTCTGAAGGCCATGCGCGAACGGTGCAACCCCGACATGGCCAACGATCACAAGGCGAAAGCCCGTGAGTATCAGCGCAAGTACCGTGCGCGGATGCAAGCGATGGCCGACGCTGACCAGCAACCCAAATGAAACGCTACGGCAGCGGCAGCGGCTACGGCGACGGCAGCGGCTACGGCAGCGGCTACGGCAACGGCTACGGCTACGGCAACGGCTACGGCTACGGCTACGGCAGCGGCTACGGCGACGGCAGCGGCTACGGCAACGGCTACGGCTACGGCGACGACAGCGGCGACGGCGACGGCTACGGCGGCTACGGCTACGGCTACGGCTACGGCTACGGCAACAAAGTAGTCTGTTCAGCCCGCACCACCCAAGCAGCGATTGAGTCCACCCACTTACGACAGGAGTAATTATGACACCTATCAGCTATCAGCAGATGGAGTTTGCAGACGACACCGAGCTACCACCTGCACCACCGTTGTTCGTGAGCCACAGTGCGGCGTTGGCTGCGCTCAACAATATAATCGGAATGTATCAGGCTGCGCGTGCCCACATCCCGAGACCGCTGCCACCCGACGTGCTCGACGACCGCCAACTCGCGGCAGCGCTTGATCCTCTAACCCAGTACGTCAACACCCCGCCCCTGGCAGTCCCACGCCAACCCATCACGGCGTTGCAAAACATCACGCACCGTTGGGAGCGGCGGGTGGTGGAGCACCTAGTGTGCCTGCGTGTCGGTGACTCGACGCCCGCACCTGTGTGGATGAAAGCCTGGGTGCATAAGGTGACTGCCACTTATCTTACCGGGCGTAAGCACAGGCTGCGTATCGAGGCTATGCCAGCGCACATGCCCTCAGCCAAGCGACGGTTGGTGGTAACGAGGACAGCCTGATGACCCGGCCTAATAATTGTTCCCCAAGCGATTGAGTTCACCCACTTACAGCAGGAGAATTACCCATGAGTAGAGTAAGCGACTTAGAGACGCGTGTAGAAGAAATGCGCAGCCGGATCAACACCCTGTGCGAGCTAAGACGGTCCGACCAAGATAAAGCACAAGAGCTGGAGAGAAAGCTCATACAGGTGTTCAATTGGATAATTAACAAAACACCCATAGAAGAGTCTACAGACCACCGCCGACTGAAGGCGGTAGATTCGCTTACTTCGGCGCAGCGCTACGTTGCCGAGGCTGGCGAGCTGCCGGTGGGAGAAAGCACCATTGCCCACGCAAGCTCTGAGGAAAAACTCACCACGCAGCTCAGTAAGAGCCTACCCACCAAGCAGTTCGTGGTGGACAAAATCGGACAAACGGAGTTCTTTAACGCCGTGCGCTTAGGGCTCTACGCTATTAAGCGATTGAGGTAGTCATGACTAAAACAGTAGCGGAGCGGCTGCGTGAGTTACCAGAAGTGATGGAGCGCAGCGGGACGTTCTCCACAGAGTCGTTTGAATACAGCGTAGAGGCGCGGTTGAATCATAAGCGGTCTTTCTTCCTCCGCGCTCCCCAGGGGGGTACGGCAGAGCTGCGATACGGCAACACCGCCAGTAGTGCGGTGAGAATTCTGCCTATTCCCTACGAAGCCGTGCAATCAAGGGACACCCTGATTGCGTGGATAATTGTCGTGTTGAGGATGTCGTGATGAAACGAACTTTCAACCCAAACAACCACAGGCTGGAAGAACTTGGCCTGTGGGTAACACCCGAGCACTTCACTGAAGGCGGCGCCCGTTTCATCGTACTTGCCCGCCCCAGATCTACCCTGCTGCGCGCCGAGATCTACACCATACCCGCAGAAGGCCACAGAGTAACGAAGCTGGTTAGCTACCCCCTGTGCCGCAAGGGGCAGATACGCCCAATACACACACCTATCCTCAAGCTGCGTTACTACCTAGCGACGGGGCGCATACCCAGCGACATCACGTGGGAAGTTATGCTGGCGCAAGCCCGGCAAGTGAAGAACGAGCTGGGCTTGATGAACAAACTTATCAACAAGGCAGGTGCGCCGTGACCCTACACGAGTTCCTTGGAGTTGGCGCATCTGCGAGCACCTATAAGCTATCAACAGGAGTCGTAGTATGCGCGTGTATGATCGGATACTGATGGCGTCCGTTGCACCCTACGGGGCGGGAGATTTCTGCTTCCGTAACATATCCAGAGGAGCTGGGAACGGTGAGTTTGTATTTGTCGGACACATGCGGCAGCCGTACACCGTAGACCCAGGCATACCTGTTACGCACGCCTCGTTCTTTGCTACTGAGCGGGGGTTAGCAACGGCTGTGGAACTGAGGAATTTGCAATGTTCGTATCGTCCATAAGTCGCTCACTGCGCACCCCTCTCCGCCCCCGCAACCTCTACCAAACAGGTAGTGGGAGTGGTCACGGTCAAGTCTCTTACGTCGGCGCCCGTGGTTTCGGCAGCGGCTCTGGTGGGTACTATATCGATGTAGGTAACGGGCATGACGACGACACCATGCCCATTGGTTGGCCCGACACCGTACACCGTTTGCTCGACTCTAGCCTGGGGCTTATGCAGGCAGTCGAGTGGAGGAATTTGCGATGATGGTATCTGACGTACGACGCTTCTATGAAAACATAACGTACAAGTCACGGCCTTTTGTCCGCGATCCAGATCAAATGGATAGAAAACTGCTATACAAAATACACCAACTAAGCAAGCCGCTCCAATACATGCCCTGTATCACCTCGCACCCTTCGCTGCATTACGCAGTCGAATTAGCGGGGGTGCGGGTATGAGATCGATCAGGAGAAAAGAAGAAACCCGCCTACCCAGCGGTTTCGGTAATGGACATAACCCTGAATACGGCGGGGGGTTTAACTCAGGCTACGGCAGTGCTAAGTTCGCTACACCACACCCGCCGATTTTCGTAACAGTCTCGCAGCGTAACGTCCAGGCAGCAGTCGAAATGAGGAATCTTAGGTATGTTCAAAGATTGGAAATTCAACAGAAGAGGCTTTAAGAAACGGCAGCAGTGTTTCTATAAAGTGGGGGACATCTGGCACATAACCAAAGGGTATCGAGCTAAGCTAGTGTCGATTACTGGAACCCCAAGGCAGTATTACTTCCCTGCCGTCTGCGTATTCCCCGATATGAAAAAGATACGAATCCTGCGCTTCGCAGGTGATTTAGAAATACCACTCGACAACGTAAAATCACGGCAAGAGTTTGAGGCCGTACTAACTGTTCTGTTAAGACTACACTACTCTGGAGATAAACATGAAAGCATCTAACAATCCTCTACGCATACTGATCATCGACGCGGGCTGGGTACTGGTGGGGCACATCACCTACACTAAAACCCACATGATTGTGAACAACGGCAATGTTGTTCGTAACTGGGGCACTACTCGTGGTATCGGCCAACTGGCGTTGTCAGGCCCCACTGGTGACACCGCACTGGACCCGATCCCCCGCACCTTAGTCAGCAGGGATAAGGTTATCTTCGACCTCAACGTCACGCACAAAACAGGCTGGTGGCCGACTAAAGCCAAGCGCCACGACATTGAGCCCGATGCGCCGCGTTCTGCTAAGCAGATCTTCGTGGTAGAAGCGGGCTGGGTATTGGAAGGCGAGCCGGTGGAGAACGTCAGCAACATCGGGGTGCAAGAAACCATCGTGCACAACGGCCACGTTATCCGCACCTGGGGTACCGAGTGGGGCCTGGGTGAGATTGCTATGGAGGGTCCGAAGTCAGGCACCGTGCTTGATCCGTTAGGGGAGAGCATCATCCCCTCGGCGCGTATCCTGTTCAACATGGACATCACGGATGCCTGCATCGATAAGTGGCCTCAGTAATGAGGGGCCATTGGGCGGACGGTAACGGTAATGGTCGTGGCTCTCCTTCTCCAGGGCTGCGGGTACCGATCTGCTCGGCAACGGTACCGGCGCATCCTTGTACGACTTACTTGCCTCCCGGCAAACCCTGGAAGCCAGGGTGTACCGGCTACTGGGGTCGCGGCGGGGGGTTGTTAGCGCCGTTGAACTTGCGAGGCTACGGGCATGAAGACAAACAGTTTTGGATTCGGAAATGCTAACGGCTACGGATCTCCTGTTTTCGGTACCACGCACGGTAACGGGGGAGGTAGCCCGAATAGCAGAAGCGGCGGTGGGTTCGGTAACGGCGGCGACCAGAGTAAGGACACCGGGGACGGACGAAGTCGCATGGATGGGAAGTACGTCTTCGCCTCTTGGCGCCACCTTCAAGAAGCAATCGAGTTAGCGATGCTACGGGTATGAACGACTATTACACTCATCTTTTCGGCGACGGTGATCTCCACGGCGACGCAAAAGGCGGGAACAGAACGTACAGTGTGGCTAGGCTGGTACGCGGTGCTGGTTACGATCCAGAGGACGACAGCATCGCCGACATCCCGGACCACATCACTACGCTACGTTGCGTGCGTTATGCTGTTGAACTGACGAGGCTACGGATATGAGAGAACCCACACCAGCTGTCCGTACGTGGACTAAGGAGCGAGGCGGTGGATTCGGCAGCCCTGTACCCTACGGCTGCGGATTGCCTGACTTTCGTCTTAACTTACCCAACCGGGGCGGTGGGCGGGGTTGCGGTACCCACGGCCCCGATGTTAACGGCGCAGGAGAGAGTGTTACTGACAACTACAGCGACCGTGCCTATGTTCTCTGGTCCCTGCGCCCCCTGCAGGATGCAATCGAGTTAGCGGGGTTAAGATCGTGAGTATATTCTGTATGGAATACTGGAACATCAGGGCTCCTGGGTATGGATTCTCTAACGGCGACGGGAGGGGCTATGTGAGTATGCTTGGTCTGAAGCCCCCAGACTTCGATAACCAACTATACGAATTCGTAACGAACGACACTCTCGGTGCGCCACGTGATATCCGCGCTGCAGTCGAACACGCGAGGCTACGGGTATGAATTACAACGTAGGAACCATAAACGGCTTAGCTGCAGGTGATGCCGGGGCTCAGCGCCGCCTCGCGTGCAGCACTGTAGCGGCAGGGTTCAAGCCTAAGCCCAACGGCGGGAGAGGGGAAGAACGCGGGTGCGGCTATGCGTGCGGGGCTACCAATGGCAACGGCAGAGGAGGAAGGAATAACGCCCACTACATAGTGCGCAACACCTACATCCATTTAGCGTCCCGAGGAATACAACCTGCAATCGAGCTGAAGGGGCTACGTCATGCACCCGATACAGATTAACCTTGATTGCAGGCTGATGCAGACATACAGCGTAAAGTATAACGTCCGCCGCCCACAAGCTCGTGACGTAACTCTAGGCATATTTAGCTATAGAACAAACAAACCCGAGTTTCGATGGCCACTGATGCTCAGCGTCGAAGCTCACAACACCACAGAGAGCGTCGAATTAAAACTATTACGTCAATAAACAAAACCCACAGGAGTTCCACCATGCGTTATTCAAGTGCAAAGCAAATCATTGTCTCAACCCTGACCCGTGCGCCTAAGCAGCCGGTATTTTTGATCGGCGAGCCGGGTGTGGCCAAGACCTCGTTGTGCTTCGACATTGGTAAGAAGTTCAACATCCCCGAGAAGCGCACCCTGCTGTTTCGTCCGTCACTGCGCGATCCAGTCGATTTAATGGGGGCGCCTGATTTCTTGACCACACCCGAAGGCACCCGCACCACTGTGTGGGCCTCGCCGGAAGAGTTATATAACTTCCGTAAGGGCACTGGCCCTGGGTTAATCATCTGGGACGAACTACCCCAGGCTATCACACAGATGCAGAACGCCATCGCTGGCGCCCTGTTGGACCGCGTACTAGGCCCGCTGCGCATCGATGACCAAGTGATGCAGATCGCCACCGGCAACCGCACCTCAGACAAGGCCGGCGCTAACCGTATCGTCAGCCAGCTGGGCAACCGGGTTAAGTTCATCGACCTGGAGGCCAACATCGATGACTTCTGTAAGTGGGCGCTGGGTGCAGATATCGATCCGTTATTGGTGGCGTTTCTGCGCCTTCGTCCTGACATGCTGCAGGACTTTGAAGCGGACCGCCGCTCTAACCCCACTTGCCGGAGCTGGGAGATGGTTAGCGATTCGTGTGACCCTGCCCTACCCAAGGAGTTGTTCTTCACGGATGTCATGGGCTTGGTCGGCGAGGCGGCAGCGGTGGAGTACACCGCGTTCCGCGACATGGCCGCACGGATGCCGAACATCGATGCCATCCTGCTCAACCCGCAGGGTATCGAAGTCCCGGCCGAGCCCGCCGTGTTGTTCGCGTGTGCCTCGGCGCTGGCTTACCGCGCATCGACCGATAACTTTGCCTCGCTGATGAAGTTCATGACGCGGGCACCGATCGAGTTCTCCACCATGTTCGTTAACGATGCGTTGCAGCGTCATCCCAAAATCACCAGCACCAAGGCATTCACTGATTGGGCGATTGAGAACGGCGAGGTATTTGCGTAATGCCAGACTTAGTACGGTTTCGCAATTTCGCCGAGGCGAAGCAGTTCGTACTGACAACTCCCCCTATTCGGGGGAGAGGTTCGAACATCATCCCGTGGAGCCGCGACAGGCGGAACCCGGACACCTTCAACGTACGACTAACAAAGGACTTCGATGGTAAAGAACTGGTGGCGTGCAAGATGTCGGTGCGGTTGTTATCGAGCCGTATAACTCCAAGACGACCCACATGCGGCTGAACGAGACTCTACCCGCTGGGCTGGGTCTCGGCACCAACGATGGAAAGCAGTACCTGTACAGCAGTGGCACGACATTCATACTGCCTGAGCCGTGCAATGGCATTGTGTTCCAACAGGTCCGAGATACTAACACCTGGACCACCACGCCCGAAGAGCTGGGTTACTTGTGGGGGCCGGGGCGCAAGTGGGTAACGCCGCGTGTCTCGTCCTTCATGCGCACCCTGCAGACCCAACTGCGGGTGTCCGCCAAGCTGCTGAATGACCCGGCCCTGGTGGCTATCGACGGCAGCTGGCAGACGCACCGGGTGGAGAACCCAGAAGACGCCTATAAGGATCTGCTGGCCATCATGGGGGATTGGAAGCCGGGGCAGTCAGTGGACCCCGACCTGTACCCTGACTTACTTGATCACCCCAGGACGGGGCAGTGGCAGGACCGGCTACGCCGCTGGTCTGTGCTGCGTTGGGAACCCAAAGGGCCAGGATTGCTCAGCTGGTCAGGACTCCGCGTCCTAGACTTCAAAGAACACACCAAAACCCTGGAGAGTTTAGATGAAATCCGTCGCAACGCTTAATCAATTACCCAGCAGTTCATTGGCCGATAAGGCCATGCTGGTGACACTACGCCGCACCACCTTCAACGGGCAGCAGACCGACAAGTCGGCTACCGATCTGGTGGCGAACGCAACCAACGTCAAGGGCAAAGGGCGGTTTCGCAAGAAGCTGTTCTCAGAGTCGCACCGCTTCCACGTGCTGGTGGAGGCGTACCGTGCGTTATACGAGTACCACATCGGTCATACCCTACCGTGGGAGGACCGAGGGGCACGGATGCTGCCCAGCCCTGCGTATTTTGACTTTACCGCTGCCACTCGGGCACTGGCCAGGAACTGTCAGAACGCCTTGGAGGACTTCTTGCACCACTACCAGCACGAAGTGAACTACGACGCCAAGATCCTGGGGCCGCTATTCAACGCAACCGACTACCCCCGTGTAGAAAAGATGGGCGAATGCTGGTCGCATAAGTTCATCTTCCAACCCATCCCTGCGGCGGGCGACTTCCGTATCGACGTCGACCCCGAGGTCAAGGAAGCCTTGGAAGACGCGGTGCAGGAACGTATCGCCGCTGCGCAGCAGCACATCGTCAGCCAACTCCTGGATCCACTGCAAGTGGCCGTGGAGCGCCTGAGTAAACAACCGGGGGAAGCTGGCGGGACGTTCCGGGATTCGTTAGTGAGTAACATACAGGACGCCGCGCAGCGTATGGCGGGGCTAGTAGGGCTGAGCAACGACCCGATGCTGGCCAGGATGGTCGAGAAGGTCAACAAGCTGGCGCAGAACCTGCCCGCACCTGCCGCCTTGCGAGCCTCCATCGGTGCACGGCAAACCACTGCTCAGAGTGCGGAGGCGTTGGTCAATGACCTAGTGAGTATGTTCGGTGGAGGTGGGTAATGTTCAGCCAGCCTAGACCACGCTGGGCGGTGCCTGGGCTTTACGCCATGCGGATTTATACATTCTACCAAAATAGGATGCACACGCGACCCCCAGAAGCCAGAGGGGGTGGGCACGGATGCCCCTTCACTACCGGAGGCGGGGTGGGTATCGCGGAGGACTTCCGCCCCGTAGATCGCTCACGCCTCGCCAGGGACCGCCTACTCCAAGCCGCGATGAAGAACTACTCCGAAGCAGGGTCTGCTAAAGAGGTTCGCAGACTACTGCATGAGATGCGCAGCTGGGTGCTCATCAGTGACGGCCCGTCGTTGTATGACGCGGTTCGATTCAAACACTTAACCACAGGAGGAGGTCATGACTCCGATTGATTTTATGACGGCCTGGGCCAAGGCTAATCGTGGTCTCCACGGCCCCGGCAGTAAGTGGCGTAGGGACTTCTGCACCAGCAAGGACATGCGCGTGCTGCGTTATAGGGGCGCGTCGGTGTGGGCCAATGGTCGGGTAACGCTCAGTACGCCAGGGCGCGAAGAGTGCGCAGAGTACAAAGCGCTGGGCCTGGAGACAGCAATAAAGTCAGCGTTGGCAAAAGACTGCCCTGACTTCCGCCACCCCTACACCAAAAAACCCTTAAAGAAAACCTGGGTGGCGGAGGACATCGGCGGACGCGGCATCGTTCTGGACCACCATCGCCGTCGCGCTTACAAGTTCAGTACCCATACCATGGAGTGGTCGCCACGGGAGGCGGACCCCAACAACGCAGAGCCTTGGAACCTGCGAGTAGCGGATGCAGAGACAGCCGCATCGGTAAAGCGATGGCTGAAGCAGCTGGAGAACTTCATGGCGCCAATGATAAAACTTGGCGTTATCAAAGCCAATGATGTCCACAATGCGACTGGGACAGGGTACGTGTATTCACCCCACGACGTAAGGCACCCGCTAGTGGTCGCGCTACGCAAACTGCTCGCCCTGCATGACGAAGGCCGTGACATAAAGGAGTGGGCGGCGCACCGCACAGAGGGAGTTCCGTTCGACCCGTTGTTATCCCTTACACTACTGAACCCCGCAGGACTTAACCTACACTTCGATGCAAAGCAGCTCATGAAGGCTGCGAAAAACGTCTTGGTGGAGATGAAAAAAGCACCGATTCAGCTACCCTATCTAACATTCTAACTTGCCATAATACTGTTAAACATTTAACATTGTAGTACCCCACAGGAGAACACCATGGACCACTTAAAGCTATTAGCCAAGGTGCGTACGCGCCTTGTTGTGGATTATCCGTTCTTTGCCTCCGTGATGCTCCGCAAGGAGCTGCGCTGGACGCAGGACTTACCCACGGCGGGCATCTCGCCTACCGGCACCATCTACATCAACCCGGCGTTCTTCTGCAAGCTGAGCGTCGAGCAGGGGGTGTTCCTCATGGCCCACGAAGCCATGCACTACCTGTCCTGCCACTTCCTGCGTCTTGGGCCACGGGATGCCAAGAAATGGAACTGGGCCACGGATGCCGTTATCAACGAGATCTTGAAGCAAGCCAACGTCGGAGAGTTTATCCCCGAAGGTGTGGAGCTACCCGGTGCCGAGAAGCGTAACGCTGAGGACGTCTATGCCCACATGCCAGAGTCACCCGAGGGTGGCGGTGGCCCTGGCGAGCATACCCTGGCAGGCGATATCTTACCCGGCGAAGGTGCTGGTAAAGACGGCAAAGCCTCGCCACCGATGACCTCGGAACAGGCAGGGGCTATTGAAGCCCAAGCCAAGCTCGACGCTGCCCAAGCTCGCCGTGCGGCCAAGATGATGGGCAAGATGCCGGCGGCGTTGGAGCGCTTCGTCGATCAGCTGGTCAACGTCGTCACGCCGTGGCACTCCATCCTGGAGCGTTACATGCACAGCTTCCGTCTGGACGACCTGAGCTGGTCACGCCCCAACAAGCGCTACCGCGCCCTGGGTATGTACTTACCTGGGAAGAATTACGTGCCCGAAATGGGCACCGTGGTGATCGGCGTCGACACCTCTGGATCTATCGGTCCAGATGAACTCAAGCACTTCGGCGGGCACGTCAAGCGCATCCTCGAAGATTGTCGCCCAGAGAAAGTTTATGTGGTTTACTGCGATGCGGCAGTGAATCGCGTGGACGAATTCGAAGCGGCGGACGACTTGGAGATGCACTGTGTTGGCGGTGGTGGTACGGCGTTCAGGCCGGTGTTCCAATGGGTAGAAGAACAGGGGATTTCTCCTGACGTGTTGGTGTACCTGACCGACTTACACGGCGACACCAACTTCAAAGCCCCGCCGTACGAAACCCTCTGGGTATCCACGGGATCACATGACGCACAGTTCGGCGTCGTCATCCCTTATACCCTGGAGTAACTGTATGTTCCACGTCCACAAAACCGTTGAAATGGTTCGATTGGTCCACGAGGCAATCCGCATCATGGACCAAGGGGCGGTGACACCTGAGCTGCACAATGACACAGAGCTGGTACTGAGTCTGTGCGCGTTGCACCTGCGGTACCCGGAGTTCTCAGTCGGGGCAGCTGACCACAGCCGCATCCTGCGACTGCGCCACCGCGTGGATATTTTTTACAAAGCACTGGGCCGTTCCGCATGAGCGGCCCCAACTGAGGTGAGTATGTTAGTCACACTGGATTTCGAGACCTTTTATAGCAAGGACTTTTCCTTATCAAAAATAACCACGGAGGAGTACATCAACTCACCTCTGTTCGAAGCAATCGGGGTGAGCGTAAAAATCGATGACCACCCTGCGCAGTGGGTGGCGGGGGAGCGGGACATACCCCAGATATTAGGCGAAGTCGAATGGCCAAAGGCAAAACTATTGTGTCAAAACACCGCATTCGATGGCGCTATTTTAAGTTGGCGTTATGGGCATGAGCCAATGTTTTATTTGGATACGTTAGGTATGGCCCGCCCCATCCATGGAGCACACCGTTCTTGCAGCTTAGCTTCAACCGCTGCGTATTATGGCATCGGTAACAAAGGTACCGAGGTAGTGCAAGCGATGGGCAAGCGGCTTAAAGATTTCGCTGCCGTCGAACTCGCGGCGTATGGCGAGTACTGCAAGAACGACACCGAGTTGACCTACCAGTTATTTAGAAAACTCGCCAAGGAAGGATTCCCACGCAGCGAACTATTAATTATCGACTGCCTGTTGCGCATGTATATTAACCCTGGTTTTGAGCTGGACAAGCCGTTGCTGGAGGAACACCTATCAGCAGTGAAGGAATCTAAAAAAGACGCGCTGCGCTATGTCATTGAATGCGCCAAGGAGCAACTGCACAGTGAAGGTGGCAGCGCTGAAGCGGCGGAGGTAGTATCGAAAATTGTCGAGATGCGTTTAAAAGGCGCGTCGATTAAAGATGTCGTTATGTCTGACAACAACCTCGCGGCACTGATGGAATTAGCAGGCGTGCTGCCACCTAAAAAACTCAGCCCGCGCACCGGTAAAGAAGCCTGGGCATTTGCCAAAACGGATCAAGCCTTTAAAGAATTACTCGATCACGAAAACCCTATTGTATCCAGCTTGGTAGCGGCGCGGCTAAATGTTAAATCGAGCATTGAAGAGTCGCGTACCGAGCGGTTTATTAACGTCGCAGATCGCACCGGCCGGCTGCCCATTATGCTGAATTACTGGGGCGCCCACACGGGGCGTTGTTCGGGCGGGGAAAAGCTCAATCTGCAGAACCTGCCACGCGGGGGTACGTTGCGGCGGGCACTAAAAGCACCGGAGGGGCACAAGGTTATCGCCTGCGACGCAGCGCAGATCGAAGCCCGCGTACTAGCCTACATGGCGGATCAGACCGATCTTGTCGCTGCTTTCGCTGCCGACGAAGATGTATATTCCCTATTCGCCGAAGCGATCTACGGGTACGCCATCAACAAAGACGACAACCCCAGCGAACGGCAGATGGGTAAGGTGGGTATTTTGGGCTTGGGTTTTTACATGGGGCCGGATCGGTTTATTGACGCGGTACGGGTCATGGCGAAGAAGCAAATTACCTTGGAAGAAGCCCAACACGTCGTCAAGGTCTACCGCACCAAAAACAAAAAGATCGTGCAGTACTGGTACGCCGCTGGGCGTGCACTCGAAGCAATGGAGCGTGGCGAATCCGGCACCATCGAGGGACCACTGCCGATACAATTTTGTGGCAAAACAAAGCGCGTATTCCTGCCGAATGGTCTATGGTTAAGTTACCCGAATTTGCGCAGAGAAGGCGAAGAGTATTTTTATGACATGTGGAAAGGTCGGGGGTTTGTTAAAACTAAAATATACAGCGGAAAGCTGGTCGAGAATATCGTCCAGGCCGTAGCGCGCATTGTAGTGTTTGAGCAGATGGCACTGATCGCGCAGCTGCTAAAGCCGATGCAAATTAAATTCCCGGCGTTGACCATACGCCTCGCCGTCACCGTGCACGATGAAGTAGTAGGTATTGTGCCTGAGCAGTTGGCAGTGAAAATAAAAAACGCCATTGCGAGAATTATGGGTACCGCACCGCAGTGGGCGCCTGGGTTGCCCATCGCATGTGAGGCCAAGATTGGAGACAATTATGCCGAATGTAAATGATCCACCGGTTGTGATAAATCGTGAGAAAATAAAAGCACTTGCCCAAGAATGCGGCTTCACACTGCGCGATGGCGACTTACGCCCCTACGTGTACGAGTTTGCAGAGCGACTAACGGCACCGCAAGCGGCGTTGGTAGGCATGTTAGAAAAGTGCGCGTACATGCTGGGCGATGTACCCCGTAATTTAGGATTAGGGGAGTTCGGCGGTCCGCGCTACGAAGTCGGCGAAGTCGTCGACGAAATTAACTGCATACTTGCGGAGGTGCGCCGTGACTGATCGCATTTACCCTTTTAAGGCGTGGAGCTATTCCGCGCTGACATCGTTTGAAACGTGCCCTCGGCGTCACTACCTGACACGGGTAGCGAAGATCGTAAAGGAGCCGGATAGCGAGCACCTACGTTGGGGGAACTTCGTACACGAAGCCCTCGATAAGCGCGTACAACACCACACCCCCTTACCTGAAACCATCCAGCGCTACGAGACGTTTGTGTTAGCGCTGGAGAAACGCGAAGGCGTGTTGGAGTCAGAACAGAAGATTGCCCTGACCAAAGACTTCGAGCAAGTAGGGTACTTTGATCGCAACGTATGGCTGCGCGCCGTGCTCGACGTCTCGCTCACCAGCCCTGACGGCAAGAAAGCCCTGGTGTTGGATTGGAAGACCGGCAAGAACATCCCGGATGACGACCAGTTGAAGCTGTTTGCAGCGGTGTCGTTCTCCCTGAGCACTGCGTTGGAGCGGGTCCATGCCGGCTACGCCATGCTGCAACTCAACAAGATGACGCCTCCGGTGGTGTTCCATCGAGAGCAGGAGTCGGATCTGTGGAACGAATTCATGCCGCGCGTGCAGCGTCTGCAGCGTGCTCATGAGAAAAACCAATGGCCCGAGAAGCCCTCGGGGTTGTGTAAGAAGTACTGTCCAGTGGGTAAGCAAAACTGTGACTACTGTGGGTGGTGACAAGGACGTCCCAACTTATTTTGGAGAGAAGTATGGCGACTGAAAACTGGTCTGAGAAAGACGAAGAACGCGCAGCAATACTGATGCACAACGGCAACAACGGTGAGCACTATGACTCGGTAGAATATGCTATTGCCAGGGGGGCAACGCATTACGACGCCCTCAGAGAGGTGTTTCTGAAAAACATCGACGGGTGGCACGCCTTAGTTGGTAAACAATGGCTCCCCTTTATCAAGGAGGGGAGTGACACAATCAGACCGATCATGGCCCATCCGTCGTTCGCAATGATGGTAAGACCCTCTGGTAAGCCCGTTAACCCAGTAAAACCAACCAGTGCCGTGGATTTGCTCGACGCCGCCAAGGGTCACATTGGCGACCGGACCAGGACGTATGATAAGCCCGAGGGGGAGCGATCCATGGGTGCTACGGTGCAGGCGTTTGAAGCTGTTACCGGTATAACCCTGACCGAGGAGCAGGGGTGGTTGTTCCAGATCATGCTCAAAGCCGTTCGATCCCAACAGGGTTTCTACCGGGGCGATAACTATGAGGACGGTGCAGCGTATTTCGCCCTCATGGGCGAGACAGCGGCGAGGGACAGACCATGATCACGCCAGTAGTAGAGTTCGTAAAGTTACATCAGAAAGCCATCTGCCCAGTGCGCAAAACCGACGGGGCGGCGGGCTTCGACTTATTCGCACTACACGACATACTGTTCGAGCCGGGGGCTATTTTTGATATCCCGATCGGCATCGGCTGTGTCATCCCGCATGGTTACGTCGGCATCATCCGCTCTCGATCTGGGCTATACTTTAACCACCGAGTCCAGGCGTTTCACGGTACCATCGATGCAGACTTTCGTGGCGAGATCGTGGTCAGCATGAGTCAAGCGTGGAGCCGTGATCCGCAGATCGTCAAGTACCGCTGGGCATTTGCCCAGATGGTAGTCATGCCCTGCTTACTGACAGGCGTAGAGATAACCCCGGAGGAGTTCGCCAACCGGCCTACCGATCGCGGTGCCAGGGGGCTGGGCTCCACCGACGTAGTGGAGTTTAAACCGTGACTTACACGCAATGGCGCGTGATATTCTTCGTGGTTGTTTTCTGGGGCGTCGTAGGCTCGATGGCGTACGAGGATGCCAAGGATGAAGAACGCCGCCTGTGTAACTACGCGGTGGAGGTAGGGACTATTCCCCCGCCCTATTGTGGAGAAGACGATGGCCGGGATAACACCAGAGGGGCGCGTCAAGAAACGCGTTCGGCAGTTACTGAGTGATCGGGGCGCTCGCTTGTGGCACTACATGCCCATGCAAAATGGCATGGGTGTCGTAGGCATCCCGGATTTAGTTTGCTGTTATCGGGGGATCTTTGTTGCTATCGAGACCAAGGCCCCGATGAAAACCCCCACCACAGAGGTACAACGGTGGAACAAAGCCACACCCAACCAACAACACCAACTCACGGGGATTCGCCGTGCCGGAGGGTATGCCATAGTAGCCGATGATGTAGAGCAGGTCCGGCAGCTGCTGGATAAAATTGACGTGACGTTGGGAGGGCCACTCGATGGCTGACAAACCAAGAGATTACAAAAAGGAATACAAGGACTACCACGGGAAGCCTGAGCAGATAAAAAAGCGCGCTCAACGCGTCCAGGCACGGCGGGATGCCGAGAAGGACGGGCGCGTGTCCAAAGGGGACGGCAAGGATCTGGACCACGTAAAACCGATACGCAAGGGCGGCGGCAACGCGGGCAACACCCGAGTGACGACCCCCAAAGTAAACCGGGGGTGGCGCAAGGGGAAAAAGGGGTATGACTGATGTTAGTCAGTACTAAGCACAAGGCACTGATTCTTAACTCCCGAAACCCCGAACGTATCAAGAAAGTCATACCCAAGGTTAAGCAATTCGAGTATCGCGGCACGCCGTTACTGGCGCTGCCGCACGTCGTTGAAGTGGTGCGCATACTGCGTAACCTGGGCATCGATGCGCCCGCCCCGATCAGTTACTACTACGAATGGGCAGGAATGTATGCCCCCTATATGGAGCAGCATGAGACGGCGGCGATGCTCTCGCAGCATAACCGGGCGTATTGCCTTAACTCGATGGGCACCGGCAAGACGCTGGCATCCCTATGGGCGTATGACTACCTGCGCTCACAAGGGATCGTCAAGCGCCTGCTGGTGGTAGCGCCGCTCTCGACCTTGGAGCGGACCTGGGGCGACACGGTGTTCGAGCACTTCCCCGATCTGCGCTGCGTATCGTTGTACGGTGCAGCCAGCAAGCGCAGGAAGCTGTTGGCAAAACCTGCGGATATCTACGTCGTCAACCACCATGGCTTGGCGATTCTGCAGGACGACTTGAAACAGCGGCCTGACATCGACCTCGTAATTTATGACGAGCTGTCCGTGGTGAAGAACTCCAAAACCTCGCTATGGAAAGCGGCCAACCACGTCATCAACGGGCCTATCCTTAGGAAAGCCTGGGGGCTGACGGGCACGCCGATGTCGGACTCTCCCTTGGACGTATGGGGGCAGGTAAAACTGATCACGCCATGGCAGGCGCAGGGGCGGTTCTCGCAGTTCCGGGAGCAGATCATGTTCCCGTCGGGTCCGTTTTCATGGATACCCCGCAAGGGTTATCTGGACGTCCTGCACCGCATGATGCAGCCAGCGGTGCGCTTTACCCTAGAGGAGTGTGTTGATCTACCAGAGCAAGTGTTTATCGAGCGTCATGCACCACTGACCCCGGAGCAGAATAAAGCGTTTAAGGACATGATCGGCAAACTACGTGCGGAGTATGCCGCAGGAGAAATCCTCGCGGTTAACGAAGCTGTTAAGGTCGGTAAGCTACTGCAAATCTCGGCGGGCGTGGCGTATGACATCCACGGCAAAGAAGTACTACTGCCCTCTGGACCCAGGTTGTCAGCCTTGGAGGAGCTGATCGACGAGTCCGAAGGTAGCGTGATTGTGTTCGTCGCCTTCAGTGGGGTACTGCGCAGTGTGGTGGAGTTTTTGAGCCGCCGCTACAGCACTGCATTCATCGATGGCGGCGTTAAAAAATACGACCGGGATAGGATTTTTGGGGAGTTCCAAAAGAACGGGTTCAAGGTGTTAGTGGCGCAGCCCAAAACCATGTCGCACGGGCTGACGCTAACCGCCGCTACTACCATCGTGTGGTACGGACCCATTACATCCAACGAGACATTCGAGCAAGCCAATGCGCGGATAAGGAGACCAGGACAAAAGAAAACAACGGTAGTCGCCGCCTTGACGGGAACCCCGTTAGAGCGTAAACTTTTTAACAGATTACGGACTAAGCAGAATACGCAAGGACAGCTGTTAGATCTATTCAAAACCCACGAGGAAGAGTTATGACACTCGAAGAACTTATCGCCAAGTATGTCGCCCTGCGCGACAAAAAAGCGGCTATCGAGAAACGCCAGAAGGAAGAACTGGTGCCCCTGGTATCCGCGATGAACAAGATCGAAGGTGTGTTGCTGCAGAGTTTGCAAGAGCTGGGCGGGGAAGAAGCCAGCATGAAGACCGCCCACGGTACGGCGTACATCAAGTATGCCACCAGCGCTAAGATCCAGGATTGGGAAGCGTTCTTCACTGACTACGTGCTGCCCAACCAAGCCTTTGACATGCTCAACAAAGCCTGCAACAAGACGGCGGTGGCTGAGTTTGTCGAAACCCACAAGCAACCCCCTCCCGGTGTGGAGTGGAACCGCGTCGCCACGATCGGCATCAACCGCCCTCGGCCCAAATAAGGAGACCCCAATGGCAAACTTCATTACCCTGCCCGGTTACAAGGGCGGAGAGCTTCATATTAACCGCAGTATGGTGGAGTGCATCCACCCATACGAATCCAAAGAGGGCGAGGTAGTAAACGCCTGTGTTGTTCGTATGACTGGCAGTGAAGGGGGCTATCTGGTTGCCCTCTCCTGCACAGACGTCCTCGCCCGCTTAGCCAACCATTAAGGAGTTATCATGAGTGCATTAATCCCGTTTGAATCCGCAGGGCTACCTGCTTATATGACCGAAGCCCCGGACCGCATTGCCGAATTGGCGGCGGGGGGTATTGGTTTTCCCGTACTGAGCTACAAGGGCAAAGTATGGTCCATCAAGCGCAGCGGTGAGAAGACCACCATCATGCGTCCTGATGACGACGAAACACCAGCGGCTACCTTGGATGTCGTTATCCTGCGCGCTGGCCAAGGTGTATCGAAGGTGTTTTATAGCACGCGCTACACTGACGGTAACGACGACGCACCCGCGTGCTTCTCTAACGATGGCATCCGCCCGGACCCCTCCGCTGAAGAAAAGCAGTCCGACACCTGCGCCACCTGCCCGCACAATGTGTTCGGCACGGCGGTGGGTGAGGACGGTTCTGGTAAGGGTAAGCGTTGCGGCGACTTTAAACGTCTTGCTGTCGCTGCAGCATCCAGCTTGGAAGACCCGTTGTTGCTGCGTATCCCACCCGCCAGTCTGCGTAACCTGACCGAGTACAGCAAGATGCTGGCGACTCGCAACGTGCGCGACTACGCCGTAGTGGTCACTCGCCTGAGCTTCGATCACGACGCCGCCACGCCCAAGGTGAAGTTCAAGCCGATTGGGTTTTTGGCTGAAGCCCAGTACAAAGTCTCCAAAGGGATGTACGACGATCCTGTCGTGCAAGAGATCGTTGGGCTGCTGAATAAGCCGGTGGCACAACCTGCGCCTGCCGAGCCGATCGACGACGATGTGGACGAACCAGCACCGGCCCCAGCGCCCGCCAAGAAGGCCGCGCCTAAGAAACCCGCTACCCCGGTGGCACCGCCCGAGGACGATGAAGAGGAGGAAGACGAAACCCCACCGCCACCGCCAAAACCGGCAGCCAAAAGAACGACAGCGGCGAAAAAGACCAACACCTCCATGTTCGCTGCGCAGGAAGTAGCAGACGAGGAGGAAGAGGAAGCTCCACCGCCAAAAGCTGCTGCCCCCGCCAAAAAGCCTGCCGTAACGGTACCACAAGGGCTGGAAGCAGAGCTGGACAGCTTGCTTGAAGGCTTTGACGACTAACCCATAAAGGGCCAGGGATGGCCTCGGAGGTTTTATGACTGAACAAGAAGTTCTGCTGAGAAACGCCGGGATGACGAAAGCGGATCTGGCGCGCCTGCTACGGGTGTCGCGGGTCTCCGCTCACCAGTGGTTATCAGGGAAGTACGCGCCGAGTCCGTTCCACGCACCTCGGTTAAAAGATGCGCTTGAAACAATCCAAGTCGCGGTCGATACTGGTTTGTTGCCCGGTTCACTTTTGGAAGGGAAAGTGTCTCGGGTACAGCGCTTACCGTATATTCGACACCAGCTGGATTCTGCGCGGGCTTCGCACGACACTGCGTTGAGCGATATCAGCTAGGGGTCCGCATCACAGGCGGTCACACCATGAAGCTAAGGGAATTTTTAACCTTGGTCACACCCAGGGTTGGCATAAAATACGCTGCAGAACTGTATTCGTTCCAAGCAGACGACAAAATTATAAAGACATTCCGCCACACTGCCTACCACGACGTCTCAGAATGGGCCACTGGGATGATCACCATGGACGCCGAAGAACGTCACACCTATTTCGCCTTAGCGGGGTTTGCTGAGCCAATCCCCGCCATCGATCGCCGCACCGGCAAACTCAAGCTCACTAAGAACGGCAAACAGAAGTACGACTACCGCACCCAGCAGTTGGCCATCGCGGCCCGCTCGCTGTGGATCGATCTGGACTGTGGTGAAGCCAAAGCCGAAAAGGGCCTGGGCTATGCGACGCAGAAGGAAGCCGCCCAGGAGGTGGTCAAGTTCTGCAGACTGGCCAAGCTACCTGCCCCGATTATGGTTAACTCCGGCTATGGCTTGCATTGCTATTGGCCGTTCGTTGAGGATGTACCGGCACGTCAATGGATGGGCATTGCCAAGATCTGGCGCCAAGTGCTCAACGTCTACCAGATCCGCTCAGACGCCTCGCGGGACATCGATATAGCCTCGGTACTGCGCCCACCCAAGACCAACAACAGAAAAGGCACCATCGCCCGCCCTGTTGTCGTAATGAACAAAGCCCCGGTACAACCCACCCCCGTCGCGCAGTTTCTGGGGTTGCTCAAGAACGCCCTGGAGGGCAAAGAGGCGCTGCCGGCTCCATCGGTGCCCTTACTTAGCCACGCCCCGTCCTACGCAGAGGACCGCTCCCAGGACATGGCGACTGATTTGCCCCAGATCCCCGCCTTCGCCGAGGATATCGTCCGCCAGTGCAACCAGATGCTGCAGTTTCACAGCAACAACGGCGACGCACCCGAACCGGTCTGGCGGGGCCTGCTGGGGGTACTAAAGCACACCACAGAGGGTGAAAAAATAGCCCACGAGTGGTCGGCCCTGCATCCCAACTACTCAGCGGACGAAACCCAGCAAAAGCTCGACGGGTGGGCGACAGGCCCCGCTACCTGTGCCTATTTTGACAAGTGCAATCCTGACGGCTGTAGTGGCTGCTCGCTTAAAGGCACCATTACGTCCCCTATCCAGCTCGGCTACCGACGGGATACCATGGTCAAGACGGCAGATATCACTGCCGAAGTCAACGGGGTAGAGGCAGTCATCGAGGGGATTACCCTGCCCAAAGGCTACATCCAGACCGCCAAAGGGGGCTTGGCATTTTTGAAAACCGACAGCGAGGGTATGATAAAACCCATCATGTTTGCCCGCTGCACGTTCTACCCGGTGGCGCGGATTCGTAGCTCGGACAACACGTACTCTTACCAGTTTCGCGTTATCAAATCGGATGGTACGGTCCGTCTATTTCCAGTGGAGGGGGCGATGACGGCAAAGCCAACCGTGGTGGAACTGCTCGCATCCCAAGAGGTGTTTATGACCAACATATCGTTATCACAGTACATGCGCCAATACGTGACGGACTTCTGTGCCCACATGGTGGATTCCTCGGCAGAGGTACGCACCTACGTGCAGTTTGGCTGGCACGCCGAGCGCAGCGCGTTTGTGATCGGCGAACGTGAATACACGGTCGACGGCATTGTTAAGCAAGCCGTGGTGGATAAGAACGCAGGGCGTTGTTCTGCGGCGTTCGGGCAGGTGGCAGCCTCGCCTGAGCCCTGGGTAAGCACCATCAACTGGATCTACAACCGCCCCGGTATGACGCACATGCAGTACGCCCTGTGCAGTGGGTTCGGGAGTTTGTTGGGGGTGTTCCAGTCCGATCTGTACGCCGGCATCCCCCTGGCCTTGACCGACCCCAGCTCGGGTAAGGGTAAAACTACCGTGGGGAAGCTGGCGCTCATGGCGTTCGGTAACTGGCGGGCCATGACCATCGGCACCAAGGACGGCGCCACGCCAATGGCCCGTATCGCTACCCTGGCGACCATGGGCAACCTGCCGGTACTGATCGACGAGATCACCGACATCGATCCGCAGGAGCTATCAACATTCCTCTATGCAGTATCCAACGGTCGGGATCGTCTGCGCTTGAGTCAAACCGGTGAGCTGCGCGACAGTTCGTCGTGGAACCTCAGCGCGTACCTGACCGCCAACGAGGGGTTGACCAACAAGCTGGCTACGCTGTCGCGGGATGTGGAGGCTAACCAAGTGCGTATTTTTGAGATCTCTACGCGCGACTACCCAGTCCCTATCCTCGATTCGGTGGAGGTCGACAAGCGCGTGACCGACGCCCAGAAAGGATCGGGGGCACCGGGGGATGCGTTTATCCGCTTCGTGGTGCAAAACCAAGCCGTGGTGGAGCAGTTGATTTTCTCCATCAAGCAACGCATCCAGCGTCTCAGCCCTGAGACCGACGCGCCGCAATGGCGTTTTTACCGGTACCACGTGGAGTGCACCCTGGCAGCGGCGGCGATCATGCGGCGCTTGAAACTGGTGGATTTTGACATCAGGACGCTGCAAGGTTGGGCGGTTGAGCACTTGGCGCGCTTGGCTAAGGTGGTTACAACGGAGAAGATCGAGTCCAATGCCGTCGAAGCACAGCTCAACAAGCTGATCACCACGGTACGCAAGAGTCTGCTGGTCACGAACGGCTTTAGTCGCAACGACAAAGAGCTGCCGTCGTTCATCCCGCAGGATCGTATCGCAGGGCGCTTCATCATTGGTAACACGCACACACCCGAAGGACTGCACAATGTCGTTATCCTATCACTGGCGCACTTGCGTGAGTGGTGCCGCGAAGCCTCGGTGGACTGCACCCACCTACGCGACACGGCCATCGAGATGGGGTATTTTATCCCCGCCAGCGACGGTACCGATACGCACACTTACAACTTGACGCTGGGTACGAACATACCGGGTACGCCAGCGAAGTGTGTAATGCTAAGCCTAAACAAGCTGCAGAGTGTGCAGAAACTACTCAGAGCTGTATGAAAGGGCCGGGGGTTAGGAGAGAAACCCCCCGGCAAATCTCAACCCACAGGAGATTTAGAGACCGAGGTTAGTGTATACGCTCGGTCTCTTTTCTGTCAACGGGTCAACTCTTCCGCCAACGCCCTGGTAGTCCGGGTAGTAGGCACCCCCGCCACCACGCTGGCCTCGCGGGTTTTACGCCGCTTGTAAGCCGACTCCAGTTCCTGCATCTTCGCTCGCGGCATCCCGTACCGTGCCCGCGCTGCCTGCAGATCCAACCACTCCCGCTGTACCAGCCGAATGTCCTGGGTGTTGTTCGCCTCTTTGGCACGGATGTAACGCTTCTTCAGGTCCGACGACTGTTGCGAGAAGAACGTATCGGTGTCCTCCACCAGGGAGCTGATCTTCCACCGGTCGGTCAGGCGCTTGGACGGCGCGCCGATCGCTTGGCTGAAAAAGTCAAACAGGGAGATATCCTCAGGAGATAACAGCTCCTCGTCGCTGCGATTACGCACCCCTTCACCCTGCAGGTTAATGGCCCGGATGAGATCCCTAACACCCCGGGGCATCAACTGCGCCGTACCCAGCACCACCTCACCCTCCGCCAACAAGCCAAGCCCGTCAACGAACTGTGACCCCAGCGATACCGCAGGGCCGAACATGGCGGTGAAGGTTTCTTGGTAGCCGTCGCGGGTCAGATCGAAATCCGCAAACGGCAGCAGCGACGTGGTGGTCGACATCGACAACCGCGCCTGCAAGTCCACGCCCAAAAAGCTCGGTACACCTTGCAGCAGCAAGTCAGCCACCGCTTTGTCGCCAACCCCCCGCCGTACCAGCAACTCAAAATCCTTCGGTTCGTCCTCTTCACCAAACGCTGCGGCCAGTACCGGCGCAATCAGGTTCATCATCGGTAATCCCAAGGCACCCCCCATGAACGCATGGGTACCCATCAGGAAGCCCAAATAACGCCGCGCCACGGCACGCTCCTCTGGACTGGCACCAGTGAGCCACTGGCGTGCTGTTTTCGCCAGCAGCCCCAGCTGAATCAGCTGGAACTTGCGGAACTGGAACATCAGCCGCCCGGTCGGGATACGTTCGATCAAGCTCGGCGCGTTAATGTGGCTGTAATCACCCTGCGTGTCCTGCACCGTCACGTTGGCGTAGTCCTTGGCGCGCTGCATCACTTCGTCAGGCGTCTTGCCCTCAGCGGTTGCCTTCGCCGCTTCCAGGCGGTAGGCCGACAAGGCGGTCACGGCGCGGTTGTAGATCTCCACGGTGCGTACCATGTGGCGCATCTCGGATACGCGGGCTTTGTAGAACCGCCCTGGTCTGGTTGCGGCCGTGCCGAACTTACCCAGGTCAGGCTCGATACCGATGTCGAGCAAGCCCTGGTTCTGCAAGGATTCCAGCAGGCGGCGCTCGCCCAGGTCTTCCACCTTGGTTACGTCGAACAAGGTACCACTGAGCATACGCTTGTCGGACAGCATATCCCGCCACCGCGCCACATCCCGGTAGGCTTGCGTCATGGTCGTCGCGGCTTTGTTCATACTGAATTTGGCCGACAGCGCAGGCCATGTCATCATCCAGGGTTGGGTGATGTTCTGCAGGTAGTACGATGGGGTAGACAGCAGCATCCACACCGAGGTGTGCGCCATGGCACTGCCTTGCATCCGGTCGAACCAACCATCTTTGAAATTCATCCAGTCACGTTGACGAGACAACAAGTCGTTCAGCGCCAGCACCCGCTGATCCTGGGTACCGGGGGCGTTTTTGTCCTTAGCGATGCCTTTTAACTGCTCCAGCAGGGTGAACGTATCCCGGTTGGTACGCAGCGCAGACAGCAGGTGAGCACTACCCTGGATGTTCTCAATGTAGGCGTGCAGCATCTGTTTGCTCTCGCCGTGAATGTTGCGGCGTCGGATCTCTGTTTTGCGGATACTGGTGTCATCCAACATCTGGATATACAACCGCTGCACCGCTTCACTCAACGCGGTGTTCTCGCGGGAATCAAACCCCTCAGCCTGTTTCTTCAACCGCTCAACCAGGGCGAACGGAATCGCTTCGTTCTCTTGGAAATGCGCCATCCGCTCGGACCAGTCAGTCTCCAGCCCTTGGGCCGTCCAATCCTCTTTCAACGCCTCGGCTTCGATTACCGAATCGGTGAACGACACTTGGCGGTGCTTGATGTTGCTCTCCAGCTCACGCACGCGCTTGCGCCCTGCCTTTGCCACGGTAGGGTCAAGGCTCTTGGAGTCTTCCACGGCCTGCTTGAATTCTGCTGACGAACCAACCACGGCAATCTTGCCCCAGCGCCGCAACGGCATGTAGGGATCTTTCCCTGAGAACTCGCGGGCTTCCCACTTCTCCAGGCGGTCATTGTACGAATCCTGTTCGCGGGCGATCATCTCAAAGCCACGATCAATCCGCTCCTGGATCGCTTTGCGTTTGGGCGATTTGGGCGGCAGGGTGCGGAGCATTTCCTGGTTGTCCGTTACGCGCTTGCGCAGTTTGGCGAGGACATCGGCGTGCGCATCCGCCATCTCGGCTTTCATCTCGGCTTGCAGGGTGTCGCGGATGCGGTGGCCGAACTCGAACATCTGCCGGATCAATTGCTGGGACTGTTCTGGCATCGCATCGAACGTAGCCTGCATAGCCGGGTCAGGCTCCACGTCTGCTATCCACGACGGCTTAAACCCCCACTTGCCGGAGCGCGTGGACTGGTTGAGGAAGGTTTCTACATCGGCACGCTCGTTCTTGGATAGGTTTTCTGCCGGGTCCACGATGGTCTGCAGCTCAGACAGAATGGCGTTTTTCTCATACGCACGGCGCCGTACCGCTGCCCACCACAGATCGACCGTAGTGCCGAAGTATTTCCGGTACCGATCGACCAACTGATGTGTAAAGGAAACAGTCTCAGCTGCTTTTTTCGCTAATCGGCCTTGCTGTTTCAGCGCACTGCGGATTTTGAGCGGCAGCTTGTCAATCAGCGGGTCAACCGCCGCGTGCCACGCCTTGACCATAGGGGCCTCAGCTATGGAAGGGGCGCCTTGGATGTTGCCGATGGACTGCTCGATACCATCCAGGTTGGGTTTGGGACCGAACTGCTCCTGCAGAGCAGAGGGGGATAGCCCTGCGTTGGCGCGTACCGCCTCTACGTGGCGATCCATAAAGGCCGCGAACTCAGGTGCCGGCAACCACGGCTTACCTGCTACCGAGGCGTACAGTTTGCGTAGTTGCGCCGCTACTTTGGCGAAGAACTTGTCGACCACAGAGACAGGCTGTGCACTGGAGTTAGCCCACCGGGCGACTTGGTTAGCGAACCATTCGTCGAAACTGGTCCAGTAGCCCTGATCGCTTATACCACCCAAAGTCTGCCCGCGTCCGCCGTTATTCAACAAGCCCTCGGCCAGGGTGTAAGGATGGGCCGCTTCTAGTATGGCTTCCATAGTGGTGTCACGGTTTAAGCTCTTGTACCACTTGGTGTACGCAGAGAGCACAGCGGATTGTTCGATGCGCGTGGCGTTGCGGAATACGGCTTTGTCGAAGATGTGGCCCAGCTCGTGCGCCAAGGTCTCCAGGGCTTCCTGTTGCTTAGCAGGATCAGTCAGTAGTTTTTCGTTCAGCGCGATAATTTCTTCCCCTGCCCGCACATTCAGACGAATACCGTTCTGTCCTGTGTAGTCGTGGCGAGTAAGTTTTCTAACCGTCATGCCCAGGCTGGGGTCTATTTCAGCAATAGGCGGTATGCCATCCAGGGTGATACCGGCGTCCGTGAAGGACGTCAGCGATACCCGCGCGTCCATACCCAGCATAGTTACCCAACCGCGCAGAGTCTCCAGGAAGGCATCCGGCACGGCTTGGCTCAGGCGTTGTACCTGCTGCGTGTCGTCCGCGAAAAAACTGCTCCTCGGGGGGCGTGGTGTTGGCGGCGCTGGTGTTGGCTCCGGGGTAGGTTCTACCGCTGGACTCCCGACGTTCTTCCTCGTGTATTCGGTTGTACCGTCGCCTAAAGTCGCTTTGGTAAAATGGAAGTTCGCGAAGATACGAGCAGCACCCTTTAGGCTGACTCCCGCTGGTAATACAAACCGTGTGATCGCATCGCGGTGCACGTAGTCGGTCTGGTATTCCCGCCCGCCGATAATTCCTGTTCCTGGCTTCTTGTGCTCAACCCCGGATACAAAATTACCGTCAAACTCGATCCTGGCGCCTTTGTTCTTACCTTGCCCAAGCGCCAAATCGGGGTCGTCGGTAACGAACAACCGCGTGACAGCCCCTTGCTCTGGGCTATCCGCAAATACGCTGCGCAGCAAGTCCCCAAGAGAATCGGGGTCGGTTTCCCGGTACAGCGTCTTACCGATCGGTTTTGGCTTGAACGAAGACGGCCCCACGCTAACAGCCTCAGGCATTTTACTGACTCTGGGCTGAAACGACTCCACAACTGGAGGCACCGCCGCTGGCGTAGGCGCTGCCTTAGGCTTCACCGACCGGGTTTTCTTAGTCTTAATTACAGGGGTTCGCTTAGCTCCCACAGGCTGAGTTTGTCCTGGAACGCTTTGTCCAGCTGGCTGTTGCGCGCTTGCTTCATCTTGCGCAGTTGCGGGTTGCGGCGCAGCTCCAATTCTTGGCGTTTCGGGGGCAGGCCGTCCAGTTGTTGCAGGCTGATTGGTGGCTTTTGTTGCGGCATTGTCGGTTCTCCGGTAGTCCATCAGCATCCCGCCGAATACCTCGTCCATCGGGTCTGTGTTACCTTGGTTTTCGTAGGATGCGTAGACGAACTCAAGCGCCCAGTCCAGCTTCTGCGCGGCGGTGAGTTGGTCGAATGTAGGTACTTTACCCTGGGTTACATTGGCTGCGCGTTGGTTCCAGCTATCAGCAATAACCTCTAGGCGCTGCTGAGCTTGGGCAGGGTCCGAACCAAGGTAGTCCGATACAACCCGCGCGGCTTCCTGCTGGTTCGCCCTGATCCGATCCGTCGTCTCACTCTGGCGCGGTGCGGCTACCTCAGTTGATCCTGCAGGGATAACTTCTGGCATGGTAGTAGGATCAGGTATGGAGTCCATCATGGTAGCGCCGTAGGCGTTCAGCTCTGCCAACGTGGCGCCGTCGCGCATAAGCTGCTGCATCACGTCATTGAAGCTATCCCGGATACTGAGGAATTGTTCCCGTGTGATGGCGCCGGTTTTTCGCGCCGCCTCGGCACGCTCCAACACCTCCATCGTGATGTCACCGGCACGCTCTTGCCGACCGCGCTTGGCCGCTGCAACAGGGACGTTATCCCCGTCATTTGTCGCTACGCTGGTGTCACGCGGCATGGACGTGAGGTCTTTGGTAACAGACATACCGCTGCCCGCAGTGAAGTCCTCCGGCGCCAAGCCCGAGTCTTCTGGTAGGGTTTCCTCGAAGGACATAACGCGGGCATTGCCGGACTTTGGAACGCGCTTGGCAATGGGGTTCTTAATACCCAGCAACTGAAACCCCTTGCGCGCGCCCTCCGCAGTAATCGGGGCTGTTTTGCCCTTGGATGTTACCTGCAGCAGGGGGTCGCCGGTCTCAGCTGCATAGGCGGCTATCTGGGTAGACGTCATCGGTGGGTTAACGACGTTACCCTCAGCGTCCAACCCATAGCGTAGCCGGATCAGTAAGAGCCCCCTTTCGTGGGTTTCACGGTTCTTGCGTCCCAGCAGTGGCTTGTTCTCCAGAATACGCTTCATCCACGGTTTGGGGCTCTTGGTATCGATACCCAATACCACAGCGGCATCCCGCAATCGCTCAGCGAACTGCTCTGAAGGCGTACCCACGGGGGCAACCTCAACAGGGGCAAACGCCTGGGCATCCCGTGTAGCTTGGTTTGCTATCTCCCGCGCCCACTGATCAACCAGGGATTCTTCGTCTGTAGCGGTGTCCTCCGTTGGAGCCACAGCTGTGTCGCCCACTGGAGCCAAGTCTGCGCCTGCCGTAGGTGCCGCCGCTGGGTCCGCTGCCGGGGCAGGTGCGGCTGTTGGTGCATCGCGGGTAGTCAGATCCGTCGGGGTACCGGGTTGGATTTTGCGCCGTTCACGGTGCTGGGCGTACGCCGTGTCGAACACAGCGGCGATCTCCAGCATGTTGGCAGCGGTGATTTTGCCAGCGTCCAGGTTCTCCAGGTCGGTGGCGTAGCCTTCGGGCAGCAAGTCCGCCATCTCAGGGTTCATCCCCAGCGTGGCTTCCACCGCGTCCTGAATTCTCCCCAGGCGATCGGCCTTGGTACCGGGCAGCATGTTGCCAAACGACGCAGGCGAGTTAACCACAGCATCGGCGAACGCGGCAGGGTTATTAGCCGCCATACCCATCAGTACCAGCATGGAATCGGCGTCGGCTTTTGAGCGGGCTTTGGTCGCCGCCTCACGCAGCACAGGTATAAACGGCGCCGCAGGGGAGTCCGCGACATCCAGAACATCAATGAGTCCGGTCAGTGATTCGCGCTTGACGGTAACAGATCCAGCGCGTAACCCCTCAGTCGCTATGTTACCGGGAGTAACAGTTTGTGGTGTTGGCGTAACACTTGGTGTGGGGGCTGCACCTGTAGGAGTACCCGCCGTAGGCGCCCCGCCAGCTGGAGGTTGACTCGGCGTAGTCAGGTCCGGCAGTGGAGAACGTGGCGTTGGCTTAGCCTTGGCCTCTTCCCGACGTCCAGAGAATACACCCGCTGGACCGCCCATAACCGCACCGGCAAAGAAACCCTCCACCGTGGCGCGGTCGAGCCCCTGCGTAATGGGCTTACCCTCTGCCAAGTTGGTCAGCATGGTTTCGATTCCCTCTTGGGGAACTTCCTGCGCACCTTCTAAGAATGCACTGCCTGCGACGCGGCTTAAAAACCCTCGCACCGGAGCTTTGGCCGCATCGGCGACGGCCTGGGTTGCGCTCCGTCCGGCCAACATACCTTGGATATCGCCGAACCCTGCACGGGTTGTCAGCTGCCCGCCAACAGCCCCGATGGTACCGCCTGCAAGGCCAATGCCCGCGGCTGTCAGTGCCGCCGTTCGGGGGTCCGCTTCGCCGCGCTCGATCATACCGCTGTTGGCTTGGCCCGCCATTACTGCGCCCTCGCCGATACCGGCGCGAGTAAACACGCCCATGGTGGCGGGCAGGGCACGGGCTACTGCCGCGCCAGATAACATCGACGGCACAGACTCAGCGACGGGGCCTGCTAACAGGTAACGCGGGTTAGTGGCAACCGCCAAGGCGCCGGCACCGATACCCTCTTCGAACCCGGCATCGACGGCTTTGCTCTGGCGCTCAAATTCTTCTGACTTTCGACTCTGTAAGGCGCTTGCCGCTGCACCAGGACGAAACCCCGTAAGACGCCCAGTGGCCTCGGCGACCTGCGATACATAGGGCTGACCGGTGACCAAGGCAACGGGTATGTCGGCAAGACCGGTCGCTGCACCGGGTAGGCGTAATGCGCCCTGGGCAAGACCGATACCAACGTCAGTTACCGCCCCTCGGGAGCGCCATGCTTCAGGCTCCTCGGGTTCAGTAGCTACATCAGGAATACGCGCGAAGGACGGGGAGCTGGTTATGCTCCCCGCGTAGGATTGTATCTCTTCATCCGAGAGCCGACGCGGCCCCTGTTGCTCTACCATTGGAGGGCTCCTGATTCATGGAAGACTTAGCCTGCTCGATGAGCTTTTGTAGCTTTTGAACACCCACGAAGCGCACCACGTCCTCAGGAATAACGAACTCTCCACTGTCCAGAGCCGCAGGTATTCTGCCATCAATTATGGCAGGTATTGAGTCAGTCTGCGCATTCGGATCAGCGTCGATAACCATTCTGCCTGAAGCGTCATTGGTAGGCATCGCGCCGCCAGGAGTTGCCCCAGCAGTCGGTGCGCCACCCGCCGCTACACCGCCGCCATCTTCAAACCCAGGAATCATCCCGCCCTCCGCGAAGCGTAGGGTGCTGGGAACCAACCCACCCTCAGCAAAGCCCATCGCCCCGTAGGGTTGGCTAGGCTGCTGCGGCGTGGCCAGTTCGATGAAGGTGCCGAACGGTACCGCAGGGATACCCCGTTGCTCAGCGCCTTGGGCATACTGCATGTAGAGCTGGCGCATTTGGGCTTCTTGCGGCATAGCGGGTTGTTGCCCAGGGATCGCAGGCTGAACCAACCCACCCTCGGCGTAACCCTGTATGGGCTGATCGATAAGACCAGCCTCTTTCGCGTTGTCGTGTACTTTGGCGAAGATCTTCATCGCGTCTTCCGGGTCAATATCACCCGCCTGGAACTGTTGCACCAAGGCTTGGTACTGTGGATTGCTCGCTAAGGCGGTTTCGCGCAGCAGCCCCGCCAGAGTGTTGGCAATACCGATCTGTTGTTCTCTAAACTCCGGGCCTTCCAGTTCCAGCACTGTGCTGACAGTGGAGCCCGCTTTATCAAATATGTCGATCAAGGTCTGCGATCGTTCGCCGGCAGCCGCGTTACGAAACTCCAAGTTAAGTCGGTCTTGGTCAACACCCAACTCCTGCGCACGCAGCATTAAGCCCTGCGCGCCTTGGCGGGCTGCTTCTTGGCCCTTGGCTTGGTCAAACAGCGCAGACCCTTGGCGGGTGTCGGCCTCTTGCTGGTCAATACCGATACCGCCAAAATCCAACGCGGCTTTGCGCTCACGGTCGGTGGTACCGAACAACTGCTCATCCAGGCGCTGGAGGGCTTCGCGCGCGGCGCGGCGCTGGCCTGCGGGCATCGGCGATGGGTTGTACGCGATGTTCATGGCCGTCTGGCGTTCTTGCAACATCTGATCAATGCCGATCGGGTTGCGCTGGCCTGGATCAGTAACCCGTTCACTGCGTGGGATGAACTCCCCCTGCATTGCAGTAGGCACCTGAGCGGCGGGTAAAGCACCGCTACGGCGTTGGGTTGTCATAGCACTGCCAGACCCACCAAGCGCGGGCTGTGTAAACGGCAGATCCCCACGTTGCGGGGCCGTGATGATGCCTGAAATAGGGGTGTTATCAGCGGGGAATATCCCCCGGATTGGGTCGTACGGGGCGTTACCCCGGTTAATGGCGTAGCGGTCTTGCCCTGCAGCGGCGTATCGTGCAGTGGCGTCGTCAGAGGGCATATTCAGCATGGATGTAGCCGCGTCGTAGCCGAAGTACCCTATACCCGCGCCTAAAACGCTGCCAGCAGCCGCGCCCCACGGTCCCAGGGGAGCACCCATAGCGCCACCTTTCAGACCCCCAGCTGTAGTCGCGGCCCAACGGCCGACACCCTCAGCGCCACGTGCTACTTTATCCAAACCCGTAGTCCCAGGCGCGGCATTATCACGGGCCACCATAGTCGCTTCGTCCATCGCCGTCAGCGTAGGACCGACAAAAGGTAGGGCGCGTGCAACACCCGCACCGGCTCGGGTCAGCAATCCTGCTGGCTTAGGCGGGGTAGATGGTGCCCCAGTCGAATTAATCGTTACCTTCGGAGGCGGAGGCGGCGAAGGAGTCCGCGACGCACCTACCCTCACTTCTGGGCGAGGGCGAGGCTGTGTCTTATCGGTGTACGGCTGGTTAGTGTAAAACATTAACGCATTCTCCGGTTAAACGTGGCTGATCTTACCGCACGCGGCGAAGGCCCTGCACGCATTCGATACACGTCCCTCTTGGCTTCTTTAACAGCCATCTCCCACGCTAACAGAAATTCTTTGGCACTGCCCGCCATGTCCGCGCCTTCCGCGTTGTTGTTCTGCAGAGCACGGTACGCGGCGTAATCACCCAGGGCGCTGTGGTAGTCCTCCGGGATCTCAGGGCAGGCGTCCATGTCATCCAGGGATAAAGGACGCAGCGGCTTGCGCGCTACCGTCAGGTAGAGCGTGTATTGATCATCCGGGACGGGGTAGACACGCAGCGTGTTAGAGCCTGCATCCAGGGCGTACTGCCGAGGTTTACCCTCCCCGGTTATGCTGGGGCGGCGTGCTCGCGTGATCGGCCCCAGGGGCGTCCCCTCTTCGCTGAACACATCCATAACGTGGATAATTCGCTTATCCAGGGCGTAGGCGGCTTGACCGCTAGTCGTGACCAGCTCAGTGAACGAAGACTCAAAATCGACCAGCATGTGCGTTCTACGCGCGAACTGTTTCTCACCGTCGTTGAGAAAGACAAGCAGCGTCTCGTCCGACCACAGCCGGGGCTCGGCAAAATCGCGCAGTTTGGTGTTCGCGGTAAAAGACAGCAGCTCATCGACGTTCATCACTCGTCCTCAATACCCGATAACAGTTCGTCAATATCAGCGCCTTCAGGCGCAACCGGGGCTTTTTTGGACTTAGCTTTCTTAGGAGCCGGCGCTTCGTCTTGCGCTTCAGGGGCTTCGTCTTCCACAGGCTCCAGGTTGGGGTTCTGGGCAAAGAATGACGAGTACGGGAAGGTCTGACCGGTAACTTTGTGGCGTAGTAGTTTCATGTGGACCTCAGAAGTATAGGCCCCCCTGAATAAGCGAGGGCCTAGTTAGGCGTTACGCAGGCGCCAACCCGATCAGCGCGACAAAGGCCACGATACGGATCTGCAATACATCCAGTGCATCGAGCGCGGGTACTTCGATAAGGATCTTACCGCCCGATGCGCCGTAGTACTTACCTGTAGCAAGAGCGCCAGCGCCCATGCCATTAGCGCCCGTAGTACCTACCGCAGCAGCTTCGACGTACCCATTAGGGTCGTCCCCGTCCCCGATGTTCAGGGTCTCGGTAGCATCGCCCAACACCACTTCGTAAAACACTTTGTGGACGAAGGTACCCGCAGGGATATCGATAACGTCCGCTGTATCCGCAGCAGCCAGGGGTCGCTTGGAGGCGTCGAACGTGCCCACCAACATGGTGGGCATTGGAGAGCCCGCAGCATTGCTGCCGGAGCTTCGTGTGATGGGCGTGCCATCAGTATAGGTAGTAAAATGCGTCATGAGTAATCCCCTTAACCGCGAGTTGCGTACAAAGCAGCCAGAGCTTCCGGCTTGATAACTTTATAGCCGTACACCATCAGACCACGCATGATCTCACCGAAGGTAGACTCTGCCCGCAGGGTCTCAGTCTTGGTCAACTGAGTAGCGAACGTCAAGCCGTCTTTATGTCCGGCGATGATGTGCGCACAACGGTCAGCTCCATCCGTATAGTGAGGCAGCAAGTTGCTGTTGAACAGGGTGAAACGATCCACCATACCCAGCATCCCAGAGCGCAGCACAGAGGTGGAATCCCCCGCCAGTGACGCGTCTTTGATGTCAGAACCCTTCAACAGGGTCGTGGCCCAGAACGGTAACACCAGAAAGCGCCCAGTCTCAGGCACGTTCTGCTCGTCCAACACCTGGCCGAGGTACAGGATGTTGTCGATGATGTTGCTCTTGGTCAGCGCAACCGGGGTGCCCGTAACGCCCAGGTTGATACCTTGCGTGATCTTACCTGCCGTCGCACCCATGTTCAGGGATGAGAAGTCGGGTACGATGCTGCCCAACACGCGGGTGTCGAGTTTGGTCTTCAGCTGCTCTGCCGCATCCGTCGCCCAGATATTCATCTGGTCCATGTCGGATTGCTTTTCCTGGACGTCATCCAGGATGGTAGACCAGTAAAAACCTTTATCGATCAACAGCTCGACGTTGGGTGCTTCTGGGCGTTGGTTGATCAGCGTCTGCCCCGTCTTATACTCATGGATATCCAGAGTAGGTACGGTACGGATCTGAACGACATCCCCTTGATTGCGGATTTCGCCTTCGTAGTTGGTGTTGCTGATCTGCGCCAGCACAGTGCTGTCGTAGTATTTTTCGACCAGCTTGCTGGACCAGATCTCAGGGATAAAGGTACCTGAGTAACTGGGTGTTGGTGCTACTACTGGATAAGCCATGGCTTAGCCTCCTGATTATTTCGTTAGGTCTACGCGCCCTTGCTGTTGCGCATTAAACAAGTCCTTCTCCAAGCGAGCGAACTCACTAGGGGAGTACTGCGACTTGTTACGGTAAAACTGCGCAATGGAGGAGCGCGTCCAAATGAGGTGGTCTGGCTCGGGCGCCGCAGGTGCGGTGCGACCTTTACCAGGGGCAACTTGCTTAGCAAGCTGTTCTTTACGTGTGTTCTGCGCAGGTGTCTTGGCCGGTTTGGCTGTCAGCTTCTCGTACTCCAGAAAGAAATCGGCGACCGTTGGGACATCTTTGTCGCTGGCGGCTGTCTGGAATACGCGGTTTCGCGCAGAAGACGCCTGCAACCAGTCGATGAAGCCTTGGTCATAGTTGAGTGTTTCCCAATTGGGTACGAGGCGGGCCAACCGATCCTCAAAGGTCGCGTGCGCGGTGACAGTGGCAGTGGACTCTACGCCGGTTAGCTTTTGCTCCAGCTTATCGAGGCGTTGCATGACGTTATTCAGAAGCTGCGTTGCTTCACTTCTGGATGCCCTGCGAACCATGTCCACCAAATCACTACCGAAGTTCTCCTCGTCTTCCTCATTTACCGAGGTGGGGGCCACAGGCGCTGCAGGGGCTGGCGCAGGTGCAGATTGCATCGACGCGATAATACCCTGTAACTGCTCAATCTGCCGGTCGCGGGCTCGCAGCTGACCGTCAAGACTACGCCATCGTTGTTCCCACACCGCCGAGTCGGGAGGTGTCTGAGGGGGTTCGGGAGTTTCATCAGTGGGCTCGCCGTGGCTACCCTGGTCTAACGTAGGGTCGGTAACAGCGGGTGCCTCTGGGTCTTGCTCCGGGTCAGGTACAGCTTCTGCGTCGGGCGCACCAACCGCTGTCATGCGGGCTTGGCGCTGGGCCTCGATCAGAGCATCCGCCTGCGCGGCGCGTTTTCTCACTGCTTCGGGCATGTCTGCCTCCTAGTCTTTGGCATCACCTATTGGCGCTTGCCGGTTTGTTGATAAAGCGGTTGCGGCTTGATGTAGCCGAGCAGTTGGGACAATGCCTGTGCGTGACCCTGGATTGTCCGAAACTCTGCGTCGCCTGATACCACCAAAAGCCGAGTTTTGGCTTCTTCAAGCATTTCCTCTACATAACCCACAATATAGCGGTTATTTTCTAAACTACGAAACGCTTCTCGCTCTTCCTTCGTCAATTGGCGCATTTACATCATTCCCGAAGGGCTAAAGTTATCGGTAACAGCGGTGCCGTTCTGCAGCGTCTCGCCGGAAGGGGCCTGTCCTGGCGCCTGCGGTGGCGCTTGCAGAGCCGCTGCCTGGGCTTGCTGCATCTGCGCGATCTGCTCACGCGGCGGAACCACCTTGGTAGTATCCAGCTCCAGCCCTTTGGCGACTTCACGCAGCACTTCTGCGCGGCCTGACAGGCCCACAATCTGCGAGTCGAGCGGGTTCGCGGTGATGTTGAGGAATTCATTACGGCGTAGCTGCAAGCTCTCCATCTGCATCAGGCCAACCGCGCCGCGTGCCATGACTTGGGCATCACCTTTCACCGTCTCGTCGTCATGGTACATCATGTTATGGGCGTATAACTTCTGCAATAACGGTGCGATAATACCTTGGTCGATGTTGGATACCACGCCCTTGAGCCCCTTGTTTGCCGCGTCCATCAGCATCGATAACCCCGAAGCTGTGCGCCCTGCGCCGCCGACCTTATCAGAGCCCGCCATGTAGCGCGGCACCAATGAGAAGTCGTCCGCATAGCGATAGCAGGATTCGAAGATCTCCATCATTTCGCGGGTGTTGGACTGTGGTTGGAAGAATTCTATTGGCGGGCGCCCGTCGCTGCTGCCCATCATAGAGTCGTTAAACTGCCAGATCTGCCAGGGGGTCAGCTGGGCGATGTCTTGCCCTGGGGCGAGACGATCGACGTTCAACCCCACTTGCGGCCCAGAAGCGATCGCCATGTTGTTAACCAACGCGCGCAGTGCAGCGTTCGCCACCCCCTGCATGTCGTCCAAAATATCCGGTACCGCCATGCCCCAAAACTCACCAGGGAGATCTTCGTAGCTGGCTTTGAAATAAGGTCGCACACCCAGCGGGTCATAGTTCAGCTGAGCTTTGATGATCCACCGGCCAATCAGCCACACGCAGGCTTCGTAGCTGCGCTCAGGGTCTTCCACTTCGTTCGGGTCTACACCCCACTCCACCAGATCCAGCCCTTTGACGGGTCCGTGATATTCCAGGTACTGCACGTCGAGGGTTTTGCGGATCTCCGATAACGGCTGGTCGTCGACGTTGGCCGAATCCGAATCCGACAGGGACAGCCAGTTCTCATAACCACCCTCAGTCAACACCGCCCGGATCGCGCCTTCGTTAAACCCCTCCACGCCAATCAAGTCGTACAGGTCAGACTCGGCAAAAGTACCGACTTCAATGATGTACCCCTCTTGCGGGGTGGTGATGCCCGGTGCCGGGTAGAGTTTGAACGGGTCTACCCGTTCATACATTGGGATAATATCTGTATGCAGCTCGGGCGCGGTAGCACCGTCAGCGGTGCGCTGCCACGTGAGCTTGGCTTGCTTGCGTAAAATAGGGCCTTTGAGGATCGCCGAGGGGTAGGTCACGAAGTCAGACAGGAACTCTGCCATGGCGCCCTGGAATCCACCCTGGATCAGCTGGTCCTCCATCAGTCGCTCCATGCGCTGGACCGATTTTCTCGCTTCCTCGCGGATCGCCTCCTCGGTCTGCTCCATCATCGCGGAACGCTGGGCGCGGATCGTGGAGTCATCCGGCATCTGCCCGGTCTGCGCGAACGTCTGTGCAACGGACATCGCCACGGCTTGCATCACTTGTAGACGCGCTTCGGGTGGTACGTCGGGGTTGGGGGTGTGGGTCAGGGTCCAGGGTTTGTCGGTCTGCCCCATAAAGATATCGCGCAGCCATGCTTCGACCACGCGGCACTTGTTCGCTGTTATCCGGGCGTATTCTTCGGACCCACCGAATTCACGGATCTGCGCCAGTTTGGCCCCATCGTATTCACCCTGGCGCGCGCGCTGAGCCCGCTGCAACCTGGGGAGCACGTGTTGTTTGGCTTTCTTCGCCGTCTCCCATTTATCGAGCACGTGCTTAGCCAGCCCCTGGATGACAGGCGCCATATTCGCTTCTAGTGCCGCGTTGCGAGCCGCGTCCCGGTCTTTCATGACGTCGGAAGCTGATCTAACCCGGATAAGTCCTAATGCGCCAGCCATAGTTTGCCCTTCAGTAATCTGTCTTCAGTATACAAGCGGTTCGCCTATCCGTCACTCAAGCTGCGTAACAGTCGAGTAACCTTCAGAATAGCTGTCCGAGCGCTGCTTCGCCCAGCTAGCGGCCCTAGATTCTGCGGCGCTATGACTTACCGCTGCACTACCGCTTAGGCTTAGCCCGATACTGCGGCCCGCCGTGGTGCCTGCTACCAGGGTGGCGCCGGTCTGCACCGCCAACCGCAGGGCCTCCAGCTGTGTCTCGCCTTGGCGCTGTAAGTTCTCTAACAGGACTGTGTACTTGCGGATCTCCGTCTCGTGCGCTTGCAGCGAGGTTCTGATTGCCAGCTCGTGCGCGGCGAGGTCGGTTCTGGCCACCGCTTCCGCTCGCCCTGTAGATGCCACATATTGCTGCGACTTCGCTTGGTACGCATCCACCATAGCGCGGCTAGTAGCCACCTGCGCTTCTATGGTCGCGCGGTCGCCCTGCAGGCGCGCCGTGTATTCCTGTATTTTCTGCTGGTTAGTTGCGATGGCTCCCTCCATGCGCTTGATGTCGATTTCTGCGATGGTGCGCACGCCCGATACATACGACGCATAGGCCCTGGCTTCGGCATCCACAATTTGCGCCTTACCTAGTTCGCCTCGCACGCGACTGTCGTACGCATCGAATTTGAACTTAGCGGCGCCGATCTTTTCTGCATACGCCTGGACTTCCGCACGGTACCCTTCGATCTTATTGCGCTCGATGGTCGACTGTATTTCGGCGCCCTGCAGCTGCCCCTTATAGACTTCTACGCGCGCCAACAACCCTCTGACTTGCTCGCCGTACACCCGTGCCCGCTGTTCGTTCAGCTGCCCCGAGGCCACTTGCGCTTCAACTTGCGCGCGGAACACTTCGACGTTCGCCAGCTCCGCATCCAGACGCGCCTTAAACACCTGCGCCTCGACGGCGTAGCCCTGCTGTTGGGCATTGAATAAGGATACCTGCGCGTTGTACATGCTCAGCTGCATTTCTAACTGGATTCGCGCGGCATCAAACTGGCGCTGGGCTATGTTGTTCCAGATGTTGAACAACACCGTCTCCGCTGCCACGCCTTGCTCACAGGCAAAGCGCACGTTCTCGACGTGGATCTCGGCCATGCGGATAGCCGCATCGCGGTTCGCGCTTTGTTTTTTGATCTGGGACTCCTCCCGGATCGCATCGGTACGGGCCACTAACATCCCAGGCGGCATAGTGAACCCACGAGAGGCAAACTCGGTAGTAGCCGCACTCAACTGACGCGCCGTATCCAGGTCTTCCCGGTTCGCCGCGCGCTCCCATATCGCCTGCTCAACCGCTGGTGGGATGCCGTTACCACCTGCCCACATGTCGCGTAGCTGAGCGATAACCTCATCGATAACTTCTACCGCGTATTCAGGGTTCGCCCACTGCAGCACATTAACCACTTCGGTGCCTTCGAATTCAGGCGCCGTCGCATCGAAGACAGGGAGGTTAAGGGGTGTAAAAGTCGGTATTGTGATCTGATCCAGCACAGGCAGCGTGGGGTAACTCAGGCTGGGCGTCGCTGGCAGTGTTATTTCGTTGACCGTAGGCGCGGTGGGGGCTGCCTCCGTTGTCTCTATCGGCGCTTCTGGAATAGCCAGCCCTGTTACGCTGGGGCTAAACGGGTCTACCGTTACTTGGTCCAACGTAGGGATAGTAACCAATCCGCCCAAGGTCGTGTTAGGGGCAGTGATATCCGTCGCTGGTACCTCATCCACCCCATCGAAATCGAACGTGGGTGAAGTAACTTCCAGAGGCGGCGCGATGGGCATACCTTGGCCGGTTGCGGCTTCATCAGGCGTCCAGTTAGCCAACTCCTGTAGGCTGCTAGCTAACAGCGCGCGCTCGGCTAGGAGTGCCGCGTCTTGGGCATCTAGCAGGTTCTGGATATCCCGATCTACCCCGTCTAATCTGCTAACAGCGGCAGAGCCGATATTCTCTCCGGGCCAGTCGTAGCCTGCTACGCCGGGATCAGTAAAAGGTCCGTTAGTGCCCGACATCTTTAAGCCCTCCGTTTAACGGGGATAATTTCTGCCTGCAATGACTTAACATCGAAAGCGCCTCCTTCTGAGTTACGCAACGAGAGGCGCCAATACCGCGCAACCAACGCTCGACCCGGATGGATGTAGTTGTTCAATGGCTGGTTGGCATCGCGCGCCGGCATCCCGTACCAATACACCGGGTAGCCTTGGCCATAGGTTTCTACCCCCGCCTCCAGGGCTGACTGCGCCGTGTATCCAGCCCACAGGGACTCCATACGTTTTTTGTACTCGCTACCAAAATCCACGAAGCCGTAGGCCACCTCTGCAGGGATAAGTTCTCCTGCGTCGGTATCCCCCGTCACTTCGACAATGCCCTCACGCCCCACCGCAAATGTACCGGCTGAGGTCTGGGCCATATCGGTAAACTGCCAATTCTCGTAGATCCAGGATGCAGTGGATTCTGGGTTCATACACCATGCAATCGCTTCTGCATCACGGTGCAGAATCTCGTCAGTAAGTTCCAGGGTATCCACGACGTTGGTTACAGCGCTCGATACCAGCTGCAGGGCGTCCGTGACGACGATGGCGCTGCTAAGCTCCTGCGCCGTGGGCTGCCCCACAAGCAGCATATCGTCGCTGAGAGCGATGCTATCTTCTATGTTCGATAGCGCGATGTGCACCAGGGTATCGCTGAGAGCGATACTGTCGGTTTCGAACGTCGTCGCAACTAACTCTAAGCCATCGCTCAGTTGGAGCGTATCGGTAACTTCGTGGCTTTCAGTCGTGGCGTATGAGGTAGTGTCTCCTACGCCAAAGGAGTCCACGACCGTGTGCCCTAGTGTCTCGGCGGTCGTTTCGGATATTTCGATTGTGTCACTGAGCAGCATAGCAGTAACTTGCGTTACTCTTTCCCTTACTCGTACCGAATCCTCAACGGAGACCGTGACGTCGGAAGCCCTAGCGTCGGACAGCGCGAACGTATCCATTATCTGCGCAGAGGAGGTTTGCTCCAGCGCATCGCTAACCGAAAACCCGTCGGCTTCAGACCATCCTGCTGACGCCTCCTCTGTCACCAGGAAACTATCGGCCACAGAGGAGGCGCTATTTGCTTGCAGCTCATCGGATAAGGCTATGGAATCAGTTATCAGCTCCTGGTTATCCTGGGCGGTATCCGATAAGACTATGGAATCAGACAACATATCCAGATCGTCTTCGACAGCCTCGGTAAACGATAAGCTGGTGTCCTCGTACTCGATCGGGCTGCCATCAATACCTGTAGCGGCTAACGAGGGGAAAGTAATTGACGCATCAATTATAGGCTGCGGCACCGCTGTAGCGGTTAGCGCTGGCAAAGTAACTGCTGCATCAATTACAGGCTGTGGCACTGCTGTAGCGATTAACGACGGTAAAGTAAGTGCTACATCATTAGCCATACCTTACTCCGCTGGTAGCGTAATGGTGAGGGTACCCAGCACGAACGTCTCTGAGGCAGTAAGCTCTCCAACCACCAAGTCCTCCGTACCAACGGTCCCCACGGTCCCTTGGATACGCACCAACGTAGTACTTAGCGCCCCAGTATCCGCCAACGTCTCAATACGGAAAAAGGTCGGGGTACCAGTGGCGGCGATGGTCCCTTCCGCAGAAGCACTCATGTTTCGTGATATCACCCCCGCCGAGGGCGCGTCAAACGTAAGGTAGCCGTCTGCCGGGACATCCACTGTGACGAGAAGTGTGTTGCCACTGAGCGCCGCATCCGCTGTTGCTGGGGGTGTACCGTCAAATATCTTGAGCACATGTCCAAAGCCATCCGCAAGAATCGTATGTAAATCCGCTACATCGAGCAGTTGATCACGCAACCCCGTGGATAACTTGGCGCTGGCCCCGTCCCCCGCTGGGAGGGTAATGAAGAAACTACTCAGCTTGATTAACTGCGTGGCAGTAACCGCTCCAAGTACTAAGTCCTCCGTACCCACGGTACCTACAGTCCCTTGGATACGATACGCTGTAGTGCTCAACGAGTTGGCATCTGCAGTCGTCTTCAGCCGGAAGAAGGTCGGGGTGCCTCCGGTACCTGCGTTACCTTGCAAAGGCGCTGCTGCGGCTTGCGTCAGTACCCCGTCTGAGGCAGCGTCGAAGAAAACACCCAGACCTCCACCGACCGTGTCCTCTAGTGTTGCGAGCAGCGTATTACCGCTGAGCGCATCATCCGCCGTCGCTGGGGGAGTGCCGTCGTACAAATAGAGTTTATACGCCGGGACCGCCCCACTCATTAGGCCAGATAAGTACCCTGTGCCCATCAGGTATTGGCGTAGCCCCGTGGATAGCTTAGACATACTAAGCCTCCCTTAGGTCGCAGTGGCAGTAACGCGGTACCCCAGGGAGTACAGGTTGCCATTGTACTCAACCCGTGCCGTGGCGAACTTGGCGATGGAAATCAATACCCCCGAGGTGGCGCCCTTGGCACTGGCGGACAGCAACGCCGCACCACGGATTGTCACTGAGGATGCCGTGGCAATAGTGAAATCCGCTTTGCTGGCGTAGTTATCGATCGACCCAGAGGCGGCTGCGGCGGGGGTCCAGGTCTGACGCACCGTTTCCGAGTAGCCCTCAGAGTTACTGGTCAGCTCGGTCGCGGTGCTGGTGAACGTCGCGGCGGTGATACCCGCTACCGGGGTATAGTCAGCCGAGTACAGCGCCAAGTAGAACGTGTTGAGCTTGGCGGTATCAGATAACGCGACCATCAGCAAGTGGTTCAGACCTTCAGTCGGCACAAGGTTCGGTGTAACGCCGTAGTTATCCTCGTACTCGCCCGAGATCCAGACGCGCGATTTCGGGAACAACACGCCCTCGTCCGATACGTCGTACTTGTGGTTGGCAATATCCCGACGAAACTCACGTGCGTGGCGGGCAATGTCTTTATCGATCATCTTAGATCTCCTCGATCAAAGGCGTTGTATCAATAGCCACTCCGTATTGGGTAGGCCGGGATGAAGAAACGAGCGTAACAACCTGTTTTATACCACGTCTGATAACCAGCCGGGATTTGCCTTCAAGCGTGGGGTCGATGCGCAACCGGTCGGCTTGGAGGGGGAAAACGATACCGTTGGGCTTACCCACCATGTAACCTTCTGCGGACAGCCACACAGCTACGTGCGCGTCGACCTCCGCCACTTCACGATTGAAGTGCGCCCCGGATACCATCAGGGACGAGCGGCGTAGGGCGGGGATATCGGAGGCTAACTGCATCCGCATGTCTGAGGGATCACTACCAGGGAGAAACCACACCCCACGGTCGTCGCCGACAAACACCCCACCCAGGACCGGCTCGATGAAGCGTAGCAGGCCAGAGAACTGAATGAAGTCGTGGCGTGGGTCGTGGAGGTGGGGACGCAACGGCTGGGAAAACCGCAGCGTGTCGTCCTTGGCGATATAAATACGTCCCGCATGGCCGCGAATGAAGTCACCGCCCGGTAACGGGGCTAAGTGCTGCGAGGTGCGAATGGCGCCATCGGGCTGCCGTGTTACCACGTAGGTCGTGAACGCTGAGGAGAATTCTTCGGCGAGATAAAGCGCATCACCGTCAGGCGGTGTCAGGTACACCCGGTAGGTCGCACCCACCTCGCCAGACATCCCCGATAGATGGATACCGCCTCCATAGGGCAAACTGACCTGCCCAATAACTTTGGTCGCTGACTCTTCTCCGGTTGCGTTAACACGGCTAATCGCCACCACGTACTTGCCGGCTGCCAGGGCACCGTTATCCGCAGTGGCTACCGTAGGTAACGGGTTGGGCAGACGCACACCCGCGCGTTGCAGCACGTTGGCCGCTGAGATGCGCCACGTACCGCCGTGGTTGGTGAAGTACAGATAACCGTTATAGAGAGCGAAGTCGATGGGGGTCGCAGAGCCGGTGTCGAGTATCGATGTTACGGCGTCGGTCGTCGGTGAATACGAGCAAAGCTCCGTACCTCTACCGACCAGGATACCCTTGGCATCGCCGTACATGCTATGGTACCCACTGCCTGCGACGCGGACGCTGTACCCATCGCGGCGCGCAAACGTCCCGTCGCGCCGGATGTCGACGTTCGCTGCTCTGCGCACGGCTCCCTCAGGTAGTTGGGTCTCGTCTGAGAGGAGGTCCACCCCGAGCTTGGGCAGGGGTATATTAACTGCTGTTACCATGTCAAGAGTTTAGCACCTCAATAAAAGGCGTGCATCCATTCCGGCAAATAGTTCTTTTTGGGTACGTACCCAGAGTTGGTGATGTTCGCGTTGGTATGCCAAACAAACAACTGTTCCTTACCATACCGAGGTAGTTCGAATTCGATCTCTCCTGGCGGTAGCCACCACCATAGATTACCTTCGATAGTCATCCATTTCTTGGCCTGCTGTGGGCCTGTCGGGTTATCGCGCAGGTATTTCGTATACGCGGTTAGGTCGTATATTGAATAATCATAGGCAAACCAAAGCGCCACGAACTTGCGCCCCTCGCGTTCTAGTACACTTAGCGTTGCGTGCTCGAAGCGATCATTCCCCGCACCTGCAGGGAGCGGTTGCAGCAGACAGACGTCTTCCCAATCCAGTACCACATGCCCGTCCTGCACGTCTTTGGCAGGGAAAAAATACACTCCTCTATCGAGAACCCAGAGGCTAGGGCCGTAGATCTGAAAATCGCAGATCCAAAATAACCCTTCCTCGGTACATATCGTAGTGTAGCCTCCGAACGTGTTTCTAAATTTTAAGTACCCAAGGTTGGGGGAGTCATACACGTCGAATCCGGTCTCTATCGGGTGGGTATGTTGCATACTGAACACATACCCCGGCGTGCCGTCCGCTACGGGGTACGCAAACGGGAAGAACCCAGTACACATGTGCGCGTGGACGTAAGCCGCAAGCCGCAGGCGGGGTACCTCATCTTGGGCTGCCAGCCAGCCCGCCGTATTGTAATCCCCTGCATACGCTACGGTGCTGGTAGAATACGCGCCGCCTAATTCTCCGAGGGTATACGACCGATACATCTCCGTATTCCTATACAGGACGAACCTTACGTTAGCCGCCTGTGCGGTATTACTGTGTGTTACCAGGGTCTCCCAGTAGTCATCACCCAGCCACTGCAGGCGGTAGTACTTGCTATTGGTGAAGTCTTGCATGGGTACGAACAGGAAGTTTTCTAAATCCGCCGTTAGCGCAGCTACAGGGTAGTGTCCCGATGGATTGTACCCATAACCCGTAGCAGTTAACTCTTCCCAATAGTCCATATAGGCAGAAACGGGGTGTACTTGATCCGCGTACTGTATGTCTTCGCTGTATTCCTCGCCTAGCTCTATGCGATGTATTACGTCAGGCAAAGTGCGGGATACTTGGAAGAGGAATCCTGCTATGGATTCTGTAAGCGTCTGAGTTACATACCCCTGCACCTCGCCAAACTCACTAGCTACCTCGCGGTCGTTGGCATAAGTGGAGTGGCTGATATAATGGCTAGACCCGAGGAAACGTGTGACGGGGTCCGTGTTACCTCCCCGGATCTGGAAATTATAGTTTACCGCCGCCTGTGTAGAGGTATAGTGGTTAAGGTCGACACCCGGCGTAGCTATATCGTATACCGGGACTGCTTCAGGTCCAGACTCCGGCCATTGCATATCAGCACTAGGCCCAAATAACACCGGTAGTGCCCAATTGTACCGCACACTGGCCCAGAACCTCCCTTCTGTGCGCGAGGGTACCTTGATCTGCCCCTCTTCTATAGCCTCAACCCTCCGTACTGCCGGCGTTACCCACACCGTGTCGATACCCCCCACCAGCGTAGCGTGTAGGATCGTGCCATCGTCCAGGGTCTCTTTCTGCGCCCAGATCCCCCCACCTACTACAGCGGCGGTTTGGCGGGCTCTCTGCATCAAACGGCGGGCGAAAGCGTGGTAACGCGCGGGGGGTTGTTCATCCCCCGCCATACGAAACCGGAACGGCTTGAAGAGATCCTTACCCTCCACGGCGATCTCCGTAGAAGAACTCCGGGTACGTTGAGCGGAACATCAGCGCGCGCAGCGCAACAAGTCTGCGAGTGTGCTTAGACTCGAACACCCCCGAATGTCCCAACTCTGAATCCAGCTCCAGCTCATGGACCCGCGTATCATCACCCTCGTACCCCCTGCGTCCCATAGCCCCCCACTGGTGTTTGAACTGTCTGCGCCACGGCATCGCGTTGGCTATTTCGCGCCACAGGCGGGCGAACTCTACCGTGTAATCGCCTTCGTTATAGACCACATCGACGCGTCGATAACACGCCGCGAACTTGGTTCTGCGCCGCATCGCAGGTTGTATCGCAACTAGGTGTCTGACGTCAACGCCGCGCTTGGCTGCTTCGTTAGCGATAACACACCCATGGCTGTGGGCGATGATCCCAATCGGCTCGTTACCCACCTCCTGGATAAGCCTGGACACCGCCTCTTCAGTACGCAGCGCCAGACTGAATAAAAACGTCCAGGGGTAGCTGAAATTCTCGGTACGAATACCGTGATACGTCAGATCAGGGATGAGCGTAGCAACCGATCCGGCGCCCGAGTCCGATACATTAAACCCATGAATCAGGAGGTACTTCATTCTTCAACCCTCATAAGGCCCTGTGCTTCGATGTGGGTTATCTCCAAGTGCCACATGTCCGGTAAGACATTCATCATGTGGGCAAACGCCGCCCGTGAGCGCGTTACGCCCAGACAGCGGGGGAACTCCCGCGCGCCCAAGGGTATAATCCCCAGACTCAACCCCGGCGCAATACAGCCTTGCAGTTCGTCGGGGAAGTTGGCGACGTGGAACAAAACACCCCACCGCTCCGCAGCCCCCTGAGTTAACCCAACTCCTTCACCCACGATAGCAAAGCAATCGCCAAAGCGCGGCGATCGGTGCCGTATCACCTCGTAGATGCCTTCAGGGATGCAGGAAGTAAAGGGGGTGTTGTCTAGCCAAGGGGCTTCGCAGGTAGTTAACCGTCTGCCGCCAATGTTGATCTCGCCAAACGTACCCCAGGGGAAATACGCCTGTCGTGTTAACTGCACGAAGTGCCCGGTTTCTACCATACTGTCTACTCCTAAGGCATACATATACCTATAGCAGACACGCCACCACTTGCCTATAAAAGCCGTAGACTCTTTGGGTCTATCACTGCGGTTAGTTATCGCTCTCTCGTGGAGTCAATAACGGCCTCCAGGCTTTCGGCGTACCACTTGCGCATTGCGTCGCGCATAACCATCCGATCCCGCAGCTCTTTAGGCAAGCACTCCATCTCGGCCAGTTCCCACGTCGGCAGGACGGGCCGGGGCGGTTTGGTCAGGTAGAAAGTGCTGGGCTTGGAGGCGCAGCCAGTCAGGAGTAAGGCAATCAGTAAGTATCTCACCAGTCGTCTCCAAAGCGGTTGTGTTTCGGCGGCCCTTCCTTCAGCTCGGCTTCCAGTTTGCGCTGTTCCTCGCGCTGCCCGGCCTGGGCTTTTTCCACAGCTTGGGTGGCGCGTTCCAGCGTCTCGGCCTTGTCCTTATCCGGCTTGTTGGCGGCTTCCTTAGCGCGCCAGTCGAACAAGCTGGCCAACGCGGAGAAAGCCGCTTTTACTAACCCTGCTATGTCCATTTCACACCCCCGGCGCGTTGAGTGCTAACCACGCGGCCAGTGCGCCAGAGCCGCCCGCTGCGGTGACTTTCAAACCTTCGATTAGCCACTTGGCCATGTCGATGCCGCCCTCAGTCTTGGATTGCTTGTTTCTAACGTCCGCCACATCCGCCTTAACCACATCGATAACAGCGTCGTGGCGCTCTTTAACTGTGATCAGTTCACGCTCGTGCTTTTCGCGGGTCTCTTTCAGCTCCTTATGAATGGCTTGGGTAACTCCAAGCACTTCCCCAACCTGACGCCCCAGCTCGGTTTTTAGCTCGGCCATCTCCTTTTTTAGCTCTGCGCGGTGATCGGCAATGCTGGCCATCACTTGCTGGGTCATGCGCTCTTGGGACGATACGCGGGCATCAACGTCCGCGAGGCGTTTATACATGCTGTTATGCTCCGCGCGTAGTTCATCGCAGCGCTGGAATAATACCCGCGTGTTGTCCTCCGTCATTTGCAGAACCTCATTTCTATGCGCATGGGCGCGGATTGAATGTCCGTACACACTGGCGCCGCCCATTCACTGAACATCAGGTTGGTAGCTTGGGCGCGAACCCGAAAGCAATGCTCCCCGTTAGCCGTTATCAGGTGGGAGTATGTGACTTCTTTCCCCGCCGTATGCGTGGTAATACCCGAGGGCTGTTGCACCTCGACTTCATATTGAGCGATTTCTGTAAGCGGATCGAGCGGCGTGCCGTTGGCATACGCGGCGGGCGCCTCCCAGCACAGCTCGGCCACGCGGGCGTATACGGCTTCGGCCGGTGGTGCGGTGGGATCTTCGGCAGCTTGAATTGGCTGGCCGAAAACAACTAAAAAGGCAAATCCGATCCAGATCAAATAATTCAAAATGCAATCCTCGTGTTGATCGTACAGTGGGGTGGGCGTTCTTCGTAGGCGGGTAGGCACATAATGCGAACACCAGCGCCTTCGATATGAAGGATTAGTTCGGGCGCTAGGCCCATGCGGGGCTTGTAGCGCGTCACATAGGCGCCCATAGCACCTAGCGTTATGTAGTCGGTTAGTGCGTAGCGGGAGTGCAGCCCGTAGGCGTTATTTTTGTAGTTATAGGCGTCGCGGAAGTGGGCGTAACTACCGCAAAAATTAGCGTCGCAATACTCCACGCCGATAAGGTCGTGCTTGCTATTGACGAGATCGGGGTGCTCGCCAAAATGTTTACTGTACCCATGCAGGTTTATTGCTAACTCTGCTCGGGTATTACCGGCCCACAGGAATATTGCTATCAGGATCGCGGATACTAATAGGTTTCTCATTGCGCACTCTCTCTACTTCAGCTAGTGCAACTTCCTTTTGCGCTTCAGCAAGCTGGCGTGCAGCCCGCTCTGTTTGTAGTTCGGTTTCAAGGGCTTGCTTGGCGGCGCGCTCTTGGTTGCGCTCAGCTTGCAATACCGCACGTTCGGCAATTGGTAGCGCAACCGCCTCGCCCAGGATTTTAGTCATGTGAGCGCCAATGTCTTTGCCGTCGTTTATGCCGCACGGTGCAGCATAGCCACGCACTTTTAACTCGCGTGTCGTGCCGTCTGCTAGCTCAAGGATTTCTACCTCGTCGCCAAGAATGTTGACGCCGCTGTTAGTGATTTCTATTGAGGTGATTTTGATTGGCATTTTGTTTGGCTCCTGTTATGCGACTGGGTAACTAAACGAGATTCGTATATCTGAAAAACCGCCCCCTTGGATTTCTGCTGCTGCGTCAACATACACGCCTGCATCGGTTATGTAGATAAGAGCGGTTGACGAGCTATTCGAGATAATAATATCAAACTCATTAATATTTTTTGTCGCTGCACCTGCGATACTAATTTTTCCACACGCCCAAGCCGAGCGCTTTGCCGTGTTAGCGGAAACCAACGGCAGATTGAGAGTTAAAGACCCCAGGGGGGAACTGACAGAACTTGCTGTTAGGAATCCAGTAACATGGCACATATTACCGATGCGGGTATAGCTCAGCGTGTCTCCGAGCGTTGAATTAAGCGTTATCGTTCCGCTTGTACCGCACGTCAGGGTAGCTGTGTACGTGTCCTGTTTGTTATTCTCTAAAACATCCTGCCCAGTCGCCACCACGACGCCGGTTGTAAAGCTGCCTGCGCCGGTTACTTCCATCCCTCCGGCAGAGGGCAGTGTTACCCTATCAGTGTTAGAGGTGCGTAATATCAACGGGTGCGCCCCGAATGTACCTATCTCAGCCTTCCCTGCCGACGACGACAAAACTATATCTACGCCGTTTGTCGTATCACTGAGCAAAAGAGTGGGGTTTCCACCGTTTGAGCCGTTTGACGTTAAAGATGCCGCAATTGGCGTGGTTGTTATCACAGTGATTGCGCCGGTTACGTCAACACCTTTAAATGCTTCTAGCCGCCCGACTTTCCCTGTCTCAGTTGATACGCGGAGGAAATCGTCGCTGTCTGCTTGATTAGCTACCAACAATGCGTAACGGTTAGCAGCACTCCCGCCAGCATTTATTTTTAGACCAAACCCATTAGTCGTGTCGTTATTCTGTAGCCGCGCTACGGGCAACCCTTCGTTAGCTAGTACGTCTAGCCGTACATCCGGCGTTCTACCAACACCAAGGTTTCCGGTTAAATTGTTATCCGTTGAAAGCCGGCCATACCGCCCATCGCCGGTATCACGGTTAACCGCGTGCCCGCCAGCGGTGGCGTTGGCGACTGTAATCGTGTCAGTAGTACGAACAGGCTGATCCATCGCATAGGGCATATTCGCAGCAGGGAGAGTATCCGAGCTACTGAGCTGCGTTGGTACGCCGGCTTCGAGCGATAACGGTTTCTTCTCTGCCACGATCTACCCCCTTATGCCAGTACGTAATGCTGACCAACTTCGACGTTGATATTAGCCGCTGCGGTGGCCACACCAACGCGCTGGACGACGTTACCCGCAGACGAAGGCGGCGTCGACGTAAACCCACCCGGTGTGGTGGACAGGTATACCGGTCCGCCTGTCGCACCCGACACTTGGTCGTTACTACCTTCAAAATACACCGTCGCTGCAGCGGGCGATGTTACTGCTGCCAGGACGAACCCGTGGGCCTCTTTACCCGCCGTGGTTGCGTCCGCTTTGCGCGCTTTAGGCGTGCCAGAGTCATCCCAGATATTAACGAAATCACCGCTGGCAAGGTTCTCAGAGGATACGATAGACGCCGTATCCGCCGCGATCCCGGTCGGCATGAACGAGGTATGGAGCTTACCCGCCGCGTCCAAACCAATGCCCTTACCTGCATCCCCCGCACCCGCAGACGAGGTAATCAGCTCGCGCTCGGTCGGTACCCCACTCACTAAATAAATCGGTTTATCAGCCATCTGTTATCCCCTTACGAACGCTGGCCCAATGGCCACTTGTAGTTTATTTGCCGCCAGGGCGATGCCGACTTGGCGCACGATACCCGTTGCGGGCGGTGTATGTGACACCAACCCGTCAGTTGTTAAATACACCGGTAGCCCAGTAGTGAACGCACTGGAGGGCCATGCGACTAGCCCCACTTGCTGCACCGTAACGTCGGCTCCATCCACCGCTGCCCCAGTACTCACCCCCACGACTCTGTATCCGGTGTTATCCGCCGAGGAGGCGTATACCACAGTGTCATCGCTGGTGAGCGCCACGACCCGGTGTCCACCGATCGCTCCCGAGGCTGCCCGCACCAGCACTTCACTGCCACCCGGACCCGCAGGGCCTGGAGGGCCGGACGGGCCTTGGCTTGCACCGACTACAACGACATGCTCAACAGGCTCGACGATCACCAGCGTTTCTTGGCTTTCAACGATGAGCACATCAGTCGGCATGGCTGGCCTCGCGCTCGACGAACACCCGCCCGCTGGCGAGTAAGTTCACTACATCAGGATCGGCGCCGCCGTCCGTTACCATCTCGATGTCATACACCCCCCGCAGATCAGCCAGGGCTGCCGTGGACACTGAGTCGACCGTGATAACAACCTGGGCTTTGGCGGTGTCAATAGCAATATCCCCTACATCGCTGGTGCCTTCCCACAACACAGTGCCGCCGACTTTATCGCGGATCATCATGCGCGCCGTCATCGCGGCCATATCCACAGGGGTGTAAAACTGAATGTGCCCACCGGAGGTGTAGGCAGAGAGGAGTGTCCCGTTGACGTCGTTGACATCAATGGTGTTGGTATCGACCACGGTACCGGTAAAAAAGTCACGCTGGCGTGGCGGGTCCGCAGAGGCGTTAAGTGATGTCATGCCTCCTACCCCGGCGACGGCAAACCGCCACCCATCAGGCATTCCGTGGGTGGGTACCGTTAAGCGTAACGGCGCGGTTTGGGCAATGGCTGTTATGGCGGCGTAAATGTAGGGCGGCGCAGCCCAGCGAAACGAGACTGTGAACGTCTTACCCTGCACTAATCGCAGGTCGTAGGGCAGTGTGGTTAACGCGGTCATGTCGGCCCTCAGCGGAAGACGTGTTTCCCCCGAGTATAGCACACGCCTTGTGCAACGCTAGGGCTACTCGCCCCTTACAGCCCCGGCAAAACGCGTATCGCCATCACGTATCGCCACGTCGGTCAGCAGGTCGAAGTTGAGTAACGCTGACTGGCCTAATAGGCGCCTTGGTGAACTACGTGCATCGATCACCCACCCGTGGGTAAACGCATCGTCATCGTAACCCAGGATGTAGGCGATGGTCCGCACCTCGCCTTGGCGGGCCTGCTCAAGCAACCGCTCTAGCGCCGCTACGGTGGCCGGGTTAGGGATTTTATCTTTGATGTCGTGCAGCTGTGCGGTCATGTCCACCCTCCGGCGCGGCGTTTGGCGACTGGTCTGGCTGCGGTGCGCCGCACGGCACCGAACAGCCCGTCCACGTGCAGGGACATATACTGGTGCGCTTCGCACACGTGGCTCCACGGGTTCTTGTCCGGCTTGGGTGCCAGTGACTCGTCCTTGGCGACTTTGAACCGATACCGCCCCGTCATCCCCTCAATCAACATCTTACACCGTGAGTCAATCAGGTGCCTTGCGCCACCGTCCACCTGCCCCGCCAACAGTCCTTCTACCGCGGCAATCCGCGCCGCCAACACGTTGGTCCGCGCCGGGATAATGTTGAAGCCATGCGCTTGAAACACCTCCGTCACCATCCTTTCATCAGTCTGCGCGCGCTGCGTGCCGGCAGGGTCGCAGATTACCGCCACGGGGTGGCCTGGGAACCGCTCAGCCAGCATGGGCCTGAGCTTGTCACGGATAAACCGCGTGGCGCCCATATTAGTGCTCGTTATCTCGGCGAACGTCAACACCCGCCCATAATAGTCCTGCTGGCTGATGGTGCAGGCGGGTGTAAGACCGAGATCCACTCCGATCAGTAACGGCCGCTCGGCCGACACGATGGGCTGCAAGGGGGTTTTGGAGACGTGGAAATCGCGGTTAAACCCGGTGTACACTGGCTTGCCCGACAGACTGCGACCAAACTTGGCATGGATATAGACATCGATCCACTCGTCGGTTTTCCCCAGCGCCAAGTTCTCATAGTAGCCAGGGTCGAGAAATTGCAGCCAGTCCGCATCAGGGCTGAGCCCCGAGGGCTGGAAGGTGACGTGCGCGTTCGACGGTGGATCACGTAAAAAGCGCTCCCAGTACGTCTCCGCGTCGGGCGGGTTAGTCGCCCCCCACATGCGCTTGGCCATGGTCCCGTTTTCGTACACACACCCACCGATGGGATGCCCTTTATCGTCCACGCCCCACTCGGCACGCGGCGGCACCAACATTTTATCTGGATAACGCCCCAGACGTCCCTGCATAGCTTCAAAGATCTGCGGGTGGATCTCCCGGAATTCATCAAACACCGCAAAGCTCGCCTGCAGCGAGAGCAGACGGCGCACGTCATTCTGATCATCCAAACCCCGCCACAGTACCTCACACTCCACGTCATCGAAGCGCAGCGTGAATTTGTACTCCGTCTTATGGAAGGTACCCGCCAGCCCGTCAGGGAACCATTTCAGAAAGTCCGGTATGCTGGTATCCCGCAGCTGCTCACGTGAGTTCCGCACCCACACGCAGCGCGAGCGCCGCACGCCATCTGTGCACTTGGCCATCTTGGCTGCGTGGTAGGCAATTTTCATAATCGCCGCGCTGGTTTTCGCCGAGCCCAGCGGGCCGACAATCAACTCAATAAACTTCTCGCCGGTCAGAAACGGTACCGTCGAAACAGGTGGGGAGAACTCCACGTGTGATTGGGTGGGCGGGGTGGGGCGAGTGGCCGGGTTAACCCAAGGCATAGGCAGGCACATCCAAGTCAGCGAATGAAGGTCCGTCGGTGGTTTCGGCGTCGCGGCGGGGGTCGTCTGGATCAGTTAAAGTGGTGTCCTCGTACTCGCCGTCAAGCGGGTCGTCGGTGTCGTCGGTGTCGTCGGTGTCGTCGGTGTCGTCGGTGTCGTCGGTGTCGTCGGTGTCGTCGGCCGGCAGGGCGCCACGGATCGTCACGGTCTGCGCCGGGGTGTTGGGCATAGCCGGCAGGTTGATATTGATCGTGAACCCGGAGCCCTGGGCAGTGGCCGCAGTTTTGTTAGGGTGCACGCGCTGACGCAGCTGGTTCTCGCGGGCAAACAACGTGTTGGCAATTTTTACTTGTGTGTCAGGCGTGGTGTGCAGCTTGTGGTATTGCAGGTAGAGGTCCTTGGTAATGCGCGAGGTGATCTCCTGCAGCAGTGAAAAAGCCACTACCTCCTCATCCACGCCGTTGGCCCCCACCACTTCCTTGGCTTTGTCCAAGGCAGCAAGGAACCCCTTCTGGGTCATCAGTTTGTCCAGCTGTCGGCTGTCTACCCCATACCGTGCTGCGACGTCATACTTTGGTTCCAGCCCAGCGGCCAATCCAATCAGCATCGCAGGCGGGTAGGGCGAATGCTCACTCAGCTCCATAATCCACCTCGTAGTTACGCAGCGCCGCCAGGAATGACGAGCACTATAGGCAGTTTAGCTTGTGAGCGTAGGGACGGCAAGGCTTGGGGTGTTGGGTGAGGGCGCGGGGGAGGCAGGGAGTAAAAAGCCCGCCCTACGCTCTGGTGTTGCGGGGGCGGGTTCGAGGAAGTATTAGGCACGTGGTGGTGACTGCGAGATCGTACCACGTGTAAGTAGTATAGAACGCCGGGGGCGGGTGTCAAGCGAGGTCAAGTATTGTTGACAACCGAGTTATGAGTGCTTTGGTGTCCGGGATATAGAGTAGTTAGGGTTTTTTGAAATTTAGGGCTTGGGTTTTTTGAGTTGGTTTAGTTACCGTAACAGACAGGGGGTGGGGGTGTTTTGAGATTTGGGGGTTTGGGTTTTTGTGTCAGACTAGGGGCGGGATTTTGCGGTTTGGGTGTGTTACCGTAACTGTCCAGTTAACGCAGTAGTTGGGGTTTTGGAGATTTGGGGGCTTGGTGTACGGCAGCAGTAAAGCACCGGCCCCCCGCCCCGCCACCCCCGTGGTCCATGGCCCCCTACCCCCTAAACGTCACGGATTCCCAAGGGTGTAAGGCAGTCGGTATGGATACCCCACCTTACAAGCGGTAAAGCACAAAGCGCTCAAGTAGCGTGGTGACTTTGCACGCAAGGTTATACGCCACACAATCCTTAAAAGTGGCGTCGGCAAGCGCCAAGCTACGCCACAACTACGCATGAAAGATTCGTAGCGAGTTGATGCCATGGTTAGTTTGGTGCAAACCCTAAGCATATTCTATTGTTAGTATGCTTAGGCGCCTAAGCCAGCGAGGCGTGTGTTGCTGGCAGTTATACGGGAGTGTTACGCCGTGAGTCAGTTCGGTTGCACGGATCGTAGCGGCGCTGCACGTGTAGCGCCCCGCACGATTCACCAAGAGAATAAGAACGCGAGTCGCCAAGCAAGGCGCGATCGTTCCACCATGCAAGATCCAGCGATCGCTGCGATCTGCAAGGCATTCGAATGTGCGCCTAGCAAGGCGCGCAAAATACTAAAGGCCGCTAAGCGTAGCGGCAACCATTCTTAATAACGAGGTACGTGCCATGAATACAGTAACTATGATCACTAGCAAAGAACAGTTTGATCGCACTCTAAAGTCAATTATCCGCGTGGGGGCCGAGTTGGATAGCATGATTGTTCAGGCTGCAAGTTACGCAGCGCAACAATCATGCTCTTATGGCAACCACAATTTGTGGGCGCCATTGCTCCAGGCGTGCCCAGTGTACGCTCAGGGTTTTGTTAAAATCGCTGAGCGCGAAAGTAAAAAAGTTTGGAAGTCAATGCCTACCGAACAGCGCACTGAGCACGAATACAATGCTACTGTCAGCCAAGCATTGGTAGCCAAGGAAGTAGCTACCAGTTTAGAAGAACGCCGAAAGGCGAAGGAAGTCAAGGCTATCGCAGCCAAGGCGAAAAAGGCGCCAAAGCCCGATACTAAGCCAAGCGCCGTGGTATCGGTACCAGTGCCATCTAAGCCAACCTTGGATGCCAGCGCCAAACTGATATCCGCCGATGGGCACGAACAATCTTTGAATCAAGAGGAATACGACGCCCTCGTTATGCACCTTCAAGCGATGCGCACCAAGCGCCAAGTGCGCACAGCGTGATCTACCCGCGAAGCCCGCGACACACCGGAGTGCATCGCGGGCTTCGCGGCGTTTGTTGATAGGTCGTTTTTGCGGGACGGCGGCGTGCTTGGGTACGTCGTCGTTTTGGCGTTATAGTAACTACCTATAGTAGAAGTCTATAGGTATAGGCCACCACTTACTAGGAGAACTACCAATGAAAACACTGCGCAAAGCGTACCCCGAACTAACCCGCAAGCAAGTTAAGCGGCTGTTCGGGTAGTTCCGGTTATCATAACCACGTATCCGTAACACCCCCAAGAAGTTCACTTTAAGTGTCGCGGGGGTGTTACACCCTAATGCTCTGTTATCGCTTGTATACGTGATAACACGCTATAACAGCTAACAATCCTGTCCACTGTATAGAGGTATAACGCAAAATGAATTATCGCAACGACGAGGATTTCGCACGCTCGAAGTTCAGAGTAGAGTACCGACAAGCAAGAATGATGTATCGGAGCTACGGGTACATACCCCCACGATCTGCAGGGGGATTGGCGTTATCGCTGCGTATATGGGTGGAGTCTGGTGTCCTGCGTACACGGTTGTTAGATCGCGAAATTCCTTTTTAAGTTGTTATCACCAAAAAACACGTCGACCTTCGATAATTAAAGCTGTTAACAACTGTTAAGGGTTGTTATAGGATTCAATAACTGAATACAATTCTAACAGTTGTGTACGCAGGGATTTTGCGGAAGTTGTTGATTTATAAGGATTGTAAGAGGGTTTCTGGCGAGTACGCAGCGGCTTTGAAAAAATAGTACTATACCTGTTATTACGTGTTAAATAAATATAGATATAAAAACACCCACTAAATTCGTAGAAGGCGGGCCAAGGTGCGTGCAAGCTGCGGAACAAGCCCAAATCTCCAAATCTCCAAATCTC